>Ga0335078_10005179_pt1 | contig 19283 bp, 10 predicted proteins | sample Lox_Sample_32_FD_206711 | JGI IMG/M metagenome (GOLD analysis project Ga0335078, IMG submission 206711) | Soil microbial communities from Loxahatchee National Wildlife Refuge, Florida, United States - Lox_Sample_3.2 | ecosystem: Environmental > Terrestrial > Soil > Wetlands | place: USA... | reverse complement strand
AAAAGGCAACCAGCATCACTGTTGGAACGGCTTTTCTTCTGGCCGTGTCAACTGCCCTCGCGCAGCGCGTATCTCCATCCGAATACAGCGTCGATTCCAAGCTTGTCCTGCTGCCCGTCTGTGTCACCGACCGGAGCGGCGCCTTCGTCACCGGACTGAGGAAGGACGCCTTCACGGTTTCCGAAGACGGCGTCGGCCAGCCTATCCGGTCCTTCAGCGAGGATGAAGCACCGGTCTCCACGGGAATTGTTCTCGACACCAGCGGGAGCATGAAAAGCGTTTTGCCCGTGGCCCGCGAGTCTCTTCTCGCGTTCGCCGCGCTCGCGAATCCCGCCGATGAGGCCTTCCTTACCACCGTTTCGAGCCGGCCGCACGTGTGGTCGGGGTTCACCGGCGACATCGACGGCCTCGTCAGCAGCGTGGCCTACGAACCCGCTTCCGGTAGCACCGCGCTCATCGACAGTATCTGGGTCAGCCTGGACCAGTTGCGCGAGGCGAAGAACGTCCGCAAGGCGCTCGTCGTGGTGTCCGACGGCGCCGACAATCACAGCCGCCACACGCGGGGTGAACTCCTCGAGCGCGCCTCCGAGGCCGATGTGCAGATCTACGCGGTTTCGGTCTTCGATCCGCCTTTGTACATCAAAGGAGCCGCCGTGGCCGAACAGCAACACGGCATGCAATTGATGCAGGATCTCGCTTCCCGAACAGGCGGCATCGAGTACTGGGTCCGCAGCCGCGGCGATATCGAAGGAGCCGTCAACCGCATCAGCAACGCGTTGCGAAGCCAGTACAACATCGGTTACATACCAGCCAGCCCGGATCGCAGCGGCAGGTACCGCCGCATCCAGGTAAGAATGGCGCGAGCAGGGCTGAAGGCCCATACGCGGACCGGCTACCGGCTCGATTAGGCCCGCGCCCTCATGCTTTCCTTATCTTCAGCGCGGCATACTGCCCTGTAGGGCAACGCACCGACATTGACGACGTTTGTCTCACATCGAAACGAGGCAGAATAGGAGGAAGCAGAGTCCTCCTGTGTCTAATGCCGTCATTGAGGGCGAGCCGCTATCCTCCTCGCAACCGTCTGCCGCGGTGCAACATGAGCCGGGGGCGGGCAAACGCAATCCGCTACCGAGCCTGCCACTGGCCATTCGTTTCGCCGGCGCCTCTCTGCTGGGGACGCTGGGCGTCGCGTTTGTAACCTACTACGCCTTTGCTCTGCACGCCAGACAGAGCATAGCTGGTTACTCCTATCTCTTGGTGGTGGTGCTGATCGCGATGTTCAGCGGTTTCTGGGAAGCCACCTTCACCTCCCTGGTTGCTGTCGTTTGTCTGAATTTCTTTTTCGTTCCGCCGATTCTGAGTTTTGAGGTTGCGGAACCGGAAGACTGGATCGCGCTGGTGGCGTTCGAGATAACCGCTCTGCTGGTTAGCCGGCTATCCACCAGGGTACGGAACCAGGCGAAAGCGGAACTGCGCCTGCGCCGTAACACCGAGCAGCTTTACGACCTCAGCCGACGTATCCTCTTCCTGGATCGCCGCCAGACCGTTGGGCCGCACCTGGTGTTTCTGATTCAGGAAGTGACAAACGCCACCGCAGTTGCCCTTTTTGACGCCACGGCAGCGAGCATGGACGCATCCGAATCGAGTACCCCGGAGCTGATCCAGATGGCGCGGAACGCGTACCTGCAGGACGCCAACAACGGCAGTGCGGAACGCGGAATATGGCAGCGCGTATTGCGCCTGGGAACGGATTCACTGGGTGGTCTGGCGCTCATGGGCGGAGACCTCGACAAGCTTACTGTCGATGCGGTTGCCTCGCTTACCGCGATTGCATTCGAGCGCGCGCGCTCCTTTGACAAGGAGAGCCGAGCAGAGGCCGCGCGCCAGAGTGAGCAGCTTCGTGCCACTGTGCTCGATGGGCTGGCTCACGCCTTCAAGACGCCGCTGACGGCGATTCGAACAGCCAGCTCTGGTTTGGTGGAGATGGGGACCCTCGATGTTGATTCGGCCGAACTCGCCACCCTGATTGATGAGCAATCCGAGCATCTCAGCCGGCTGACTACCGACCTTTTGCAGATGGCCCGCATCGATCCGGCGCAGGTCAAGCTCCACCGTGAGCGCGTCTCCGTACTCTCCCTGATGGAGGGAGTGCTGTCGGACAATCAGGAACAGCTACGCGAGCACGCCCTGGAAGTTATGATGCCGCCCGACCCCCCGGTTGTGTTCGCCGACCGCGCCATGCTGGCTACAGCGCTTTTGCAGCTTGTCGATAACGCGGCGAAATACTCGACACCCGGCTCGCCCATCGCCATCGCGGTTGCGGATCATGACGGCGACGTGGTCGTCTCGGTTCATAACCATGGTCCGGTGATCCCGCTTGCGGACCGTGGGCGAATCTTCGAGCGATTCTATCGCGCGCCCGATTCGAAACACCGCGCGGCGGGTACCGGACTGGGATTGTCCATCGTGAAGAAAACAGCGGAGGCCCACAACGGCCGTGTCTGGGTGATAAGTGAAGAAGGAGCGGGCACAACGTTCTTCTTTGCATTGCCGCAGGTGAACAGGAGAGATCATGACCCTCTCGCAGGGTAAGATTCTCGTTGTCGATGACGAGGTTTCGATCCGGCGCGCGTTGCGCGCCACGCTGCAATCGATGGGCTTCGATATTGCGGAGGCATCCACGGGCGAAGCTGCGCTGGCACTGGTTCGCAGTGACCGCTACGACGTTGTGGTCCTGGACGTCAATATGCCGGGCATGGGCGGTATCAGGGCCTGCCAGGAGATCCGACGTCTTCTTCCCAGCCTCGGCATCCTGATGGTCACTGTCCGCGACAGCGAGGAAGACAAGGTGCAGGCACTCGATTCCGGCGCCGACGATTATGTGACCAAGCCGTTTCGCATTCGCGAGCTGGCGGCGCGGATTCGCGCGGCAGTTCGCCGCGCACGGACGCCTCACAGCGAGCCCGAAGCCATGCTGCAGATCGGCGAGATCCAACTTGATCCAAAACGCCGAGTGGTGCGAAAGTCCGGCACTGCGGTCCGGCTCACCCCCAAGGAGTTCGACCTGCTTCACTATCTGATGTCACACGCCGGCCTGCCCGTCACCCATGCCCGCCTGCTGCACGCTGTATGGGGCCCGGAATATGGCGGCGAGCTCGAGTACCTGCGGACCTTCATTCACCAACTGCGCAGGAAACTGGAGGACGACCCGGCGCGGCCGACGTACCTGATGACCGACAGCCACATCGGTTATCGCTTTGCCGAAGCCGAACCGGAACCGTCAGCGCAGCGCACTTGAGACGCGCTGAAAGGACCAGCCCCGCACGACTCGATTTCACGCCCCCGGAACCGTCCTGCGGCCATTGCCATCGGGCAATATCGGACAAGGCGGCGTGGCATTCCCGGCAATTTCGGCATCCTGAGTGTCGTGAATTCTGTAACTTACGAGCAGCACAGACCCGCGTACAGTTCGACTCCCACCCTCACCGCCACAGGCCCGCCTATCGGAAGGCGGCCAGCGAATCCAGATACTGATAGCGTTCGCGGTGCGCGTCAGGCGCTGCGCTCGGGTCTGCCTTGAGGTGCATGACCTCGTAGTGGCTGTCCCCGGCGTACGCCGGCCATTTCGGTAGGCCGGGGCCGTTCGGATCCCCGGTTTTTGCGAAATTCGTCCAATAGCTCGACATCAGATCCGACAACTTCTTGTCGTCCGCTGTCCACGGCAGGTTCTTCGACGCAAGATCCCCGAACACATATTCGATGTCCGCTGAGTGGTACGCACCATGCGATTCTCCTCCCGCGGCCGCCGGCGGCGCCTGGTCGAACTCATAGCGATATACCGGCGACTGGCTTGTTGCCTGGTGCATTTCGATCCATTTCCACGTCCCGTACGCGATGAAGCGATCGCCGGCCAGATCCGCTGCCGAACGTTTGGCTTCCTCGTCGCTTGACGCTGGATAAAGACGAAGCAACTGGTCGGCGCCCACAACGTAGTCCTTCTTCAACAGCTTCGCGAAATTTCTGGCCGTGGGCTTCTCTTTGCCGAATATCTCCTCGTAGCTCCCCTCATCGGCGTTCCACCCAGCCAGAAGAGGGACGTGACTTTCCATACCGTCCCGATACTCGTCCGTGACTGGCTCGTTGAGGAAGTAGCCATCGATATCCGGCCCGAAACGGGATGGGTCCGGCTTCATCGAAGCGTTGAGAATCTCGTCCGCCGCTTTCGCACGCATCTCCGCGATGGAATTCACGTGCAGTGACTTTGCCAGCTCGGTTCCAGCCAGTTCTGCAATCGTTCGTTGATGGGCGGAGGTCCTCGCACCGAACATCGACCCGCTCTCGCCAATCGCCCGCTCAATCAGACCGTCGGTAATCGGACTCGCCAGCAGCGCGCAAACCGACATCGACCCCGCCGACTCGCCAAAAACGGTGACCATGTTCGGATCGCCTCCGAACGCCTCGATATTATGCCTTACCCACTGCAACGCGGCTACCTGATCGAGTAATCCATAGTTGCCCGATGCGTTGTGATCGGATTCCTTGTCGAGGTCGGGATGCGCCAGAAAACCGAACGCGCCCAGCCGGTAGTTCATGCTCACCACGATGACGCCCTTCCGCGCCAGATTCTCGCCGTCCTGCCGGGGCTCCGACGAAGCGCCGGCGATAAACCCGCCGCCGTGAATCCACACCATGACCGGCAGGAGCTTGCCCGGCTCAGGGATCGGCGCCCAGACGTTCAGGTAGAGACAATCTTCGCTGGGCCCCTTGTCTCGAAACACCATGTCATCGTAAATGTGTCCCTGCATGCAGCGCGGTGCGAAATCCACCGTCTTGCGCACGTCCGTCCAGCTCGCCGCGGGCTGCGGAGGCTTCCAGCGCGATGCGCCCACGGGGGGCGCGGCATAGGGAATCCCCTTGAATTCCCGAATCATCCCATCTGCGCTGGTTGCGCCTTCGATCTTTCCGGCTTCGGTCTGCACCTGGTCGGCGCACGCGAGCGGGACAGCCAGCATCATGGCCCACCCGAGAACCACGGCATGTTTCTTCGTCACGGTTATCTATCTTATCGCCGCTGGGGATCATGTGTATTGGAGCCACTCGTCTCTATCCCCTCCGTGCCGCGTCTTCATACCATGGAGATATGGACCCGTTGACGAAGACTACCCGGCTGGCCTCCCTCGTCCCCCTGCTGGTCGGCCTCGCGCTCCATGCCGATACGGCGTCGTTCGATCTCTCGGGACCTTCCATCGATGTGCGCGTAACGCGCTCCGGAAAGACTCTGCCCATCTCCCGGGTGCCGAACCTTCGCCCCGGAGATCGACTATGGCTGCAGCCCGTTCTGCCGCCGCACACTTCCGTCCACTATCTGCTCATCGCGAGCTTCCTCCGCGGCTCCACCAATCCCCCGCCCGAGACTTGGTTCAGGCGTGCGGATACATGGCAGAAGCGCGTCAAAGAAGAAGGTATCGGAGTGGTAGTGCCCGATGGCGCACAGCAGGTGCTCCTGTTCCTCGCACCCGAGACCACTGGCGATTACCACACGCTCCGCTCCGCGGTGCAAGGCCGGCCCGGCGCCTTCGTTCGCGTCTCTCAGGACCTCAACCAGGCCAGCCTCGATCGCACCCGTCTCGATGCCTATCTCCGCATCGTTACGGCAACCGCGAATACCGACCCCGCAGAGCTGCATGACCGCTCGGTGCTGCTGGCCCGTAGCCTGGCGATCAAGCTGGATGAGCACTGTTTCGACAAAACAACGGAACAGCAGGCCCCCTGCCTGATGAAGGACATGGACCAGCTCGTGCTCAACGACGGGCATGCCGAATCGATGGTCGCCGCTCTAACTTCCGGCCCGGCCTCGGATCTGATCGGCCAGATGACCGTCACTCCCATGGCGCAACGCGGTTATTACAGCCCTTATGTAGGCGCCTTCATGGACGTTGCGCGCCTGATGGACAATCTGAGGACGGCCGAGTATCAGTACATACCTGCACTCGCCCTCGCGCACGAGGAACAGCTCGACCTCAAGCTGAACAGTCCGCCGTCCTTTCACAAGCCGCAGTCCGTGCTGGTTGCCGCGTTGCCGGCGGTGGAAGCGGCAGAGTTTCCGCCTGTGCGTCCGGTGGACCCCAGGCAGGTCGCATGCTTCGACAGAACTTCGGCGCTCCTGCCTGCTGAAGGCGCGCCGCTGATTTTCTCGACTGGCTTCGGGCACGATTTTGCTTTTCACATTCAGACCGCAAATGGCAAGACGTTTGACTTGCCCGCGCGGCCCGACGCCGCCCGCGGCGGATTCGTCCTCGATACCCATGGCCTCGATCCCGCCGCAGGCATTGATATCTCCGGCGACCTTCGAGGCCAGTGGGGGTTCGATCCCTGGAGCGGCCCGTCGTATCGCCTGCATCGTTCGCATTCCGGCAAATGGGTTGTCGCGACTGGGGATGAAAACGCTCTGGTGGTGGGTCGCGAAGACACAATTCGCCTCGACTCCCCCGACGCCGCCTGCGTCTCCGGTGTAACTGTGCGCGACGGCGGCGAGGAAAAAACCGAGAGCACATGGAAACGCACGCAGCCTGATCGTATCGAACTGAAGATTGCGCTGAAAGACGCAAAACCAGGGCCTATCGACGTGCTGCTGAGACAGGACGATGAGCCAAAACCCGACCTCGTCAAGCTGCATTCCTATGCGCAGGCCGGCCGCCTGGAACGCTTTGTGATCAGTGACGGCGACCGCGATGGTCTTCTGGAGGGTACCCGGCTCGACGAAGTCGCCGGCGTCGAACTGGAAGGTGTGCGATTTGTGCCCGGCGACGTTACCCGCTCCGGGGAGCAGGATGAACTGATCGTCTCCACTCAGGATGGTAAGGCCGGACCCAGGCTCACCGGCGCGGCGGTAGCCCAGGTCACTTTGAAGGACGGCCGCAACATGAGCCTTCCCGCCACTGTCGGACCGGCGCGGCCGCGGATTACTCTCATCAGCCGAAGCGTACGCGTGGACTCCGACGCCGCGGGCATCCATCTGGTGAACGAGGACGAATTACCTCAAAACGCCAGGCTGGCCTTCGTCGTGAAGAGTGACGCGCCGGCCGAGTTCCCTCGTGGCGAGAAGATCGAGGTGACAGGTCCTGAAAACTCGTTTCACGCTCTTCTGAGTGTCGCGGACGGCGAATTGATCCTCCAGGATGCGCGCACGGTGATGGCGACTTTGGACCCGTTGAAAAGCTTCGGCCCTTCCGCCTTCGGCCCGCTTCGTTTTCGCGCGGTGGCGCCCGATGGCACACGAGGAACGTGGCATCCGCTGGCCACCCTCGTGCGGCTTCCCTCGTTGACGGACATCCATTGTCCGGGAAGTCCCGACCGGCAATGCACTCTGCGCGGGTCCGATCTGTTTCTGATTGATTCTGTTTCCGCCGACCCGCAGTTCGCCCACGCGGTGACCGTGCCCGACGGATTCGCGGATTCCAGCCTGAGTGTGCCGCGCCCACTGGGCACTTTGCTCTACCTCAAACTCAGGGACGACCCTTCGGTTGTCAGCACCGCGACGTTACCGGTCCTGCCGGACTGAGCCTCAAGGCTTCTCATCGGTAACTTCAATTGCGTTGACCTCGGCATAGTTCACCGATGGCATGAAGCTCAGCAGAAGCTTTCCTTGACCGTTAGGATGCAGTCCGCGGAAGCTGCGCGAGATCACGTGAAAGGCTCCGCCCGCGCTGTGGAAAACATCGAAATCATGAAGAAGGATCTCGCCATTGCACGTGACATCGAAGACGCGGCACCCTTCTCCGCGGCACATGGACGGCGGTGCTGTTTTGCTGAAAATAGTCTCGGCGAAATAGAGCGTTACCGAATAAGAACCTGGCGGAACCGGAATGGCGTAACTGAAGTTGCCATACCGCTCCACGCGCAGGAACTCGTCGGGATGGGCGACCTCCGTCGGCATCGCGTGTTCCACCAGTCGTCCGCCGATCGAGTAGTTGTCAGGTTCGAAGGTCTTGCCCTGAGCATCGGTGAGGGGTGATAACCGTGCGGCTATGCGGATCGCGTTCGTATGTCCAGCGTGCGACGGTACAACCTCGATGGCGTTCACAAACGGCCGGTAGGGATTCGGGATGAACTCCAGATGCAGCCGGCCATCCGAGCCCGGGGTAATATCCCGGAAGGCGCGCACATCGACATCGCCAAATCCCGCGTCGGACACTGCGTCGAACTGTTCCAGCAGCGCTCTGCCATTGGCATGGATGGTAAAGCGGCGAACATTCTCGTTGTCTTCCTCATCGTGCAGGGGGGTCTGTCGAAGCGGATCCGCGAAATAGAGGCGCAGCTCGTAGGTCCCCGGTTCCAACGGGATGTCATATGTGAACGAGGCGCGGTCCTCCGGAGCGTCGGCGTCACCCTCCCGCATGCTCTCATAAAGCCGGTGATCAGGTGGCATTGACCGCAAGCCAGTGGGACCGCGGCGTGAGACACCACCCTTGAAATAGCGATCCGGCTGCCAGAGACGGCCCGCGGCATCGGCCCACGCGCTGCCCGAATAACCGGCCAGAATGTGCACCTCACGATTCGTTGCCGGTACGGAAGGTGTTCCGTCGGAAGTCGCCGTTGGTTGCGTCGCGCGATTTCGCCGATTCGCCACAACCGCAATGGCTCCCGCCATGGCGAAAATCAGCAGGGCGCAGAGTGCCGCCACACCATACTTCTTTAACTGATGCGCCGAGGATCCTGCAACCCTTGAGACTTCAGCCGCTGCACCTGGGGATTCGGCGGAAAACTCCTCCTCGGAGTCGTCAACAACGCGAAACTCGGGCACATAACTGCCCGGCGAGATCACAATTCTAATCCGGTGATCGGCGCCTTCCTTGGCGTAGAAAGCCGCAAGACGTTTCCGCAATCTGTGCACGTCAACGCGCACGCTGGAATCCCTGTTCTCGCGAAACCCTTCGGGCTTGCCAAAAACATCGACCGCAAGCGTGTACTCGCTCAGATTCTCCGCTTGACCAAGCAGCGCCTTGTCGCAAACGTAGTCCAGTAGTTTGGACAACTGCTCTGCATGGCGGAAGGCGGGGGACGACAGAACGGCGTCCACTTCGTGACGGCATTCAGACAGGGATGCCACACGAGCGCCCGGCCGGGGGCTCATCGCGACTTCAGTATACATCCCACGATGGCGATAAGAAATGACGTTCCCCTCTGACTGAAGGGCTGTCTACCTTCTGCAACCCTCGGTAATGTACCGTCGCAGGACTGTTTCTCTGCGCGCGATGGCGCCGTTACACGGGTCCGGCCAGCCTCATGAAACAGCGCGCGTTGCATCCTTGAAACGTTAACGCGCAACAGTTATTCGTTGACCGCCTGTTACCGCCATTCCATACTCCTCACAAAGCGATCTGCCGTACGTGTTTCGACACAGGACGTGTGCGGCTCGCTATAGAAAAGCTCAGGGAGATAATCGTGAAGCACTTTCAGATGTCTCGCATTTTAATCCTATGCTTACTTGTCTTCGCTTTCGCCGTAGCGGCGAGGGCACAGGAAGCTACGGTCGTCGGAATGATCACGGACCAGTCCGGTGCCGCGATACCCGGCGTGCAGATCACCATCACCAATGACCAGACCGGCCAGGTTCGCCATGAAGTCAGCAATGATGCCGGCCAGTATGTCGTACCGAGTCTTGCGAACGGCAAGTACACTCTCAAAGTCGAGGCGTCCGGCTTTAAGACCGCCGAACGCAAGGATGTCGTCCTGAACGTCGGCGACCGTGTACGTGTGGATCTTCAGCTCCAGGTCGGCGAAACACGGGAGAGCGTCAACGTGGAAGCGGCGGCTACGCGGGTCCAGTCCGACTCCAGCGAAGTCAGCGAGGTCGTAACCGGGCAGCAAGTCACCGAACTGGCCGCGAATGGCCGCAACATGGTCTCTCTGGCCTCCCTCATTCCCGGCGCTTCCTCAAGCGTTCCGGCGTTCAATGGACCGAGCGCGCAGGGCAGCAACTTCATACTCAGCTTCAATGGACAGCGTCCTGACCATAACCTCTGGATGGCCGATGGAGGCGAAGACTACGATCGCGGCTCCGGCGGCAAGTTCGAGATCATGCCGTCCATCGACGCGATCGCCGAATTCACCACGCTGACGTCAAACTATGCCGCGGACTACGGCGGCAACTCCGGAGCGACGTTGTCGCTCGCGTTCAAGTCCGGCACCAAGGACTTCCACGGCGGTATGTGGGAGTTCTTCCGCAACGACGCGCTCGACGCGAACAACTTCTTCTTCAACTCGGTGCCGTCAAACGCGGGCAAGCCGCCGGCGGAACTGCGTTACAACGTGTTTGGCTTCAATTTCGGCGGACCGGTGATTCTGCCTCGCTACAACAAGGATCGTAACAAGACCTTCTTCTTCTTCAATGGAGAATGGCGGCGCCAGATCGTCGGAGGCGTATTCAGCACCGCGTCTCCTTCCGACGCCATGCGCAGCGGCGTTTTCCCCTCAAGCATGCCCATCACCGTCCCCACGGCCGTCAATGCCACCGAACTGGCCCGCTTCACGGCGCTGGGACTGGTGCCCGGCCAGCCTTTCCCCAACAACACCATCCCCAGCAGTCTCATCAGCCCCCTGTCGGCGGCTTTCATCGGACTTGGTGTCTTCAACGAGCCCAACACCACCAGCAATGGCATCCCGACGTTTATCGGTGGCGGGAACGCCCCCACCAACGTGGGCGAGCAAATCGCCCGCATTGACCACCAGTTTGGCGAAAAGTTCTGGATCTTCGGCCACTGGGTTTCGGAACAACTCAGCCAGACCTACGGAACCTCCCTCTGGAGCGGCGACAGTTTCCCCAGCGTCGGTTCCGTGTTCAGCAACCCGACCAAGAGCGGCGTAATTCACGCCACCTACGCCATCAGCCCGTCTTTGGTCAGCGAGACAGCGTTCAACTATAACGGCAACACGATCGACGTGGAGCCGGACGGGGTTTACAAGCGCACCACCGCCGTCAATCCGCCGCTTTTGTTCTCGGGCGGCAACGCGGATAACCGCCTGCCTGCCGTCAACTTCAGCAACGGTATCGGCGCCTCCTACGACCCCTCAAACTACCCCTGGCTGAATGGATACGCCAACTACCAGGTCCGTCAGGACGTCTCCTGGACAACGGGACGCCATAGCTGGAAGTTCGGCGGCATGTACATGTTTGCCACCAAGTACCAGGAACTCTTCGGCCACACTGAGGGCAACTACACCTTTGACGGCACCTATACCGGCGTCGGCTTTGCCGATTTCCTGCTCGGCTACGCCGCCTCGTACAATGAGTTGGCCGTTCAGGACAGCGGGCATTGGGCCAATAACACCTTCGCGCTGTATGCCAAGGACGACTGGCGGGTCAATAATCGCCTGACCCTGAACCTCGGCCTGCGCTGGGAAGGGATTCCGCACACCTACGAACAGAACCATCGCTTCTCTGATTTCTATCCGGAACTCTACAACTCCGCTGATGCGGGCATCGTGAATCCGTCGAACGGATTGCTCGCCGCCAACAGCCCCGGCCTCTCCGCGGGCAAGGGTGCTGCGTCCAGCCTGCTTCTTTACACCAACGGCATGGGTATCACTGGCGTTACCGCGGGTGCTCCCAATGACATCGTCCAGAACCACTGGAACAACTGGGGTCCGCGCCTGGGCTTCGCTTATGACGCAACCGGCGACGGCAAGACCGTGATTCGCGGCGGCTTCGGGATCATGTACGAACGCGTTCAGGGGAACGACGTGTACAACATGGGTTCCAACGTTCCGTTCAGCGCCGCGCCGACGCTGGGCAACGTGTACTTTAGTAACCCGGCCCAAAGCCTGGTCACCGGCGCCACGGCGGCCACGCCGATCACCACGTCGTCGATCACCGCCATGAACCTGACCAACTACAAAAACCCGACTTCCTATCAATGGAGCATGGGCGTGCAGCGCGAGCTCTGGCACGGCATAGTGGCCACGGCTTCTTATGTCGGCAACATCAACACGCACCAGAGCGAAGCCCTCGATCTCAACGCGCCGCTTTATTCCACTTCAAACCTGGCGCAGCGCCTGCAAGTCATCGCGGGCACGCTGAACGTCGATGCCATCCGGCCATATCAGGGCTATGACCAGATTCTGATGTACCAGAACGCTGGCCGCTCCGAATACAATGCGTTCCAAACCGAGCTCCGTATGCAGGCCACCCACGGTCTCATGGTGCAGCTCGGCTATACCTATTCGCGAACCTATGACACCAGTTCCGGCGTCGCGGTCAACGGAAACTCGGGCGACCTGGATAACCTCTCGAATCCCTATAACGGGCACTATGATTGGGGCCTGAGTTCCAACGACCGGCCGAACATCTTCTTCGGCGATTACGTTTACAACATTCCCATCTTTGCCCACTCCGCCAACAAGCCCGCCAGGACGCTGCTCGGCGGCTGGACTCTTTCCGGTGTGGTTATGGCCAACTCCGGCGCCGCCTACACGGCCGGGCTGTCCGGAAACACGCTGGGCATGGGCGGAGACGTGTCCAACCGGCCCAACCAGTCCGGCTCTGTCTCCACTGTGGGAACCATTAACGAATGGTTCAACGTAAGCGCTTTCACCGATCCGCAGCTCGGCTCCTACGGCACTGCCGGAAAAGGCACCATCCGCGGACCGGGCCGGTGGAACGTCGATACTTCGCTCTTCAAGGACTTCTCGGGGATCAAGTGGTGGAATCCGGAAGGAGCCACTCTGGAGATCCGTTTCGAGACGTTCAACACCCTCAACCACACCGAGTGGAACGGCTTGTCCACTACGGCATCATTCAATAGCGCCGGTCAGATCAGCAACAACTTCGGCGCCATTACGTCGGCTTTTGACCCACGCGTCATACAGCTCGGCGCAAAATTCCTCTTCTAGGGCATAGCGGGACAACCCCACAATCGCGCGCGTCAGAGACCTTGGCGCGCGCTTTTTTTCTTTTCTGGTTAGCGTGAAAGACCGTCAGTTCGATGAGGCCTGCTCGAGCGCCGCGACGCGCTGGCGCACGGCCTCCGCATCCGCCGCTTTCGGCGCCTCGGCCAGATACTTATTTAGGTGCTGGATCGCGCCCCTGTGATCGCCTCTTGCGTCCAGAAGAGTCGCCAGCAGAAACTCGGCACGGGGAACCTCATGCACGATATCCAGCTCGATTGCGCGTTGGGCGAATTTCTCCGCGACATCCTGATGGCCCAGGCTATGCTGCGCGATCGCGTAGTAAAAATAAATGGCGGGGTACTCCACGGGATTATTGGCAAGGGCCTTTTCCGCCAGATCGCTGGCATCCTGCGAACGGTTCTCCATGATGGCCATTCTGGTGAGTTGCAGATACGGCTTGATGTACTTTGGATCCGCTTTCACCGCATGCTCCCATGCCGCGCGTGCTTCCGGCAGTCTTGATTGTTCCACCAGCGCCTGGCCAAGGTCGTTCCACGCCGAGGCATAGTCGGGGTAGATGCTCACAGCTTTTTCCAGATTCTCCTCGGCCGCTTGCCATTTGCCCGCCCCCAGGGCGACCACGCCGCGGTCATAGGCCTTCTTCGCGTCGGCGGGAGCGTTCAGGGCGGTCATCGAAACAGTGGAGCTCTCGCGGTCCCCAACGCGATTCAGGAGAATCACCGCATTCTCCTTGAGCGTCGCGTGCACCGTCTTGTAACCCTTCAGGCTGATGGTCACGTCGCACTTGTCCGACGACGCTGTATCAATTTGTATATCGACTCCCATTGCCCGCGGGTTGAGCTGGTACTCGATCGTTCCATCCCCGACCAACTGAATGAGGCAACCCGGCTGGAGTCGTACCAGATCGGCTACAACGGTCGGCGGTGTCGTGGGAGGCACATTTCCTTCGAGTAAGATCTTTGCGTGGTGTACCCGATTTAACTGGCCATACGCCGTCAGTGCGCCGGCTGCAGCCAGCGTCGATAAGGCAAAGGAACTGCGTCGCAACATGAAGTATCTCATTCTTCGACGGATGCGCCACGGACCGCGTTTCGGGGCGCCTATGTTTATGGTCCGGCTCGGTTTACGGTAGCGTGCCGGCTCTCTCCCGCCATCTTCGAGAGCGCCGCCGTCACGTCTTCGAGGGGAATCGCCCCCGCGATTTTCATTGGTGTCCGGCCGCGGATGTCCTTGGCGTCCAGATTGGCTCCGTGGTCCGCAAGGAAACGAAGCACATCCACGATATCGTCTTCGCTCGCCGTGTGGAACGCGCTGATGGCGGCGTGCGCCGCCGTGGTGCCATTCTGATTCGCGGAATTGACCCCCTGATCGAGCGTGTATGCATAACGCACCGCTTCCACGTGGCCGCTGGCCGCCGCCGAGATCAGAAGCGTCGCGCCGTCCTGCGCTTTGAGCCGGGGATCTGCGCCCGCTGCCATCAAAGCTCTCATCACGTCCACACGGTTCGCCCGGGCGGCGATATGAAGCGGTGTCAGTTCGCCAACGGAGAGACGCAGGAACAGAGACGCCGTCTTGCCGGTGGGCTGGGGAATCGCGGCTGTGCGTGCATTGACGTTTGCGCCACTAGTCAGCAGCCTTTTCACCAGAAGTACGTCCCCCGCCTGCGCCGCCGCGTGCAGCGGCGTGATGCCTTCCTTATCGGCGGCATTCACCCCGGCGCCATGGTCCAGAAGCAGTCCGGCAATCTCTGTCTTTCCGTCGAGTAACGCGATCTCCAGCGCGCTTTGTCCTGAAAGCACCGTTTGGTTCACCTCGGCGTGCCCGCGAATCAGTTCCAGAACGGTCTTCATTTCGCCCTTTCTTGCGGCGAAGATCAGGGGTGTAAAGCCAGCCCTTGACGCCGAGTTCGGGTTGGCCCCGCGCGCCAGCAGTAATGCCGCAACCTCCGCGTGACCTTCGGCCGCCGCCCACATGAGCGCCGTCTGACCCCGCGCTTCCGGCGCATCCACCGCAGCGCCTTTTTCAAGCAGCATGCGCGTGGCATCCACACTGCCCGATCGCGCCGCAATCATCAGTGCCGTGGCCCCGTCCCTGCGCATCGCACCCGCGTTCGCGCCCGCGTCCAGCAAGTCGCGAATCATCGCCGCGTTTCCGTTCGCGCAGGCGAGCGTGAGCGGTGTCTCGCCGTAATCGTCGGAGGTCTCAATCTTCGCGCCGGCCTTCAGGAGCGCCTCGAAGATTTGTTGTTCATTGAGCCAAGCCGCCCATGCGAGCGCGGTGGAACCGTCCGGCCGCGCCTCGTTTACATCCGCGTGTTCGGCGATCAGTGACTGCACCGCGCTGAGGTCGCGGTCCCTTACGGCATCGACGAGTCGCGTGTCGGCGGCGCGGCAGACACAGATCAGAATCGCTCCGCAGAGGAACGCTCTGTGCACGCTTCTAGACCTCGGAAAGAGACCGCGTCGCGCCGGTGCTGTCGCCCAGATGATCGATCGGAACTCCCACCCTGTCCAGCATACTGAGCAGCAGGTTGTTCATCGGCGTTTCCTTAGGGAAGCGGATGTGGCGTCCGCAGGGGATGCCCCCGCCGCCGCCCACCAGAACCAGAGGAAGATCGAAGTGGGTGTGTGCGTTACCGTCGCTGATGCTGCTGCCATACAGGATCAGCGAGTGGTCCAGCAGACTGCCATCGCCGTCCGGGGTCGATTTCAACTTGTCCACCAGGTAGGCGAAGGTGCGCGCGTGCAGCGTATTGATCTTCACTACCTTGGCAATCTTGTCCGGGTCGTTCTGGTGATGCGTCACCGAGTGGTGGCCGTCGGAGATCCCAATCGAACGATACGCGCGGTTGCTCCCTTCATGGGCGAGCATGTAGGTCGCCACGCGCGTCATGTCCGTCTGGAAAGCCATGGCCAGCAGATCGCTCATCAGCTTCGCGTGATCTTCGAATGAATCAGGAATGCCCGACGGACGTGCCATCACCGGCGTGGCGACGGAGGCGTTGGCCGCGTTTTCCTGCTCAGCTTTCTGAATGCGACGCTCGATATCGCGGATGCCGTCCAGATATTCGTCCAGCTTGCTCTTGTCGCGCGGGCCCAGCCCAGGCTCCAGCCGTCCCACGCTCTCGCGAACGTAATCGAGCACGCTCGACTCCTGCCGCATCCGCGCCATGCGCGAAGCGGAATCCGAGCTGTCGCCGTCGCCAAACAAACGCTCAAAAACAGCGCGAGGATTTACCTCCACGGGGTTCGGCGTGGTGGGCGTCCGCCACGAAACGGTGTTGGTGTACGCGCAACTGTATCCGGAGTCGCAGCCACCCACCAGGTTTTGTTCTTCGAGGCCTAATTCCAGAGACGCGAACTGGGTCTCCCTGCCCAGCGCCTGGGCGGCGATTTGATCCGCGGAGATACCCGCGTGAATGTCCGCGCCTTCCGTCTTCTTCGGATGCACGCCGGTAAGCCAGGTGGCGCCCGCGCGTGCGTGATCGCCCGGACCATCGCCGAGTGCGTCGCCGGTATGTTGCGCCAGCCCGCTGAGCACGTTCAACCGGCCGCGATGCGGCGCCAGCGGCTGCATGATGGGCGCGAAATCGAAGGCCGTGCCCTCGGCCGATGGAATCCAATCCTGATGGATGATTCCGTTGGGGACATACACAAAGCCGAGTCGAAGCGTCGGTTTCGCCCGAGTGAGACGAGTCGCCGCCAAAGCGGGCGCCATGGCATCCAGCAGCGGCAGAGACAGGGCCGCGCCGGCGCCGCGCAGAAACGTCCGCCGCGGCAGAGCTTTCCCGGTGATGATCATGTTTGGGGCGTCCTCCTCATCTGAAACGGCACGCTGTCGACAATCGCGTGGATCAGGGCGTGAAAACTCGGAGCCGGAGCGTCCGGATTCTCGGCGCCGGCTTCGCGCACAATCGACCTGACTGCGGGGTTGTCGTAACTTTCCAGACCACGGCCCAGCGCGTAGGTCAGCAGCTTCGCGGTCACCGTGGCCACATAATCGTCCCGCCGTTTTGTCAGCAGCAGCGTGCGAAGACCAGCCAGTCCTTCAAACTCGGTTCCATCCGGCAGCTTGCCCGAGGCGTCAATGGTCTTGCCCGCGTCTTTCGTGCGCCACTCTCCGATTCCGTTATAGTTTTCCAGCGCGAACCCAATAGGATCCATGCGCGCGTGGCACGCCGCGCAGGTGGGATTCGCGCGATGCTGTTCCATGGCCTCGCGCATGGTCAGTTGCTTGCCGTCGCTCCCGTGCCCGTTCAATGCAGGAACATTCGGCGGCGGCGGGGGCGGCGGCGAGCCCAGCAAATTCTCGAGGACCCATTTGCCGCGCTGCACCACCGAAGTCCGGTTCGGATATGACGTCACCGTCAGAATGCTGGCCTGTCCCAGAATGCCGCCGCGATCCGGATCGGTGAGAGCGACGCGGCGGAACTGCGGTCCGTAGACGCCGGGGATGCCGTAGTATTCGGCGAGCTGCTGGTTGACGTAGGTATAGCGCGCATCCAGCAGCGCTGTAATCGGCTTGTCCGACCGCAGGATGTCTGAGAAAAACAGCTCCGTCTCGCGCGCGAAGCCGCGCCGCAGGCCCGCGTCGAAATCGGGAAACTCGTCTGGGTCGGGGCGCACCTGCGCCAGATCGCGAAGATAGAGCCACTGCCCGGCAAAATTATCGATCAGCGCCTTCGATTTGCGGTCGGCCAGCATGCGGTCCACTTGCTTTGAAAGCACCCCCGGATCGTGCAGCCTGCCTTGTTCGGCCAGTCTCAGCAGTTCGTCGTCGGGAATGCTGCTCCACAAAAAGAAAGAAAGGCGCGAAGCCAGCTCGACGTCGTTGACGCGATACGCGGTATCCAGCGGAAGGCCGGCTGGGTCAGACTCCATGCGAAACAGGAAATCGGGAGAGACCAGCAGGGCGTCTATCGCGGCTTCGACGCCCTGATCGAACGATCCCTCCCCGCGGCCCTCTTCGTAAAACCGCATCAGCGGCTGAATGTCTGCCTCGCTGACCGGTCGGCGGAACGCATGACGCGCAAGCCCGCTAAGAATGTCCCTGGCGCAGGGCGCCTCATCGGTTGCGCTCGCCGGTTCACAGGCGAAGATCCTCCGACGGCTCGGAGTGTTGCCTGCTCCGGTGACGTCGTAAGGCCCGGAAATGACCAGCGAGAAAAGAACCGGCGCGCCCGCATCCGATGCCAGATCGAAAGTCTTCACGCGTGCGTCGTCCATCCGAAGATCGGCGAAGGTCAAGCCACCGCCATCCGCCGAATGCGGCTCGGGCCACGACACCGGCAGCGCGATCGTCTCCGGAACACTGTCGTCGCGCGGGAAGGTCACCGCCACGGTTCGCGTGCCCGCCTTCACCGGAAGACGCAACTCAAAACTGCGGCCTACCTGCGGACCGTCGAACCCACCCGTGGGCGCAAGGTTGATTTTGATCGCGTACGTCGCGTCAACGGGGAAGCGGTAGCGAATCGACATTCCGCCCGCCGAATCGAATGGCAGGTCGTCCGCCACGCGGTCTGCCCGCCATCCCTTTGCACGGTGCCCCTTCGGCGCCCGGAACTCGGCAACTTCGGGCTTGATTTCAGTGTCCCCCACCGCCAGCCGGCTGATCCTGCGCGCCACCGACATGTAGCGCTCAATCAGCATGGGCGAGAGAGACAGAACATCGCCGATATTGTCGAACCCGTATCCGGTGTTATCCTGCGGCAGCATCTCCCCCGGTTGAATGTCGAGGCCCAGCAAATCGCGAACCGCGTTGCTGTATTCGGCCCGGTTTAGGCGATGAATCGTCGGACGGCCAGGATTGGGATGCGCCGCGGCGGCTTCATCCAGTTGGTCCGCGAGCCAGTGAGTGAATGCGGCTTCGGCGGGCGGATCCGGCCGCGGCATTCCAGGCGGCGGCATCTCACCCGAACGCAGCTTGTGCAGAACCTTCTCCAGAATCTCCGAGCTGCCTGCAACATCCGAGCGATTGATAGTGGCCAGCGAAATCCCGCCCGACTGCAGAGCCGCGTTGTGACACATCACACAGTTCTTGTCAATCAGTGCCCAGTGATCGGACGCCGTGGGCGGCGTGGAAGGAACGTTGCCCGCCGCCAGGAGCGCGGACACAAATATCGCCGCCAGAGCCGGGACAAGCCAGGCAGGGCCAGATGTCGGGATACAAATCCGGCGGCTCGGCCGCATCCGAGCGATTCTCCTCCCGCTGAAGACGATTATAGGAGCTTTTTCGTTAACGTGCTTACATGCTGGCCACAGTCTGGCCTGTCCGCGGAAGCGTCACCTCCGGGGATAGCCCTGCCACAGGTACTCCAGCGCCTCCGGCAGCGTCTGGAGTTTCGCTGCGTGGTCGGTGTGGCCGGCATTACGCAT
>Ga0335078_10005178_pt1 | contig 19284 bp, 12 predicted proteins | sample Lox_Sample_32_FD_206711 | JGI IMG/M metagenome (GOLD analysis project Ga0335078, IMG submission 206711) | Soil microbial communities from Loxahatchee National Wildlife Refuge, Florida, United States - Lox_Sample_3.2 | ecosystem: Environmental > Terrestrial > Soil > Wetlands | place: USA... | reverse complement strand
TCCCGGATGGCAGTACGATCGATAGCCAGGACGGTGCTCGCCACACCAGATGTTGTTTTTTGGGCTCCACTCGATGTAGTTCGTCACGACCAGATCGAGCCAGCCGTCTTTGTCGTAGTCGAACCAGCCGGCGCTCGTGGACCATCCACCTTCATCGGCGACGCCAGACTTTGCAGTGACGTTGGCAAATGACCCGTCGCCGTTGTTGTGGTAGAGGATGGCGCGTCCGTAGCCAGTGACGTAGATGTCTGGATAGCCATCGTTGTCGTAGTCGCCGATCGCAACGCCTTGACCGTAGTGACCTTCACCGGCCAGGCCGGCTTTCTCGGTGACGTCGGTAAAAGTGCCGTCGCCATTGTTGTGATACAGGGCAGAGCGCAGAGGATGAGGCGGTTTATAAATGTCGGTGGCTGCAGATTGGACGAAGAAAAGATCCATCAATCCATCCTGATCGTAATCAAGCCAAGCGACGCCTGTGCCCATGGTTTCGAGGTAATACTTTTCTTCGGTTTGGGTGGAATCCTGCTGGAAAGTGACCCCGGCTTCTTTGCGTACGTCGACGTAGCGAACGGGACTGTGGGGTGAATCAGCGGGAGATGCGGTCTTTTGTGCGAATGCCAGTAAAGCGCAGATCAACGTTGCGCAGCAAATCCAAAAACCGAGAGCAATGCGGGCGCCAGGATAGCTCCTGCATTGTCGTAGAGTGCGTTTCCCCATTCCCCGAAACAAACCTGGTTCCGTTCTCCGCCGTGAATTGACGACGAGAATCCGATGCGTTGCATTCTAGCGCAGCTGGAAGTCAGCACTCAAAGTGTACGGTCGGCAATGATAAGAGCGAATTGCAGCAATTGCTGCCTAGCTTGCTTCGGAAGGGGCTCATTTGGAGACGCTGAGGCAGTCTGCGTCTGCGAAAGAACTTGTTCGATCCGCTGCACGTCAAGGCCTCCGGCGCTGCTTCCCTTGAAGCGATTGAGGACCTCGCGAGCTTTTTCGATCTGTCCCGTCTGGTAGTAAAAAACTCCGAGAGTCGAATAGCTGCCTGCCCATTCGGGAAGAAGTTCGACTGCGCGCTCGAGTTGCTCGCCGGCTCTTGACGTATTTCCTTGCAGCGCGGACAGCAGGCCCAGTCCCCATTGAATTTTGCCCGATGCGGGGAGCCTTCCGAGACCTTTCTTGAGCGTCTGTTCAGCACCCGCCGGATCTCCGCCGCGAAGCTGTGCCAGCATCAGCGATAAGTAGTACTGATCGTTGTCAGGATTGCGAGTGATCGCGTCGCGGAAGATTTGTTCACTCTTTTCGTTTTGTCCAAGATGCGCGTAAACATCGCCGAGCAGCGAAAGGCAGGTGTCGTCGTTCTGCCCCGCGGCCGAAATCGTTTGAATTGTCTGCAGAGCATCCGCGTACGAGCCCTTTCGAAAGAACGCGTTGGCCAGATCGAACTTGATTTCGTCGGAATCTGCGTTGGCGCGGAGCGCATTCTGAAAATGAGCGATCGCGTCGTCGTAAAGATGGTATTGGGCGAGCAGTACTCCGACGCCAGTCTGGGTGCGATAGTCGCCAGAACTGATCTGATCGAGTTGGGTGATGGCGGCCAGAGCGTCCTGCCGCTGATTCAGTTTCAGATACGCCTCCGCAAGCAGGTATAAATCCTGCGGCTGTCCGGGATTTTTCTTGATCTGAGCCTGAAGCTCGGTCACGTCCAGTTGCGTGCGCTCCTGCGCTGAGAGCTTGGAGCGATTATCGAGGTAATCGAAGAGGTGTTGGTACGGATATGGGCCAGTCGAGGCGTTCTTGGAGAGAGTTTGGAAGACCTGCAAGTCGCGTTGGGCAGCGTCCATCTGGTGGAGACTGCGTTCCAGCATTGCGAGCTTGTAATAGCCGGGAGCGGGATCGCGCGCGACTTTTACGTAGCGACGCAGAAGGTCCGCCGCCTCGGCATATTTCTTGTCTTTGGTGCGGAGGTTCGCGAGTTCGAGCAGAGCCTCGGAGAAATTTGGATTCGAGCGCAGCGCCTCTTGGAATTTCGCGTCGGCAGCCGCGGCGTTGCCTTGACGTTCTTCGATGAAACCGATGTTAAACAAACAAGCGGCACTTTTCGGATCACGCTTAAGGCCTTCTTCGAAATATTTCCTGGCCTCGTCGAATCGGCCTAGATGCCGGTAGGACAAACCGAGGAAAGTGTAAGAGCGGGCAGAGGGATCCAGTTCGATGAGATTCCTGAATTCATCAATCGACTTGTCGGCTTTGCCGGACATGAAATAGCTCTCGCCGAGAGCTGCGTGCAGATCGACGCGTTGAGGAGCCAGCTTGATACCGGATTCAAGCAGAGGAATGGCGTCCTCGTAGAAGTTCTGCGACATGCTGACGCAGGCGAGCAGGAAGATGATGTCGATGTTGTCGGGCGCAATCTTGTGTGCGCGAATCAGGAGGTCCAGAGCGTCGACGGGACGGGATTCGGCTTCGAACGCCTGCGCCAGAAGATACATCGTCTCGGCGGAGTCTGACTTCAACGCCAAGGCTCGATGCAGGATCAGTTCTGATTTGGAAACCTGTCCTGAACTCAGGTAGACCTGTCCGAGGTTGTAGAGGATTTCGAAAGTTGCCGGTTTCAGACTGTCCGCTTTTTCGAGCTCCAGTTCGGCCGGCTTGTATTGTTTTTCGCCTGCGAGCAACAGACCAAGCGTGAAATGCCTTTGCACGTCGTCCTTGCTTTCGGCGGAAAGTTGTCGGGCGAGGGTCAATCCTTCGGCTGTGCGTGCGGCGCGCAGGTATGCCCTTACCAGGTTCATCCTCGCTTCCACAGTTGCCGGATGAATTCGCTGCAAGTGAAGAATGGCTGCGGAAGGCTTGTTTTCCGACAAAAGCAAAAGTGCGAGATTGTAGTTCGCCTGCTGATCTGACGGAGACGTGGAAAGCGCCTTGCGAAACTCCGCCTCCGACAAGTCTGATTTCCCCGCAGACGCGTAAAGGTTTCCCAAATTCGTGTGCGTCTTCGCCGATGCGGGATTCAGCTTGACCGCTTGCTGGAACGCGTCGAGAGCGCAGTCGTAGTTGCGTTCGCTGCTACAAATGATTCCCAGCAGGTTGTAGCCGTCGACACTCGAAGAGTGAGATTGCAAGAAGTGCTGGACAGACGCCTTGGCGTCGGCGATCTGGCCTTGTTGCAACATCGATTCGGCCTGTGACAATTCTGCCTGCTCCGGCGACACACGGGCGGGCTTGTGCTGCGACACCGGTGGACGTTGTGCAGACAGCGAAGATGACAGGAAGCACAGTGCAAACGTGGCCCCCAATCGAAATAAGATTTGACCGGACTTGTTGTGGAGGGTTTGCACGATAGCGTCTTTGACGGAAGGGCGTCTGACGCCGAGTGTATCAGGCACGGCGGCCTGAGACGGGGCCCGAGGAAGCTCCAATGACGAGTTCTGCGCTGATCCGGTATTCCTTGCCGTGGGCGTTCTCTGAATTCGTGAGTTCGATGAGCGCGTCGGCCGCGATACGACCAAGAAGATCACGATGGATATCGACGGTGGTCAGGGTTGGGTTGCTGTATTCAGCCAAGCGAGTCTTGTCGAATCCGGTCACTGAGACGTCTTCTGGAACCCGGCAGCCAGACTCGAGCAAGCCTTTTACTACTCCGATCGCGGTAAGGTCGTTAATGGCGACAACCGCGGTGGGCCTGGGCTTCATAGCTGCGATGGCGCGCCCGGCTTCTAGTCCTCCGTCGAAGCGAAGATTGCCGGGGAGAACCGGCCCTGGTGTAAGGCCGAGTTCGCGCATGCAGTTTTCATAAGCATCGCGCCGGACTTTGTTGGATTTAAGACCTTCGCGTCCCGCAACGAAGGCGATGCGCCGATGACCTAGGCCATGAAGATACCGAACGATTTGCTCAATCCCAGATTCGTAGTCAATCCTCAGATTGCTCATGTAGCTGCGCACAGGAGCGAGGTCGAGGAAGGTCACAGCAATTTTTCGCCGGGCGAGTTCGTGTACTAACTTGATGCTGATTTCCGAAGTCATGATGGCGACGCCCCGGACTTTGTGTTCCATCATCCGCTCAGCCGCGACCCGAGTGCGCTGGGGATCGTAGTTGGTGTCGCTGAGGATGGCGTCGTATCCAAGCTCGCGAGCGCGAGTCTCGAAACTCTTGATCACTTCGGGAAAGAATGGGTTTTCGATGTCGGAAACGATGATTCCCAAGGGCCGCTTGCTGTTTGAAGCGAGCCGGCGGGCGTGGACGTCGGGCACATAGCCGAGGCGCCGGACCGTCGCGAGGACATGGCGGCGGGTCGTGGGACCCACTTTGCCCGTGTTGTTCAGCACATTCGATACGGTCGCCGTCGAGACTCCCGCGGCGCTTGCAACTTCACGAATGGTGACGGTCATTTTAGGCTGCCAAATCGTTATGGCACTCGCGTTGCATTGCTAAGAGAAATTGCTCCGGAACGCGCGTGGAGTGTAGCACACCTGAAAAAAATCTTGACAGGCATTTCTCATGCGTGGTAATTCAAACCAACTAGTTAAACGGTTAATTCGTTTTCGCCACTTTTTTCTGGGAAGACGGTTCCCGAGTCGGGGTTCCCGGGAGCTGTCGAGTTTTGTGGGGTTGAACTCACATAACCCTCAAGGAAGAACGGCTGGTTCCGCAGATCGCTGCGCGCCCGCCGAACTTTGATTCGTTGCTGCCATTTTCTCGGCACGACTGCGAAGTCGTGTTGGCGCAGGTGAGGTGCGATTACCTGCGAACTCAACAGGGTGAGCGAGTTCGAGCCCGTGAAGGCATCGGACGAGGAGAACGATATGGGCCTAATTGGCAGTCTTCGGATTTCGCGAGTGTTATTCGTACTAGGGCTGTGCCTCTTAGCCGCCGCGACCCTCTACGCGCAGGTCGACACAGGCTCCATCACCGGAACGGTTACCGATCCTTCGGGCGCCGTGATCAGCGGAGCGAAGGTTACGTTGACGAATTCAGGGACGGGCTCGTCCCTCACGACAACGACCGGTAGCGATGGGGTCTACAAGTTCTCACCCGTCAGGATCGGCACCTACAAGCTGGAGACAATTGCTCAAGGATTCCAGACCACGACTCAGACCAATGTTGGCGTCAACATCGGGTCGAATGTCGAAGTCAACTTCTCCCTCAAGCCTGGCAGCCAGACGGAGACCATTGAGGTCACTACGTCGGCGCCGGTCCTGCAGAACCAGGATGCTTCGGTGGGACAGGTCATCGAGCAACGCAGCGTCAACGACCTGCCGCTCAACGGCCGTAACTTTACATTTCTCGCGCAACTTGTGCAGGGAGTGAACTCTCCGCAGTCCGACACGCGAGGGAATGCTGCGTCGGGCGCTTTCTCGGCGAACGGATTCCGCCCGGCGCAAAACAACTACATGCTCGACGGAATCGACAACAACTCCGACACCGTCGATTTCCTCAACGGCACGAACTACGTGGTCCTCCCGCCCGTGGATGCGATCCAGGAATTCAAAGTGCAGACGACGGACTTCAGCGCGGAGTTCGGCAGGTCCGGCGCGGCGGTGCTGAATGCGACGCTTAAATCGGGTTCCAACGAGTATCACGGCGACGTGTGGGAGTTCTTTCGCAACGACAAACTCGACGCCAGAGACTTTTTTGAACACAACTGCAATGCGGGTGTTTGCACACCGGCTAAAAAAGGCGAGCTTCGATGGAATCAGTTCGGAGGCACGATCGGTGGTCCGGTAATCAAGAACAAGGTTTTCTTCTTTGGTGACGTGCAAATTTGGCGACTCCGCCAGGGTCAGCCACAGATCGGATCAGTGCCCACGGCTGCTGAGCGAAGCAGTGGTTACACGAACATGCAGGATTTGATCCAGGTGGGAAGCACTCAAACTGCGGATCAACTTGGCCGGATTTTTCCAAAAGGAACCGTTTTTGACCCGGCAACGACCCGGGCGGCGGGATCGGGTTATGTGCGTGATCCCTTCGGCTTCTCTACCTGCACCGGTGGTGGTCCTGCGTATGACCTCACATCGTGTCCGGGCCTGAACATCATCACGGATCCTACCAGGCTGGATCAAAATGCGATTGCGCTATTGAACCTCTACCCGAACCCGACGAACACCGGTGTCGTCAACAATTACGCCAACTCACCGGTCCTCATCCAGAACGAAAAACAATTCGACGTGAGGCTGGATGTCGATCCTTCTCAAAAAGATCAGGTGTATTTCAGCTTCAGCTATGACGACAAACCCGAGTTGATTCCCAGCATTTTCGGCGGCGTTGCCGATGGCGGCGGCTTCTTCCAGGGGAATCAGACGGCAAATTCACAGCACAGCGCGTTGGTGTGGAACCACATATTTACGCCGACTACGATCAACGTCGCGCGCGTCGGTTTGAATTACCTGCATACGACGCGGAACATTCCGTCCGCCAGCGATCTGACGGATATCCCGTCGCAATTTGGCATACAAGACATACCACAGCAGAAGGAGAACGGCGGTCTTCCGGCGCTGAGCATTGGCGGGCTGCAGACTCTTGGCGGGAATGCATTCCTGCCGTCGGACGAAGTCAGTTCGACGATCCAGGTGACGGACGACTTCACGAAAATCTACGGGAAACACACCTTCAAGATGGGATTCGAGCAGCAGCATGTGAAGTTCTCCACACTGCAGCCACCGTGGTCGCGCGGCCAGTTCGATTTCAATGGCGCTTTTACGGAGATTCCGAATATCGGTGATTCGACGACGGGGCGCGCTCAGTTCCTGCTAACGCCAACCACAAATAGCCTTGGTACCGGATGCCCGACACCCGGTGTGGCACCCTGTTTCGTTGATTATGCGGGTGGGCCGAGCCAAGTCTACGCGTCGAATATCTCGCTGAGTGACAACGGCAAGAACTATTGGGGCACCTACATTCAAGATGACTGGAAGGTTTCCAAGAACCTTACCTTGAATCTTGGGCTGCGGTGGGATTTCTTCGGATTGGTCTACGATCACTACGGGAAGCAAGCAAACTTCGTCCCGTTTGGTCCGCCAACGGGTTCGCCGATGTATATCATCCCTGCGGGCAAGAACGCAGACCCGAGCACGTTCTCATCGAGCTTTGGCAGCCTGCTGGGGCTGGACAATATCAATCTGGCGGTAACGAACAGATACGGCAAGGGTCTGGGCAATTCGCAAAAGTCAAACTTCGCTCCACGGTTTGGCTTCGCCTATCAGGTCACGCCAAAATTGGTGGCGCGTGGCGGATTCGGCATCTTCTACAACGGATTTGAGAACCGGGGGTATTCTCCAAACCTGGGTGAGAATTATCCATTCCAGTTCTCTTTCGACTTCAACCATCCGAACGATTGGACTCCGGTGGTGTACAGCTCGCCGTGCCCTGCGGGATCGTCTACGACTGCAAACAGCGCGACTCTGGAAACTGGATTCGCGTGCATTCCGCTGGTTCCGCAACTGGTGAACGCGCAAGGCCTGCAACTCCGGGGGATTCAGTTTAACTATCAAACCCCCTATTCGATGGGTGGAAATTTCACCGTCCAGTATGAGCTGACGCCAACCTTGTCGGTTCAGGCTGGATATGTGACAACGCTTGGCCGGCATCTGGAGGTGTTCCCAGGATCGAATGAGCCTTCTGCTCTATTCGCGCCCGGCACAACACTAACAAAAGCGTTGCCGACCGACGTCGTTCCTACCGCAGCTCAAGGCGGATTGCAATTCCCCGATTTCGCCGAAGGCGCCAGCTATGCGGCGAACTGGGGTAGCAGCTATTACCACGGCTTGCAGACGAACGTTTCAAAGAAATTCGCCAAGGGGCTCAGCTTCATGCTGGCGTATACGTATTCGAAAGTGCGATCGGACGCGTTGGACTTGCTGAACGGGTTCGCCGGCAACGGATATCGCGCTCCCTACGTTCCGGGCGTCGGAATCCACGCCGACTACGGTTTGGCGAACTTCGACATCCGCAACGTAATGCATTTCAGTGGCGGCTATGAACTGCCGTTTGGCAAAGGGAAGCAGTTCATGGGGAATGCCGGAGGAGCGACAAACGCGGTTCTGGGTGGGTGGGCAGTGCAGTGGGTCGTCAATCTCCAGGGCGGTCAACCGTTCAAGATTGATTGTCCATCTGGGACTGCACAAAACCTCAGTTGCTATTCGTTCGTGCTGCCCGGACAAAATCCGAGATCATCGATTCACTTCAATGCGGACGGCAATCCGGCAATGTTGAATGCCGCGGCCTTTGCTCAGCCATGCCAGTTTGGAGTCCCGACGCCCACTCCGACGAATTGCATTCAGGAGTCGACTCCGGCAGGTTTTCTGGGCGGAAAACAGCCTTCGCAAATTGAGGGCCCTGGATTTAGTCGCTGGGACTTGTCACTTTTCAAGAACTTCAACTTGACTGAACGCACCAGGTTGGAGTTCAGAGCCGAACTCTTCAACATATTGAACCATCCCAACTTCAACTATCCCGGATTTGGAGGCAACGGCGTGAACGCCGTTTCCGGGTCAACTGATTTCACCAATGCCAACTTTGGCGAAATTGGGTCGACTCGCGACAATCCTTTGGATCCGCGAGAGATCCAGTTCGCCCTGAAGTTGTATTTCTAATAGCGGGGCCCCGGCGCGATTCTTGGGCGAGCGCGCCGGGACCCGCTCATTTCAGACACGGTGCTAACATACGGGTGCTGTGACCTCCCGGATCACGTCTTTTTGCCTGTTCATGCTTTTCGCGCGTGGCGCGGCTCTCGGCGTTGGGGCTCAACAGGAACAGCAACTGCAGCGCAAGTTTCAGGAAGCGGTCCAGCTGTACGATTCCAATCGTCTGGATGAGGCGGCTTTGCGGCTGGAGCAGCTTGTGCATGAATATCCCCGGAACTTTGACATTCAAGAATTAATGGGGATGGTTTACTCCGCGGAAGGAAAAGACGCGGAAGCGACGGAGCACCTTCGAAGCGCTGTCCAATTGAAGCCGAACTCTGCCGCCGCGCGGACGAATCTTGCGACCACTCTCGTTCGACTCCATCAGCTCGCGCCGGCGGAGATCGAATTCAAGAAAGCTCTCGCGCTGGAACCTGCGGATTACGATACGAATCACAACCTCGGTGAATTCTACGTAGCGGGCGGAAAGATCGCTCAAGCGATTCCATTTCTCGAAAAGGCCCACCGCATTAAGCCAACCGCGTACGACAACGGATACGATCTCGCGCTCGCATATGCGGAAAGCGGCAAGAACAACCGGGCCGAGATCGTTGTCAAAGAACTTATCGCACAGAAAAACACGGCGGAATTGCACAACCTGCTGGGAGAGATCGAAGAGAAGTCCGGGAATTTTGTCGCTGCCGAGCACGAGTATGAGTCTGCGGCGCATATGGATCCAAGCGAAAGCAACCTGTTCGACTGGGCGAGCGAATTGCTCCTGCACCGGACCCTGGATCCGGCCGTACAGATATTCAGTGAAGCGGCGGAACGCTATCCGAAATCTCCGCGGCTGGCGATTGGACTGGGGATGGCGTTCTATTCACGCGGAAACTATGACGATGCCGTGAAGGCTCTTCTTAAGGCTGCCGACCTTGATCCATCCGACGCGCGTTGCTACTACTTTCTTTCTAAAGCGTACGACAGTTCTCCGGGGCAAGCGGATGAAGTCATTCAACGTTTCCGGCGCTTTTCGGAGCTTCAGCCACGGAACGGGCATGCGCTGTACTACTACGCGATGAGCCTCTGGAAGGGACGCCGAGCGCAGGATTCCAATGTTGACTTCAGCCAGATCGAATCCTTGCTAAAGAATGCTGTCGAACTTGATGCAAAGTTCCCGGAAGCACACCTGCAGTTGGGAAATTTGTACTCGGATCAGAAGAAGTATTCCGATGCTGCTCCCCAATACGAACAAGCGCTGGGATTGAATTCGGATCTGGCGGATGCTCACTATCGGCTGGGCCAGGCCTACGTGCATCTGGGCAAGCGAGATGAAGCGCAACAGCAGTTGCAGGTCTACCAGAAGCTGCGTGCCCAACATCTGGCGGAGTTGGACAAACAGCGCGCTGAGATACGGCAGTTTGTAGTCTCCGAGAAGGGCGATAAGTCCGCCGAGCCCGCGGGAGCAAGCCATGACACTCCCTGAGCCAACGAGCAGTCAGATTGCCGGCACACGGCGTGACTTTTTGCGTGATGCTGCCGGCGTCGTCCTTGGGGCAACGTTAGCCCGGTCGCCTTTGGCGCGCGCAGCCGCACTCCCGGCATCGAGAAAAGTGGTGGTCGTTACATTTGGCGGCGGCGCCCGTGATCAGGAGACGTTCGCTCCCGAGGGCCAGGAGAACGTCCCGAACATGTTGCGCGATCTCATTCCTCGCGCCACGTTCTTCACCCAGGTGGTCAACCGGGGAATTTTGGGGCACTACGTTGCGACGGCCAGTTTAGCTACCGGGGCCTACGAAACCATCAACAACTTCGCGTCGCTGCCTCCCGAGAATCCGACTGCGTTTGAATACTACCGAAAGGAACGAAAGCGGCCATCTTCAGATACGTGGGTGGTGGCGCCGAGTAACGGCTTCAATCGTATTGGAGAGAGCAACCACAGGTCGTACGGTGCGGGGCTGGGGGCGCGCGTCATACTGCCCAAACATCTTCTGGCCGCTGCGATATCTAGAGGCCATGCAGACTACGAGCACTTGCTCCGCGATAACTACGAGACGCCGTATTTCACGCCCGATCTCGCCGGAAACGAATTCGAGCTGCAGCAACTTGAAACGCTTCTCAAACTTTCGGTCGATGACTTCAAAGCTCACGCCCGCACGTTGTCGAGCCCGGACGAGCTCTCGGTTTACATTGCGAAGCGGCTGATGAGGCAGGTAGCGCCAAGCTTGTTGTGGATCACGATGCACGACATCGACATCGCACACGCGGGTACGTATTCGCTCTACGTCGAGGGAATCCGCCGAACCGATCGCCTCTGCTCCGAGATATGGAAAGCGATTGAAAGCGAGCCCGAATATGCCGGCAAGACGACGCTGCTGATTCTGCCCGATTTCGGGCGGGACGCTGATACCGATCCGGGCGGAAATGGGTTCCAGCACCATCGCACGGGAGATGTGCTTTCGCGCACCACCTGGCTGATTGCGATAGGGCCGGGCATTCGCGAAGGCGTGGTCCATGATCGGGCGGTTGATTCCGTGGACCTGGTTCCGACGATCGGCTCGATCTTGAAGTTTTCGGCTTCCCAGTCGGAGGGGAAGCCGATCGGCGAGATCCTGTAATGCTGCCCAGCGAACTCAAAGCCGAGCAGTTCAATTCCTACGCGCCGCAGGCGAAAGCCTTGGTGACGCAGAATCTCAGCGTCTTTCGAGAATTGCCGCTTTCGTTTTTGCCGGGACTTCTGCGGGAAATCATCGACTACGATTACAAATTTCCGGCGGAACGCAGGTCATTGGATAAGGAAGTTGCAAATCTTGCGCGGCTCTCGCAAGAGGAACGCAGGCAGTGGCTAGATGGTTTCGTGAAGATCAAGCTCTCATCCGAGCTCGAACGCTTTGACTGGGTGAACTCACCAGCGAAATTCATAGAGCAGCTGTCGGACCATCTTTGGACGACTCACCAACTGGACGCATTCCGGTTGGCAGCTACCCAATATGCTGACCGCCTGCATGAAGCCGTGACGGCCGAAGCGCCGATGATTCCGCGGCTTGGCATTGCGGTTATCGGTCAAGGTGTCGAATCGTACGATAGGCCGCTGTTCCGGAAATTGCGGCCGCACGGAGCGTATTTCAGCCGGGTCAATCCCGAGAATGGGCTTCGTATTCTCCTCGATGCAGCAGCAGGGCGCGCGAAAGAGCATTCTGAACGATACGCGCACTGGTATATCGATGGTGGAGACCCGGCGGAACATGATGCGCTCTTAACGTGTGTCTCGTATGGCGGGCTGGAACCCGTCCGTGCTGTGCTTCTCCGAAATATGCATGCAGAGATCGAAAGGCCCGGCATGGGCCCAGAGATGTTGCGAACGTTGATGGCTGGATGGCGGCCCTCCGATCTGGCGATGAAGAGTACGGGTGATCCTGTGCTGGATCGATTTCAGGTCAGACTCCTGACGGAAGGATCGGGAACACAGATTTTCAGCACAAGCTTCACGCAATGGGCAGCGCGCGAAGCGTTGCGACGAGCTGAGCCGGTCACGTTGGTCGTCCGCTTTGCGCCGAGGCAGCGGCAAAAAACCATGAATGAAATGTTGGCGTCTGGGGGAGAACATCTAGAACTTGATCCGCTGGGCTCGCTGGTGGATGCCGACATGGGCGCTTATTACAACTGGCTGAACCAGCAGAGGCTGCCGGGTGCCGATAGGGCCGCGTTCGTGGCCTGGTTTGAGGATCACAACTCGGCTGTCGTGATCGGACCGTCGGTTCCAAGAGGGACAGAATCGAACGAACGATTGGACATGAATAAATTGCTTTCGTGGATCGTGTAGATACTCGTTTTCTTATTTCGAATAGCGCGAACAGTCGCGCGAAAGGACCGCCTCATATCATGGATCGACGCGATTTTATCGTTACATCTGCAACGCTCGTAGCCGGAGTACATCTCTCGCCTCTTGTCTTCGGAGAATCTGCCAATGCAAATCCCAGCGGCAGGACAATACTTCCTATTAATCGCGGATGGAGATTTAGTTCAAAGCAGGTTGACGGTGGACATGACAAGAACTTTGACGATTCCGGCTTTGAGCGAGTCGTGATCCCGCACACCAACAAGCGGTTGCCGTGGCATGGATTCGATGAGAAAGAGTATGAGTTCGTGTCTCTGTATCGGCGGCGGTTCAAAGTGCCGAAGAGCGCAGCAGGGAAGAGGGTCTTCGTCGACTTTGAGGGAGTAATGACGGCGTCAACCGTGTGGATTAACGGCACACGGCTTGGCGAATACAAAGGTGGATACACGCCCTTCTCTTTCGAGCTGACGCCCCATTTGGATTGGGACGGCGACAACCTGCTTGCCGTCGACGTGGACTCAACGGAACGCCCTGACATTCCACCTTTCGGTTATGAGATTGACTATCTGACCTTTGGCGGTATCTACCGTGAAGTTGCTTTGCGGATTGTCCCGCAGACCGCTATTGAGAACATTTTTGTGCGTCCAAAAGACGTCCTCGGCGGGAAGCCGACGGTGGATGTGGAGTGCTTTCTCGATAGCGCACCGACTTTGCCGAAAAACCTAACTCTCGAGGTGGAATTGCTGGACGGCAATCGTTCGGTAACCAAGGCATCGCAGCGCATTCCGGCCACTACGTCTACCAAGAAGAGTGAAACCCAGAGCGAGCCAACTTCTTATGTTGTCCACCTCGCGGATGTGAGCGGCGTCAAGTTGTGGGATCTCGAGAACCGCAATCTCTATAGCGTACGGGTTCGACTGTTGCAAGGAAATCAGGTTCTGGATGAAGACTCTCGCCGTTTCGGGTTTCGGCAAGCGCAGTTTACGGACCACGGTTTCGAGCTTAACGGCAAGGTCATCAAGCTGCGCGGCCTCGACCGGCATCAGACGTTTCCGTTCGTAGGGCAGGCGATGTCGGGGCGTGCTCAGCGGCGTGATGCCGACATTCTCCGCAACAAATTACATTGCAATATCGTCCGGACATCGCACTATCCGCAATCCCGACATTTTCTGGATGCGTGCGACGAAGTCGGATTGCTCGTGCTTGAGGAAATTCCCGGCTGGCAACACATCGGCGATCAGGCGTGGAAGGATATATCTGTGGATAATGTGCGCCGCATGGTCCGCCGCGACTGGAATCATCCTGCAATCATTCTGTGGGGCACGCGTATTAATGAGTCGCTCGACGATCACGACTTCTACACCCGGACCAATGCGGCTGCCCACCAGCTCGACCCCACGCGGCAGACGGGCGGAATCCGCTATTTTCAGGAGTCAGAATTCATCGAAGACGTATTTACGATGAACGACTTCGGGTTTCCGCTGAAGCCGCCCAATCATCCTCGCTATTTAAATACGGAGTTTGTTGGTCACACCTATCCGACGAAGACGATCGACAACGTGGAGCGCCTAACCGAGCACATGATGCGACACGCCCGGATTCACGACCAACTGGCGTCAAACCCGCAGTACGCGGGCGGTATCGGCTGGTGCGCTTTCGACTACAACACACATGCGAACTTCGGATCGGGAGACCGCATCTGCTATCACGGCGTGACCGACATTTTCCGCGAGCCGAAGCCGGCGGCAGGATTCTACAAATCACAATGTGACCCGGCTGAGGAGGTCGTGCTCGAGCCCGCGTTTCACTGGGCCCGCGGAGATGAGTCGATTGGGTTCTCGAAGGCAGTGGTCTGTTCGAATTGTGATCACCTGAAGTTCTATATCAACAACAAACTGGTGGCTGAGGCCGATCCGGATCGAACGCAGTTCCAGCATCTGCGGTATCCGCCTTTTGTGGTGGAAATGGGATCCAGTTTTCGACATGGCTGGGGAGATCTGAAGCTGGAGGGTTACATCCAGGGCAAGAAAGTCATTGAGAAGCGCATGTCGGGAAGCGGAGTCGATACGAAATTTACCGTAACTCCCGATGACACAACTCTGATGGGCGATGGAGCCGATGCCACGAGAGTTGTGCTGCGGGTTACCGATGAGTTCGGAGCAATCCGCCCGTTCGCGGATGATTCGATCAAATTTGAACTTGAAGGCCCGGCCGAGATTATCGGCGACAATCCGTTCTCGCTGGTCGGCGGGACCGGCGCGATCTGGGTTCGCGCGAAGGAGGAAGCTGGAACCGTGCGGCTGACCGCAACACATCCCAGGTTGGGAGCGCAGCGAGTGGAATTTCGCGTGAGTGAAGCTGCACCCGGGGAGGCGTAATGCAATTGCGATTCTTCATTCGACGAATGGGTGTTGCGGTACTACAGATCGGTGCGCTTGCATTCGTCGTCGGTATGGCTAGCGCCCTTGCTTCCGCAGGGGAGGCACCCAGATTCGTGGAAAAAGATGGGCGCTGGGCACTGCTTGTCGATGGCGAGCCTTACCTGATTCTTGGAGGACAGGTCCACAATTCGAGCGCATGGCCATCGGAACTGCCAAGAGTCTGGAAGTCGCTGGAAGAACTCCACGCGAACACGGTTGAAGCACCGGTCTATTGGGAACAGATCGAAACGCAGGAAGGCAAATTTAACTGGGACAACGTTGACGCCGTTGTGAAGGGAGCGAGAGAACACAATCTACATGTCGTGTTCTTGTGGTTCGGGACCTGGAAGAACGGCAACATGCATTACGTTCCGGAGTGGGTCAAAACGGACACGAGGCGGTTCCCACGGGTGATCCGCGCGGATGGCGAACCTATTGATGTGCTTTCTGCGAGTTCGAAGTCCAATCTTGAAGCTGACAAAGCCGCATTTGTGGCGCTTATGCGGCATCTCAAAACCCTCGATGCCACTGAGCACACGGTTTTGATGGTGCAGGTTGAAAATGAATCCGGAATTATCGGCAGCCCCCGCGACTTTTCAGCGGAAGCAAACAAGGAATTCGCCGGAGCGGTTCCGGCCGACATGCTGGCGGCCGCGCACAAACAAGCCGGTACCTGGAGCGATGTCTTTCGTGGCGATGCGGATGAACTGTTTCAGCTCTATCATCAAGCGCACTACCTGAACGAAATCGCGACCGCCGGTAAAGCGGAGTTTGACATTCCTCTCTATATGAATGTGTGGTTGAGCTATCCGCCGGCTGAATTACCGGAACGGCGGTTGGCGATCCCGGGCATCCAGTATCCGAGCGGAGGGGCGGTGCAGCGTTGGGTTGGTTTGTGGCGCACGCTCGCGCCTTCCATCAAGGCGATTGCGCCGGATATCTATGGGGATGATGCCGGATTCGTTCGCGATGTGATCGCAGCCTACCATCGGCCGGACAATCCTCTGCTCGTTCCGGAAATTGCCAAGTCGGATTCGTTCGCGCGCTACGACTTTTTCGCACTCGGAGAAGGGGCGATCGGCATAGCGCCATTCGGCGTCGACCCCCGAGGGTGGAATATTCTGGGCGACAGCTCCACCGCAGGACATGCGCGAAATTTTGCCTTGCTCGCACCGATGGCCCGCGAGATCGCGAAGCTTAATTTCGAAGGCAAACTGAAAACTTCGATGGAGGAGGCTGGCAAGGCGCAGCAGGAACTGGATTTTGGGGGTTGGCAGGCGACCGTCTCGTATGGGTATCCGCAATACGATGGACGCCGGCCTCCGGGAACCAACGACGCACATGGGGTTGCGCTCGTGGCCGAGATGGGACCAGATGAATTCCTGGTTACGGGAATTGATGCAGCCGTAAATTTTCATCTTCCTGGTCATCTTCCGGGCATGCGCGCGCAAATCTTGTCTGCTGAAGAAGGGTCATACCAGAACGGCGTCTGGAAACCCGTTCGATTGTGGAATGGTGACGAAACAGACCGGGGACTTCAATTTCATTCGGACGATCCATCTGTCGTGCGTGTGAAGTTGGGAAGGTTCTAGGCGCACTTACGAGCTAACTCACGGCAAGTTCTGCTATGTTGTTGAATCCACGATGCTGGGCTGCGTTCTGCGAGCCGGGCCTGGTTGCCATTTCGAGTTTCGTCCGTCTAAATCCCAGAACAGACAATTAGGGTGAAGTGTACCCACGCATGGGAACTTTCAGGGTACGGTTCGCGTATCAATTGTTGTGCCTGGCTCGCGCAATCGGGCTCAGTTTGCATCTAAGGGGAACAGTACAAAAGGTGAGGCGATGACGCGGACGTTCTGGGACCTCCTCGGGCAGATCTTTCGCAATCTGTGGGCGCATAAGCTGCGCTCGTTTCTCACCATGTTCGGCATCGCATGGGGCGTTGGTTCGCTGTTGCTTCTCGTCGGCGTTGGGGAAGGGTTCCGCTCGGGTAATAAACGGGAAATGGCAGAGTTTGGGAAGGACATCATGTTCCTGTTCCCCGGGCGCGCGCCCACAGTTGCAGGAAATATGAACTCGGCGCGTTCCTACCTGCTTACCTACCAGGACTACCTCGATATCCGGCAGGCTGGAAATGTGCGGAACGCTGTTCCAATCATCTCGCGAGGCGATCTCAAGGAAGTGAGTGAGTTCGCAACCGCCAGCGGGGAAATCCTCGGCACGGAGCCGAATTTGAACGAGATCAGCTTCCTGCCGATCAAGGACGGTCGCTGGCTAAACGATCTCGATGGGCAACAGCGGCGGAACGTGATTGTTCTAGGGAACGAATTATTAAAAGCGCTTTTTCCTGGCCGGCCCGCCGTAGGATCATTCGTGCTGCTTAACGGTCTTCGATTCGAGGTCGTGGGAACGCTCCCGCACCTTGGTCGCGGAGACAACATGTGGCTGAACATGCGCGGCTACATTCCATTCCAGGTCATGGGAACCAATTTCCCGCTGAAGGGCGAAAATCACCAGAACTCAATATCCTTTATCGAATACCAGCCGCGGATCACCTCTGAGCATAAGCTCGCGCAAGCGGAGGTCCATCAGATCGTTGGGCGAAATCACGGTTTCGACGGCAACGACGACAACGCTTTCGACGAGTGGGATTCCATCCAGGAATCGAAAATGGTGGGCACCATTTTCGACGTGATGAATATGTTCCTGGGGGCAGTCGGGATGGTCACGCTGGCGCTGGGTGCGATCGGCGTAATCAACATAATGCTGGTGGCCGTCAGCGAGCGCACGCGCGAAATCGGATTACGCAAGGCGATGGGTGCGACCAATCGGAACATCCTGTTCCACTTCTTTCTTGAAGGTTTGCTGTTGACGCTGGGCAGCGGACTGCTTGGAATGGCATTTGCCGGTGGCTTGATGTCGTTGATGAGCGGAGTGCAAGGCCCGCAGGGGTTTGACCCGCCGAAACTCGTGCCAATGTCGGCGGTACTCGCGATAGGCAGCCTGACTCTGGCCGGAGTGATTGCGGGGCTCTATCCAGCGCGGCGAGCGGCAATGTTGCAGCCCGTGGAAGCCTTGCGGCAGGAATAACACAATGCTGAAGGATTTGCTTCATGAAGCCTACGCGGCGATGCGGTTCAACCGCCGCCGGACCGCGCTGACCATGCTGGGCATGGCTTGGGGCATTGCAACGGTCGTGATGCTACTGGCTTATGGCGACGGCTTCGGTCAGGCCTGCGCGAACATTTTTGCGAATTTCGGTACCAAGCTCTGCATTGTCGTGCCCGGCAAGACTTCGATGGGCGCCGGCGGGCAGAAATCCGGTGTCAACGTTCGCTTTACGCAGGAAGACGTCGACGCGCTCACCACGAACCTTCCCCAGGTCACACACATCACCCCGGAAGTCGGAAAGCAAGCGAACGTGCAATACGACACCCGCGTTTTCTCGTTCCCAGTCACCGGAAACTATCCGAATGTGCTGGACATCCGTTCCATGAAACTGGGGCAAGGCCGCTTCTACAACATGGAGGACCAGGTCCAGCGCGCACACGTAGCCGTCATCGGTTCGGAAGCGAAAGACAAGCTCTTTTCAGGCCGCAATGCCTTGGGAGAGCACATTCGGGTGGATGGGCTGAGTTTCGAAATTGTCGGCGTGCTGAGCGCGAAGATGCAGGAAGGGAATGATGACATCAACCGCGTTGTCTATATCCCTTTCACAACGATGAGTGATCTGAAGGATACGCATTATCTCGATTCGATCTGGTTCAATTATCAGACGCCCGAATACGAGAAGATCGAGCCCGCGGTGCGGACGATCTTAGCCACGCAGCATAAGTTCAATTCGGCCGATCGCCAGGCAGTGCGGGTCTTCAACATCATGATGCAGGTGCATCAGTTCGAGATCATCACGCTTGGATTGAAGATCCTGATGGGTTTCATCGGGACCTTAACTCTGGGAATCGGCGGCGTAGGGTTGATGAATATAATGCTGGTTTCGGTGACCCAGCGCACCCGCGAGATCGGTGTACAGAAAGCGCTGGGATGCCGGCGCGGACACATCCTGTTCCAGTTCCTGGCCGAGGCGCTGACGATCACTTTCATCGGCGGGCTACTCGGAGTGGTTCTGGCGTATGTCGTTGCTCTTTCCGTCGGCAGACTGACGCTGTACAGCGCCTTTGCTAAGAATGGCGAAGCGGGCGATATCCGCTTGATCATAGCTCCTGCGACGCTCATTGCATCGACCCTGATTCTGGGAGCAGTGGGTCTGATCAGCGGGATGATCCCGGCTTTCCGTGCCTCGCGACTGAATCCGATCGAAGCACTGCGCCACGAATAGCGTAATCGCCGATTCTCACATCTCGTGTTTGTAACCCCACGTTACTGTCCACAACAGATATAAGGTCGTGCCTTGTT
>Ga0335078_10005177_pt1 | contig 19284 bp, 14 predicted proteins | sample Lox_Sample_32_FD_206711 | JGI IMG/M metagenome (GOLD analysis project Ga0335078, IMG submission 206711) | Soil microbial communities from Loxahatchee National Wildlife Refuge, Florida, United States - Lox_Sample_3.2 | ecosystem: Environmental > Terrestrial > Soil > Wetlands | place: USA... | reverse complement strand
GATGTCGCGGAAGGCCTTCCCCCCGGCGCCGGCCAGCTCGTGCATGGCGGGCAGCCCGTGCGCCTGTGCGGACCCGCCCGCCCGGGCGGTCTCGAAGGACTTGAAGTACCCCTCGGTGGTGTCCACAACGTGGCCGATGATGTCGCGGACCTGCCAGTCCTCGCACGCCGTGGGGGCCTCCCATGCGCCGGGCGCCTCGGCCATCGCGAACATGCGTTCCGCTTCCTCGCGCACGACCCGGAGGATGGTGTCCTTCCCCTCGTAGGTCAGGGCGTTCCACGCGCTCATAGTGGTTCCTCGTCTCCCTTGACTGAGCCCCCGCCGACCCGCAGGACGGCGCTTACCGGGGGTGCGCTGCCCCGGCGGCGCTCATGACCCCAGCGCCGCACGGTGGTTCACCATACGAACCCCAGCGCATCCGCCGCCCGCGTGTCAATGCCCGGCGGCACAGGCCGGCCGGGCAATTCGGCGTCCTGCGGACACGGGCCGCGCCTGCCGCCGTGACATGATGAGCTGGCAGGGCGGCGCAGGCAACCCCGGGGGGGACCATGAAGCTCAGGTTCGTGCTGACGGCTGCGCTCACCGCGCTGGCCTGCACCACATCGGGCGTGGCGGCGTCGGCGGGGACCGGCGGCCGTGGCACCGGTGATCCCGCCGGGGCAGGGCCGACGGGCAGCCCGCTGTCCGCACAGGTACTCGCCGCCCCGGTTCCGGTGCTCACCACGGACGGCCGGCGGCACCTGGTGTACGAGATCATGCTGGTCAACGTGACGCCGCTGCCGGTGCGGGTCGACGAGGTCACGGTGCGCAACGCGGCCAGCCGTGCGGCGGTCGCCACCTTCGCCGGCCCGGCCGCGATCCGCGCGATCATGACCAGCGTGGCCGCGCCCCATGACGGGATCGATGAGCTGCCCGCCAGCGGCGCGGGCATGCTCTGGATGGACGTGTCCCTCGCGCGTGGTGCCCGGATCCCCGCGCGCCTGGCCCACTCGATCGAGTCCACCGTCATGACCCCGGGCGGTCCCGTGCAGGCCCCCACGAACGGCGCGGCGACCCGGGTGGGACGCCAGCGGCCGGTCGTGCTGACCCCGCCGCTGTCCGGGCGCGGGATCGCCGACGCGAACGGCTGCTGCGGGGAGAGCAACCACACCCGCGCGGTGCAGACCATCGACGGGCGGAGGTTCCTCGCCCAGCGGTTCGCGATCGACTGGGTCCGGATCGACCGCAAGGGCCGCGACTACACCGGCGACTGGAGGGTGAATAAGAACTGGCTCATCTTCGGCGACCGCGTCTACGCGGCCGCCCCGGGCGTGGTCGTGGAGACCCTCAACAACCTCCCCGAGAACACCCCGCCGCATCCGGCGACGGGCCTCACCCTGAAGACCGCCCCGGGCAACAACGTGATCGAGGACATCGGCGGCGGCCTGTTCGCCCTCTACGCCCACATGCAGCCCCGGTCGGTCGCGGTCCACGTCGGCCAGCACATCCGCCGCGGCCAGTTCCTCGGCCTGGCCGGCAACACCGGCAGCTCCACCGCGCCGCACCTGCACTTCCAGGTGATGTCCGCCCCCAGCGCGCTGATGTCGAACGGGCTGCCCTACGTCTTCAGGCAGTTCCGGCTGACCGCCGAGATCCGCAACCTCCCCGAGTTCAGCCGCGACGAGCATCCGCTGCCGGCCGAACTCGGGCCCGCACGGCCGCCCCGCACCCGCCACGACGAGCTGCCCATGCAAGCCGACGTGACCACCTTCCGCGTTCCCGCGCCGCACTGACGGACGCCTCCGCGCCCGGCGGGATCAGACGCTGCTGATGGTGCCGCCGAGCTGCTGCCAGCCCGACCAGCCGGTCTGGTGGTTCCAGTACCGCTCCTGCAGCCACCCGTCGGTGCCGGTCGCGTAGACCTCCAGGTTGCCGCTGGCCTTGTTGTAAACGGCGGCGGGGCTGCCGGTGATGGCGCCGCCCAGGTTCTGCCAGTTGGACCAGCCGGTCTGCGAGTTCCAGTACCGCTCCTGCAGCGAGCCGTTCGCGCCGGTCGCGTAGACCTCCAGGTGGCCGCTGGCCGGGTTGTAGACCGCCGAAGGGCTGCTCGTGATCGTGCCGCCCAGGTTCTGCCAGCCCGACCAGCCGGTTTGCTGATTCCAGTACCGCTCCTGCAGCGAGCCGTTCGTGCCGGTGCCGTAGGCCTCCAGGTTGCCGCTGGCCGGGTTGTACAGCACCGCGGTCGGTACGGCCGCCGCCAGCGCTGACAGCGTGTCCCCGTAATAGATCGACAGGATCTTCGGCCAGGTGTCGCCGCGGAGCCCGCAGGCCTGGGTGCCCCATTGAGACATCGAGCCGGAGATGGTTTCGCCGCCGCACGGCTCGCCCGGGTAGCCCGAATTGTAGGACGTTTCAGGAATTGCCGAGCCCCGTCGGTACAGGAAGCCCGCCGTGTTGGTGACCGCTGCGTTGGTCGAGGAGTAGGTCGGCGCGAAAGGGTCGAAGTTCTGGTAGTTGTTAGAGTCGTCGACGTCGAATGAGCACGGATTGGGGCTCCCGAGCGCCGTTCCTTTGGAACCGTTGACAACGAAGTACCAGGCGTAGTCGCGCACCGCCACGGCGCCTGCCTCCAGCGCGGATTCCTCCCAGCTCGGGAACCATTCGTTCGGCAGAACGTGTTCCTGGTAGAAAGTGAAACCGTAGTCCACGACCGTGCCAGCATCAGTGGAACCGTGCACGCCGGTCAGGTACACCCGGATGGTGGGCGGCGGCTCGCTTTGCGAGGTCCAGCCGGAGGAGTTGCGCGGGCAGTCGCTCGCCGCCTGCTGCCTGGCGTTGCTAGCTGGGCCGTTGTACGGGTGCCGCGTCACCTTCGGCGCGGTGAGGTTCAGCGTCGCCGACTGCAGTTGCACGTAGACGTGCGCGGCCGTGCCGGGCATCAGCTTGATACCGCTCTCCCGCCAGCGCCCGAAACCCTTCCTCGTCACCGTCAGCGTGTACGCCGAGCCGGTGGAAACGCGGAGCCCGGTAAAGGTGAATCTGCCCGCTGTATCGGTCCTGGTACTGCCCAGGCCAGCGACCGAAACCGTCGCCCCGCCCACGGCCGGCAGGCCACCTGGCACAACAACGTTCGGCGCGTGCGCTTCGGTGAGCACGCGGCCGTCACGGACCTCCCCCGAAAGCGTTGTTGTCCCGGTGATGACCGGAAGGACCACGGGCTGAGCCTTCGCGCGGTTTGCCGACGCCGTAAGAGCCGGCAGGCCGATCGCCAGCAGGGCGGCTGTCATCAAGAAAACCAGCAGACATTTTCGCGCGAGTATGGACATATACCGATCGTGACGTGATTGTCCGCCCGCTGGCCAGCCGACGCGCCGGTCACGCGGCGAGCGCTCACCGCCGCCGCGCGGTCAGTCCAGTCGTGAGCCAGCCCTTGACGTTGCTGGCCGCCGTGGGTTCCAGTGGTGTACTGGGGGTGGGTGTGATGGGCAGGTTGTCGCCGGGAGTTCTCGCCCCCCCGCATGAGCTGCTGACGCCGGACGAGTGGCGGCAGCGCGGGCGTGAGCGGCGCGAGCAGGCGCCGCGCGCCAGCCATGGGCGGTGGGAGCCGCCGCCGGACCGGCCGGACCCGGTCGGCCTTCTCCAGGAGCAGGCCAGGACCAGGGTGCCCGATTTGGTGCCGATTCGCTATGGCCGGATGGCCGCGTCGGCGTTTGCTTACTTCCGCGGCGCGGCGGCGCCGATGACCTGGGACCTCGCGCACACGCCGGCCTCCGGTATCCGGGTGCAGGCGTGCGGGGATGCGCACCTGCTGAATTTCGGCATGTTCGCGGCCCCGGACCGGCGGATGGTCTTCGACGTCAACGACTTTGATGAGACCCTGCCGGCGCCGTTTGAGTGGGACGTCAAGCGCCTGGCGGCCAGCTTCGCCGTCGCGGCCCGGGAACGGGAGTTCGGTGACGCCGAAGCGCGCACCGCGGCCCGGCTGACCGCCCGCAGCTACCGCACGGAGATGGACAACTACGCCCGGATGCGCTTCTTGAAGGTCTGGTACTCGCGGATCGACATCGACGAGGTCACCCTGCTGTTTGATGCCCTTCAGCCGAGGAAGGCGGTGCTGCGCCGCCACGCCGACATCGCCAAGGCGCGTCAGCGCACCAGCTTGAAGGCGTTCTTGAAGATGTGCGACCACGTCGACGGGCAGTACCGCATCCGGCCGGCCCACCCAGTGATCGTCCGCTTCCCGATCGAGAGCCACCCCGGTGTCCTCGCCGAGCTCCAGCACGCCATCGCGCTCTATCAGAAGAGCCTGCCGGCGGACCGGCGTGAAGTGCTGCGCCGTTATTACTTCGGCGACTTTGCCCGCAAGGTCGTGGGCGTCGGCTCGGTCGGCCTGGAGGCCTTCGTCTTGCTGCTGCTCGGCGACCGTGCGGACGAGCCACTGTTCCTGCAGATCAAGGAGGCACAGCAGTCGGTGCTGGCCCCGTTCGCGGGCGAGAGCGAACACGCCCACCAGGGTGAGCGGGTGGTCAAGGGCCAACTGCTGACCCAGGCCGCCGCCGACCCGTTCCTGGGCTGGACAACCGGCATCGGCACCAGCGGCACCAGCGACGGCGAGGCTGCCCACGAGGGCCTGCACGTGGCCGCCAAGGACTACTACGTACGCCAGCTGCGCGACATGAAGGGAAGCATGAGCATCGCGCTGATGGACCCCCACCAACTGAACTACTACGGCAGGCTGTGCGGCTGGGCGCTCGCCCGGGCCCACGCCCGGACCAGCCGGGCCGCCATGATCTCCGGCTACCTGGGCAGCAGCGAGGAATTCGACCGCGCCATCGCCGACTTCGCAGTCGCCTACGCCGAGCAGAACGAGCGCGACTATCTCCAGCTGCGCAGGGCCATCTCCGACGCACGCATACTGGCCACCATCGAGCAGTAATCGCCGGCGTGCCGGTGCAGGCAGGGCAGCGAACGCTCGCAGGAGCGCTCGGCTACGTGGACAGCGGCTGAGTCGCGTTCGGACGGGCCAGACGGTACCCTCAGATGCGATTCGATCTGGGGTAGCTCAATCGGCAGAGCAACCGGCTGTTAACCGGTTGGTTGGGAGTTCGAGTCTCCCCCCCAGAGCCCTTCGGGCGGCGGTCCCGGCTGACCGCTCCCCTTTGCCGGCGTGATGCGCAGACAAGGCAGCGCGCCCAAGAACGGCCTGAACAGCCGCCGATAGCGGGGGCACGGCGCTGGCGCGCCGCCGGGTCGGTGGTTCGGTGTCCGCCGGGCGCGGCTGCGGAATGATGGAGCCGCGGGGAGTAGGCCGGGATCTTGCGGGGAAGTCAAGCCCGCGAGTCCATTCGGCGAACACAGTCGGGAAGAGAGGTGCCAGATGCGGTACCGCTTCGTATTCGTTGCCGGCCTGGGCGTCGGCTTCATCCTTGGGGCCAGGGCCGGCCGAGAGCGTTACGAGCAGATACGGACGATGGCCCGCAAGGTGGCGGACAACCCGGCGGTGCAGCAGGCGGCGGGAGCGCTGCAGGCGCAGGCGACGGGCTACGCGAAGTCAGCAGGGGGGCGACTGGCCGACCGCGCGGGCGCGGCCCGGGACAAGGTCGGCGGGGCGATCCACGACCGGGTTCCCGGCATGCGGGTCCGGGAAGCCAACGGCAAGACCGGCGGGCAGGGCCACTACGTGCCCGCACCTGGGGCTTCCGACGGCCCACCCGAAGGCTGACGGCCCACCCGAAGGCTGACGGCCGGCCACGGGCTGCCAGCGGCCCGTAGCGGCTGGGCTAACCTCGGAAATAAGCCGTCTGACCTGGTTCTATTACGTAACGTAATGCTATGGTCACACTATGAACCCATTGACGGGCGTGTTGGCCGAAGCGTGGACTCTGTACCGCCGGTACGCGGTCCACTTCCTCACGATCGCGTTCCTGCTGTACCTGGTGACGGCGATCATCGTGGCGCTGTTCGCCGTGGTCGCCGGCGCCGGCGGGCTGGCGGTGGCGCAGATCATCGACCTCGTCGCGGCGTTCCTGGTGCAGGCAGCCCTGATCAAGGCTGTCCAGGACGTGCGTGACGGCCGGGTCGACCTCAGCATCGGCGCGACCGTCCGCGCGGCGCTGCCGTTCCTCCTCCCGGTAACGCTCGCCGGCCTGCTGGCCGCGATCGGGATATCGATCGGGCTGGTGCTGTTCATCGTGCCCGGCCTGGTCCTGCTGACGTTCTGGTCCCTCATCGTCCCGTCGATCGTCGTCGGCGGGTCGGGCCCGATGGCGGCGTTCGGCCAGAGCTGGCGGACCATCCGCGGCTACGCGTGGCACGCCTTCGCCACCTACCTCCTGGTCTTCCTGCTCTGGGTCGCGTTCAGCGTCGTGCTCGGGGTCATCCTGTTCGTCGTCCCCGTGGCGGTCCACAGCTTCATCAGCAGCATCGTGGGCGGCACCCTGGTCGCGCCGTTCTACGCGCTGGTGGTGACGCTGGCCTACTACCGGCTCTCCGACGCCCACGCGGGCGTGACGACAGCCGGGTCTGCGGGTGGCGGGTTCAGCCAGCCCACCGCGCCACCGCCACCCGCCGGCCCGGTCCCCAATCCCGGCGCGGCTTTCAGCGCTCCAGGGGATGCGGACTTCACCCAGCCGTTCCCGCCCCCGACGGGCGGGACGGCGGGCGGAGCGGCCCCGGCCTAGCCGGAGCGGCCCCGGCCTAGCCGGAGCGGCCCCGGCCTAGCCGGAGCGGCCCGGCCTTGGCCAGCCGTTATCCCAGGTAGCCGCGCAGTAGCTGGGCGCGGCTGGGATGGCGCAGCTTGGCCAGGGTCTTGGACTCGATCTGCCGGATCCGCTCCCTGGTCACGCCGAACTCCCGGCCGACCTCTTCCAGCGTCCGGGGATGACCGTCGGTCAGGCCGAACCGCAGCTGGATGATCTTCTGCTCACGGCAGGAGAGGGCGTCCAGGATCTCGGTGAGCTGATCCTGGAGCATGATGAACGCCGCCGCCTCCATGGGCACCACGGCGTCGGTGTCCTCGATGAAGTCGCCCAGGTCGGAGTCCTCCTCACCGATGGGCGCCTGGAGGGACACGGGCTCCTGGGCGATCCGCTGGATCTCCGCCACCCGTTCCACCGGCAGCCCCATCTCAGCGGCGATCTCGTCGGGGAGCGCCTCCCGGCCCAGCGCCTGGTGGAGCTGCCGCTGGATCCGGGCCATCTTGTTGATCGTCTCCACCATGTGGACCGGAATGCGAATGGTGCGTGCCTGGTCGGCGATGGCGCGGGTGATGGCCTGCCGGATCCACCACGTCGCGTAGGTGGAGAACTTGTACCCCTTGGTGTAGTCGAACTTCTCCACCGCGCGGATCAGCCCGAGGTTCCCCTCCTGGATCAGGTCGAGGAAGCCGAGGCCACGGCCGATGTACCGCTTGGCGATGGAGACCACCAACCGCAGGTTCGCCTCGATCAGGCGCTGCTTGGCACGCAGCCCCTCGGCGGACAGCAGCGCCAGGTCGGCCCGCTGCACACCGGCCAGGCCGAAGCCGCCGTGCAGCTTCTCCTCGGCGAACAGCCCGGCCTCGATGGACTTGGCCAGCTCGACCTCTTCCTCCGCGGTCAGCAGCGGAACCCGGCCGATCTCGCGCAGGTAGATGCGGACAAGATCGCCGGTGACGGGGCGGCGCGCCTCCTCGGGCTGCTCCGTCGTCTCGCCTTGCTCACCCGCCGGCGGTGGCTCGGCATCCTCGTGGGCGGCGTCCACCACCTCGACGCCTTCGGCCGCGAGCATGCGGACGACGCCGTCGATCGTGTGAGCGGGCATGTCGCTGGAGTCGATGGCGACCGCGATGTCCCCGAGAGCGACCGCCCCCCGCTCTCGGGCCCGGGCTATCAGGTCTGCCATCTGATCGCTGGGCTGCCGCGCAGGGGAAAGTAACGTAAAAGTCACGAAGACAAGTCTGCGCCAGGGAGCCCTGGTTCTGGTGGGCTTAATTTTGTCACCTGTTGGTATGTAACGCTGACAGCTGGAAGTCAGATATAGATCGCGAACCGTGCCTTCTCCCATGAACTGGTACATTCCGGGAGCTACAGGCTAGAAAGCCCCGGCCGCCTTCTCCACCAGCGCCTTACGGCGCTGTTCCAGCGCGACCAGGTCGCCGAAGGTCCGGTTGTACTCCGGCCGGGCGTCCACCGGGTTCAGCCGTTGCAGGCGCGACTTGACTTCGGCGATCCTGCGGCTGACCGCCAGCTCCTCGACCCGGGCCAGGACCGCGTCCGCGTAGCGCATGTCCGGCTCACCGTCCGCCCTCGCCACCCGCAGCGGCTCCACCGCCAGCTGGGTCACGAACCCGCGGACGGCATCGTCCGGGGCAGCGTCCCGCAGCCGGGCCACCCACTCCTGCGCGCCCGCCGCTCCCCTGGCCCCGCCGCACCCGTCGATCAGCTCACGCACGGCCGCGTGCGGCTGCGCGGTGAACGCCGCCGGGCCCAGCACGTCGAAGGCGGGGCCGCACAGGGCAGGGCGCTGGACGGCGAGTTTGAGCGCCTCGCGCTCCACCTGGATCACCGGGTCGGTGAGGTCGTAGGGAGCGGGCCCGGCCGCCACACCCGGCCGGGGCACCTGTCCCGGCGCGCCCGGCACCCCGGCAGCCGCCGGCCAGCCCGGTTGCCCGGCCGCCCCCGGCTGCGCCGCCCGGGGCTGCGCCGCCCCGGGCCGCACTGCCCCGGGCTGCCCCGCTGCCCCGGGCCACCCTCCGGCCCCGGGCCGCCCGGCTGCTCCCGGACCACCCGGCCCCCCCGCGCGACCGGGCCCGCGGCCCGCGCCAGGGGCTCCAGCGGGGGCCCGGGACGCGTGCTGGCGGACCCGGGCGAGCACGAACTCCTCGTTCAGCATGCCGAGCCACCGGTCCAGGCTGACCGCGTACCGGTCGCGCAGGCCACGGTCCTTGATCCGCGCGATGATCCGGGCGGCCGCGTCGAGCGCGGCGAGGCGGCCCTCGTTGGTCTCCAGGTTGTGCTTGGACAGCTCGCTCCGGATGGCGAACTCGAAGACCGGGACCCGCCGGGCCACCAGGTCCCGCACCGCTTCCGGGCCCTGCTTGACCCTCAGGTCGCAGGGATCGAGCCCGTCGGACTGCACCGCGACGAAGGTCTGCGTGACGAACCGCTCCTCCAGGTCGAACGCCCGCAGCACCGCACGCTGCCCGGCGGCGTCGCCGTCGAAGGTGAAGATGACCTCGCCGCGGAACTGGTCGGCGTCCATGAGCAGCCGCCGCAGCACCTTGACGTGCCCGTCGCCGAACGAGGTGCCGCTGGTCGCGACCGCCGTCGGGACGCCGGACAGGTGGCAGGCCATGACGTCGGTGTAACCCTCGACGATCACCGCCTGCCGCCGTTGCGCGATCTCCCGCTTGGCGAGGTCGGCCCCGTACAGCACGGTGCTCTTCTTGAACAGCGGTGTCTCCGGCGTGTTCAGGTACTTGGGGCCGGTGTCCTCGGGGTCCAGCTTCCGGGCGCCGAACGCGATCACCTCGCCGGTCAGGTCCCTGATCGGCCAGACCAGCCGCCCGCGGAACCTGTCCACCGGCCCCCGGCGGCCCTGGCTGGCCAGCCCGGCGGCCAGCAGCTCGGCATCGGTGAAGCCGCGGCCGAGCAGATGGCGGGTCAGCGCCTCCCACTCGGCCGGCGCGTACCCGCAGCCGAACCGCTCCGCGTCGGCCAGCTCGAATCCCCGTGACGCGAGAAAGTCCCGCGCGGGGGATGCGGCCGGGGAGCGTAGCCGTTCGGCATAGAACTCGGCAGCGGCCTGGTGCCCGGCGAGCAGGCGGCGCCGCTGGCTCTGCTCGTGGCCGGGGACGTGACCGCCCTGCTCGTAGGTGAGCTCGATGCCGGCCCGGGCGGCGAGCCGCTCCACCGCCTCGGGGAAGGACAGGTTGTCGACCTTCTCCACGAACTTGATGACGTCGCCGCCATCGGCGCAGGAGAAGCAGTACCACAGGCCACGGGCGGGGGTGACGTTGAACGACGGCGTCTTCTCGTCGTGGAACGGGCACAGGCCCTTCAGCGAGCCGCCGCCGGCGTTGCGGAGCTGCAGGTACTCACCGACGACCTCAGCGATTGGTGACTGGTCGCGGACCAGCGCGATGTCCTCGTCGCGGATCCGGCCTGCCACTCGCACCCCTCGTTCCAGCGCTCCGTCGCGGCGAGTCTAGTCCGGGGCGCCCACACTCCGCCGGGCCTGCGGCACTACGCCTGCTATCGTCGCCGCGTGCGCAGCCTGCTGGTGCTCTGGGACATCGACTTCACCCTGGTCAACGCCGGTGGTGTCGGCACGCACCTGTACCGCATCGTCTTCTGGGACATGTTCGGCGTGCAGCTGCCCGGCCCGACGGACATGGCGGGGCGCACCGACCGCGCGATCGTCCTGGACACCATGGCCCGGGCCGGCATCCCCGAGCCACGGCGCCACCTGGACCAGTTCCTGGCCAGGCTGGCCGACCTGGCGCCGGCCGGCCGGGAGCTGGCGGCCCGCGACGCACGCGCCCTGCCCGGCGCGGCGGCCGCGCTGGCCGCGCTGGCCGCCTACGCGGCCCCGGGTGACGCTGCCCCGCCGGGGCGTTCGGTATCGGTGGTGCAGTCGGTGCTCACCGGGAACGTGCGGCCGATGGCCGAGATGAAGCTCGGCGCGCTCGGCCTGGACGCCCACCTCGACCTCGACGCCGGCGCGTACGGCGAGTCCCACGAGATCCGGTCCGAGCTGGTGCACCTGGCCCGGGACAACGCCGCGCGGCGGTACAGCACCGACTTTGCCGGGACGGCGACGGTCCTGGTCGGCGACACGCCGCTGGACGTGGCCGCCGCGCTGGAGACCGGCGCCCGCGCCGTGGCCGTGGCCACCGGCGGCACCCCCGCGGCCAGGCTCGCTGAGTCCGGGGCCCACGCCGTGCTCCCCGACCTCACCGACACCCCGGCCGTGGTCTCCGCCATCCTCGGCGGCCCATGATCGTAAATACGGCCGCGAATCCACCGCGATCATGAAACCCGGGTTCCGCCCGCGCCCCCGGCTCCGCCCGCCGCCGGGGTCAGACCTGCGTGAGGGGGGTGCCGGGGTCGGCCAGGAGGCGCGCGTCCACGGGACGGCGGGCGCGGATCAGGGCCTGGATGTCGTCCGTCACGTCCCAGACGTTGACGTTCATCCCGGCCACGAGCACTCCGCCGGACAGCCAGAACGCGATGAACTCGCGCGCCCCCACGTCGCCGCGGTAGACGACCTGGTCATAGGACCCGGGCTCGGGCAGGCCGGACGTTTCCATGCCCAGGTCGTACTGGTCGCTGTAGAAGTAGGGCACCGCGTCGTAGCTGACCCCCTGGCCGAGCATGGACCGGGCCGCCGCCGGGCCGCCCTTCAGCGCGTTGGCCCAGTGCTCCACCCGGACATGCCGGCCAAGCAGGGGGTGGAACGAGTTGGCCACGTCCCCGGCGGCGAACACGTCATGCGCCGAGGTGCGCAGCCCCGCGTCCGCGATCACGCCGTTGGCGACGTCCAGGCCGGCCTCGGCGGCCAGGCCCGCCGAGGGCGCCGCGCCGATGGCGACCAGAACAAGGTCGGCCGGCAGCACCGCCCCCGAGGAGGTCACCGCCTCGCGCACCGGGCCGCCCGGGCCGCCCGGCCCGCCCGGGCCGCGCAGCTCGGTGACCGACTCGCCGAACCGGAACACCACGCCATGCTCGCGGTGCAGGTCCGCGAACATGGCGCCGAGCTCGGGGCCCACGTGCCGGAGCAGCGCACCGGCCTCGGGCTCCACCACGGTCACCGCGCAGCCGGCCTGGATGGCCGCGGCGGCCACCTCCAGCCCGATCCAGCCGGCGCCGACGATCACCACCTGCCCGCCGCCGCGCAGCGCCGCCGCGAGGTGCTCGCTGTCCTCGACCCGGCGCAGGTACACCACGCCGTCCAGGCCGGCCCCGGGGACGGGCAGGCGGCGCGGGGCCGCGCCGGTGGTCAGCAGCAGCCGGTCGTAGCCCACGGTCCCCCCGCCGGCCAGCGAGACCTCCCGGGCGCCCAGGTCCAGCGCGGTGACGGTCACGCCCAGCCGCAGGTCCACGGCGTTGTCGGCGTACCAGCCCTCCTCGTGCACGTAGACCGAGGACTTCGCGTCCTTGCCGAGCAGGAATCCCTTGGACAGCGGCGGCCGCTCGTAGGGGCGCTCACGCTCCTCCCCCAGCAGCACCACGGCCCCGTTGAATCCCTCCGACCGGAGGGTCTCGGCGGCCTTGGCGCCCGCCAGGCTCGCGCCGACGATCACATAGGTGGGCTCATCGGGCATCAGACGTTCCCTCTTTCGTCACCGCCGCCGCCGCGGGCACTGCCCCGGCCGGCCGGTGTCGCGGGGGCGGGCGCCGGTCCCGGCACAGACGATCATGCCAGGCGATGGCAGAAGTATCGGTGAGCGACGCGATCTGGTCCACTACCACACGCAGGCGGGCCTGGCCGGATCCGGCCGCGAGGTAGCCGGGGCGCAGCGCGCGGTCGAGGGTGCCCGGGGCGCCCGCCTGCACCGCCGCCGCCAGTTCGGCGATCAGCTCGCGCTGCCGGGCCTGGCGGCGCACCACCCCGGGGCGGCCCATCACGAAGTGCGCGGTCACCGCCTTGAGCAGGGCGCATTCCAGCCGCTGCCGCCGCGGCACCACCAGGTCGGCGGCGTACCTGGACAGCGGCGCGGGGCGGCCGGCGCCGGCGAGCGTCGCCTCCTGCGCGGTGCCGCAGAACCGGCCGATCAGCTCGCTGGTGAGGTGCTTGAGCGCGGCCAGCGAGGCCGGGCCGCCGTCGAAGGACGCGGGCCAGTACGGCAGGCCGAGCAGCCCGTCGAAACAGTCCGCCAGCTCGGCCCCGGCCACCCCGGGCGGGCAGTACCGCTCGGCGGCCAGCGCGGTCACCGCCGCCCGCTCGGCCGCCCCGCGCAGCGCCGCCACGGTGACATGGCCCGCGTGCAGCCCGTCCTCCAGATCGTGCACCGAATACGCGACGTCGTCGGCCCAGTCCATCACCTGCGCTTCGAGGCACAGCTTTCCCTCGGGCGCCGCTTCTCTTATCCAGCTATACGCCACGGCGTCGTCGGCGTAGTACCCGAACTTGACCGGCTCCTTACCGGCCAGCTGCGACGGGGCGCCCCACGGGTACTTGACGCACCCGTCGAGCGTGGCCCGGGTCAGGTTGAGCCCGGCCCCGGGCACCTTGGCCTCCAGCCGGGTCAGCAGCCGCAGGCTCTGCGCGTTGCCCTCGAACCCGCCGCACCCGGCGGCCAGCACGGCCAGGGCCATCTCGCCGTTGTGCCCGAACGGCGGGTGCCCGAGGTCATGCGCCAGGCAGGCCGCGTCGACCAGGTCCGGGTCGCACCCGAGCACGCCGGCGAACTCCCGCCCGATCTGCGCGCACTCCAGCGAGTGGGTCAGCCTGGTCCGCGGGAAGTCCCCGGCGCCCACCTCGACGACCTGCGTCTTGGCGGCGAGCCGCCGCAGCGCGGAGGAGTGCAGCACCCGGGCGCGGTCCCGCACGAACGGCCCGCGCCCGTGCGCGGCGGGCGGGTCCTTCCCCGGCTCGGCCGCCCAGCGCGCGGTCGCGTGCGCGTCGTAACCGCCGCCCGGGCTCACCTGGTGTCGCTGCCTCCCACGGACTCCATCAGCGCCGCACGGCCGGCCTCCAGCCGGGCCACCGGCACCCGGAACGGCGAGCAGGACACGTAGTTGAGGCCCGCGTCGTGGAAGAAGTGGACCGACTCCGGGTCACCGCCGTGCTCACCGCACACGCCCAGCTCCAGTTCCGGCCGGGCCGCGCGGCCCTCCTGGGACGCGATGCGGACCAGGCGGCCGACGCCCTCGGTGTCGATGGTCTCGAACGGGGAGACGCCGAAGACGCCGAGCTCGATGTAGCGGCTGAAGAACGCGCCCTCCACGTCGTCGCGCGAGAAGCCCCAGGTCATCTGGGTGAGGTCGTTGGTGCCGAAGGAGAAGAACTCGGCCGACCTGGCGATCTCCCCGGCGAGCAGCGCCGCCCGGGGCACCTCGATCATCGTGCCGATCATGGTGTGTACCGCGATCCCGGTCTCGGCCTCGACGTCGGCCAGCACCTTGGCCGTGGCCTCCCGGGAGATCTCCATCTCCTGCACCGACGCGGTCAGCGGGATCATGACCTCCGGCCGGGGGTCGCGGCCGGCCTTCTTCAGCTCCGCCGCCGCCTCCGCGATCGCCCGGACCTGCATGTCCAGCAGGCCGGGGATGACCAGGACGAGCCGGACACCGCGCAGCCCGAGCATGGGGTTCTGCTCGTGCAGGCGGCGCACCTCTTCCAGCAGCCTGCGGTCCTTCTCGGTGGCGGCGTCCCCGGCCAGCGCGACCTTCACCGACAGCTCGGTGAGGTCGGGCAGGAACTCGTGCAGCGGCGGGTCGATCAGCCGGATCGTGACCGGCAGCCCGTCCATCGCCGCGAGGATCTCGGTGAAGTCGCCGCGCTGCAGCGGCTTCAGCGCGTCCAGCGCCTCCTGGCGGCCCGCCTCGTCCTCGGCCAGGATCAGCCGCTCCACCAGCTGGCGGCGCTCGCCGAGGAACATGTGCTCGGTGCGGACCAGGCCGACGCCGCCGGCGCCGAACCGGCGGGCCCGGGCACAGTCCTCGCCGGTGTCGGCGTTGGCGTGCACGCCCAGGCGCCGCTGCTCGTCGGCGTGCCGCATGATCCGGTCCACGGCCTTGACCAGGTCGCTGGCGTCACCGCCGAGCCCGTGCTCGAAGTACTCCACCACCTGCGAGGCGGCCACCGGGACCTCACCGGCGTACACCGCGCCGCTGGTGCCGTCGATCGAGATGACGTCGCCCTCGCGGATGACCACCCCGCCGGGCGCGGTGATCGTCCCGGCGCGGGTGTCCACCTCGAGCTGCTCGGCGCCGCAGACGCAGGTCTTGCCCATGCCACGGGCGACCACGGCGGCGTGGCTGGTCTTGCCGCCCCGGCTGGTGAGGATCCCCCGGGCGGCGATCATGCCGTGCAGGTCGTCGGGGTTGGTCTCGCGGCGGACCAGGATGACGTCCTGCCCGGCCTCCGCCTGCTCGACCGCCCGGGCGGAGTCGAACACGACCTTGCCGACGGCCGCGCCCGGCGAGGCGTTGACCCCGGTAGTGATCTTGTTGACGTCGCCGCTGACGTCGAACCGGGGGAACATGAGCTGGGCGAGCTGGTCCCCGGTGACCCGCAGCACCGCCTCGTCCATGCTGATCAGGCCCTGGTCCACGAACTGGGTCGCGATGCGGAACGCGGCGGCGGCGGTGCGCTTGCCCACCCGGGTCTGGAGCATCCACAGCTTGCCCCGCTCGATGGTGAACTCGATGTCGCACAGGTCGCGGTAGTGGTTCTCCAGCGTCTCCATGATGCCGATGAGCTGCCGGTAGGACGGCGGGTCGATCTGCTCGAGGTCCTGCAGCGGGACGGTGTTCCTGATGCCGGCGACCACGTCCTCGCCCTGGGCGTTCTGCAGGTAGTCGCCGTAGATGCCCTGCTGGCCGCTGCCCGGGTCGCGGGTGAACGCGACACCGGTGCCCGAGTCGGCGCCGAGGTTGCCGAACACCATCGCGACCACGTTGACCGCGGTGCCGAGGTCGGCGGGGATCCGCTCCTGGCGGCGGTAGAGCGCGGCGCGGGGCGAGTTCCACGAGTTGAACACGGCCTGGATGGCCAGGTCCATCTGCTCGTGCGGGTCCTGGGGGAAGTCGCGGCCGGTGTGCGCGCGGACGATCTCCTTGAACCGGTCGGTCAGGTGGCTCAGGTCGCCGGCGTCCAGATCGAGGTCGTTGGCCGTGCCCTTGGCCCGCTTCGCCTCGTCGAGCGCGTGCTCGAACGCGTCGCCGTCGATGCCGAGCACGGTCTTGCCGAACATCTGCACCAGCCGCCGGTAGGCGTCCCAGGCGAACCGCTCGTTCCCCGACTGCTTGGCCAGGCCGTGCACGGACTCATCGGTGATGCCGATGTTCAGCACGGTGTCCATCATCCCGGGCATGGAGAACTTGGCGCCGGAGCGGACGCTGACCAGCAGCGGGTCACCGGGGTCGCCGAGCTGCCTGCCCATGGCCTGCTCCATCCGCCGCAGATGCCCGGCGGCCTCCTCGGCGAGCCCGTCGGGGACGCTGCCGTGGTGCAGGAAATGACGGCATGCCTCGGTGGTGATCGTGAAGCCTGGCGGCACGGGCAGGCCGATGTTGGTCATCTCGGCAAGGTTGGCGCCCTTGCCGCCAAGCAGGTCCTTCAGGTCTTTGTTGCCCTCGCTGAATGCGTAGACGAGCTTCGCCACTGCACGCTCTCCTTGTGCCCGCGCCGCCGCCCGCCGGGTCGAGGTGTGTCGGGACGGCCATCTCTCATACGGCCTCACGGCCCTGTTGTCTGGAGCCTACCGAGAGTTGCGGCCTTCGTGCGCGCGCCCGGGTGTGACCTTGACTATTACCGGCCGGTGCCCGCGCCGCGCGATGATGCTCGCGGGGGAAGCAGCGTTATGTCCGGGAGCGCGTCTCTGGTACATGGAATCCCATCTCACCGAGCCCGCCGCCGTCACGCGCGCCGCCGTGCCCGGCCCGGCGGCCCGGCCCGCCCCGGCCTCCGCCGAGGGGGCCGTAACCGAGTTGTACCAGGCCCACGCGCTCGGGATGATCCGGCTGGCGCACATCATGCTCGGCGACCGGCAGAGCGCCGAGGACGTCGTGCAGGAGGCGTTCTGCGGCCTGTACCGGCGCTGGCCGCACCTGTCCGACCCGGCGAGCGCGGTGCCCTACGTCCGGTCCGCCGTGCTGAACCGCTGCCGGTCGGTGCTGCGCCGCAGGACCGTCGCGCAGGCGCCGCGCGGCCCGGCGGGCCCTGCCGGGGCTGCCGCGTCTGCGGAGTCCGCGGTGCTCACCACCGAGGAGCGGCAGGAGATCATGCGGGCGGTGCGCCGGCTGCCGCAACGGCAGCGCGAGGCGCTCGTGCTCCGGTTCTACCTGGACCTGTCCGCCGAGGAGACCGCCAGCACCATGGGGATCAGCCCGGGCAGCGTCAGGTCCGCCACCCACCGGGCCCTCGCGGCCCTGGGCCGCATGCTTGAGGAGCAGTCATGAACACGATGGAAGACAAGGTCCGCATGGCGCTGCGGGACACCGGCGAGGAAATCGGCCCGCACACCGTCCCGCCGCTGCGGCTGACGGGCACCCGGCGCACCCGCATGCCCCGCATCCCAGGCCGGTGGGGCACCTGGCTCACCCCGCTGGCCGCCGCCGCGGCGGTCGCCGCCGTGATCGCCGCGTCCCTGGCCATCTCCACCACGTTCCACGGCCACACCCACGGCACCGGCCCGGCCGCGGCGCAGCGGTTCCACGGTTCCCCCGCCGGCCCCGCATCGGCTCTGCACAAGGTGCCGCCGTACTTCGTCCAACTGCCACCGCAGGCGCTGATCTATGCCAGGACCGCGCTGGTGCGCTCGACCGTCACCGGCCGCGTCCTCGCGACGTTCCGGCCGCCCCGGCCATACAAGGTCTTCACCTGGGTGAGCGGCGCCGCGGACGATCACACTTTCGTGCTCGCCGCCCAGCGCTGGTGGAACATCGCCTCCGGGCAGGCCGGAGTGGCCGCGCAGGACAAGGACAACACCACACCGACGGTGTTCTTCCGGCTGACCTTCAGCTCGCACGTCCGCCGCGCTCAGCTCACCAGGCTGACCGTGCCGCAGAAGATCCGGGCGACGGATCTCGCCGGGATGGCGGTCTCCCCCGATGGCACCAGGCTCGCCCTGGACCTCCGCAAGTCCGTCCAGGTCGTCACGCTGGCCACCGGCGCCACCCGGACCTGGACCTGGCCGGACACTGGCTGGATCGGTAACTGGAAGCCCGAGGGCCAGATCTTCTCCTGGTCCTCCGACGGCCGCTATCTGTCGTTCCAGCAGTGGGGCGGCCACCTCGACGAGACCAACCACATCCGCATCCTGGACACCAGCGCTGCCGGCACCTCGCTCACCACGGCCAAGGTCATCGTGGCGTTCCCGTTCCAGGCCGGCACTTCCGCCACCACCAACACGTTCCTCACCCCGGACGGCACCAGGATCGTCGCCGCGACCAGCTTCTACCCGCCGCACCACAGTGGCCCCGGTGGCTATGTCCAGATCACTGAGTACTCCGCCAGCACCGGCAAGCCCCTGCTCCATGAGGATCGGTTCAGCGCCTCGATCGGCTGGCAGGACGTACTGTGGGCCAGCCCGGACGGCAGTGCGCTGGTCATCAGCGATCCGCGGGGCGCAAAGGACCAGTACGGCGGCCGCAACGACATCCTCGGCGTCCTTGCCGGGAACAAGTTCACCCCGATCCCCCACGGCGCCGACAACGCCTTCTTCTTGGCCTGGTAGCAGCCGGGCACGGTATGGGCTTGGCGCGGTGCGCGACACTGATCATGTGAGCACGCATGTGATCGGGCTGTTGCACCCTGGCGAGATGGGCGCCGCCGTCGGGCGGTGCCTCACGGACCGGGGGCACACGGTGCTGTGGGCGTCCGAGGGCCGTAGTCCCGCCACCCAGGCGCGCGCCAAGGCGGCAGGGCTCAGCGACGCGGGGACGATCGCCGCCGTCGCCAGGCAGGCTGGGATCATCCTGTCGGTGTGCCCGCCGCACGCGGCGACGGACGTGGCCTGGGCGGTGCACGGGTTCCGCGGGCTGTACGTGGACGCCAACGCGATCTCGCCGGACACGGCGCGCGAGGTCGCCCACATGATCACCGACAGCGGCGGCCGCTACGTGGACGGCGGCATCATCGGCCTGCCGCCCACCGCGCCCGGCCACACCCGCCTCTACCTGTCCGGCCCGGAGGCCGGCGCGGTCCAGGCGCTGTTCGCGGGCACCGCGCTCGACGCGCGCCTCACCGGTCCCGCGCTGACCGCCGCGTCGGCGGTCAAGATGGCCTACGCCGCCTGGACCAAGGGCACCGCCGCCCTCATCCTCGCCATCCGCGAGTTCGCCCAGGAGAACCACGTCGAGGACACCCTGCTGGCCGAGTGGGCGCTGTCCCAGCCCAAGCTCGAGGCACGGTCCCGGGGCTCGGCCACCTCAGCCGCGGCCAAGGGCTGGCGCTGGGTCGCCGAGATGGAGGAGATCGCCGCCGCGTTCTCCGCGGCCGGCCTGCCCGATGGCTTCCACCAGGCCGCCGCCGAGATCTTCCGCCGCTACCCCCGCGCCGACGGCGGCTAAGGGACGCACCCGGCCCCACCCGGCGTGCAGCCATGATCGTGGCACCGAAGGCCCGCATGGTGGCTCGTTTGCTGCCCCTACAGGG
>Ga0335078_10005176_pt1 | contig 19286 bp, 12 predicted proteins | sample Lox_Sample_32_FD_206711 | JGI IMG/M metagenome (GOLD analysis project Ga0335078, IMG submission 206711) | Soil microbial communities from Loxahatchee National Wildlife Refuge, Florida, United States - Lox_Sample_3.2 | ecosystem: Environmental > Terrestrial > Soil > Wetlands | place: USA... | reverse complement strand
TCTTCAGGCGTGGTCAGGCCGAGTTCGATGGCCTTGGCGCGAATCTTCTGCGCATCGATGCCGCGCCCGTCATCGCTGACTTCCACGACCACCTGATTTCCCTGGTGATAGGCGTTCAGCCTCACCGTGCCCTGCGGCGCTTTGCCGCGTTTGCGCCGCTCCTCGGGACTCTCGACTCCATGACTGATTGCATTGCGCACCAGGTGGGTCAGCGGCTCGGCAATAGCGTCGAGGATGCCCTTATCGAGATCGGTGTCCTGTCCACTGAGCGTCAGCTCGACTTCGCGTCCGCATTGCCGCGCCACATCGCGCACCATCCGCGGGAAGCGCCGGAACAGCTGATCGACTGGTACCATGCGGATCTTCATCACCGAGCGCTGCAGGTCGTTCAGCACACGCGACTGGAATGCCATGGCATCAGCGAACTTGCCGCGCAGCAACTCTTTCGGGAAGCGCTTCGAAAATTCGTTTAGCGCCTGCTGAAACATCGACTTGCCGATGATCAACTCGCCGACCAGGTTGAGAACATTGTCGATGCGTCCCGCTTCCACGCGTAAAATGTTTTCCTGAGTCGCAGGCACTGCGCCGGGAACTGCCGCCACAGGTGCAGCCGATGCTTCGGGTGCAGCCGTTTCGGCCTCGGGCTCGAGTTGAGCCGCCGCATCCATCGCGGCTGAAGGCGTAACCGGTTTCGGAGCCGCGCTCGCCGCCAGCATCAAATCGACCGTGACTTCTTCCACGATCGTCGGAATCTTGCACTTGGCGGCAATCTGCTCCGCCGATTGCACGCTGGCAATCACGAATTCGATGAACTTTGTCGCCGCCGGAGACTTCGGGTCGGGCCGCACTGCAATCACCGGCCCCATCGTGCCCACGGCGTTCTGCACCAGCTGGCGCCCCGCGATCGGCATGGCGCAGTGCGGATCGAACTTCACCATTACATGCAGCACGTCCTGCCCCGAGGCCTGAGCCTTCGTCATGGCCAGGTTTTCGTACTCGGTCCAGAGCGCTGCGGAGGTCTTGTGCGAGTTCTTCGCGGGAGAAGCGGAGACCGCGGAAGCCGGTACGGCGACATCGTTGCTCGCTGTACGTTTCTCTCTCGCCTTCATTCCCGTCCTGGTAGTCTTGCCTTTCGCCGCGGACAACCGGTTCTTCGCGGTTTTCGAGCTCGACGCCTTAGCGGAACCTCTCTTCGTCCCTTTCTTGGGTGCCGCTTGTCTAGTGGATTTTGCCCGAAGTGAGGATTTTGTGTTGCGGCTTCTTGCACTCGTTTCCGGCTCAGGGCTGGTGCTGGCTTTCGGCGCCGGCGCGGCCGTCAACTCCGCTATTCGCTTGCTCAGAGTCTTCGTTGCAGGGAGCTTCGTGTTATTCCGGTAGCCCGCAATCATCTCGGTGAAGATGTCGGCCGTGGCAAACGCGATCTCCGCCACGGCAGCATGCGAGGCCGTGCCTTCCAGCGACAGCGCATCCTCAAACTGATGCGCCAGTTCGCTCAACTCGCGCAGTCCGCAAGCCGCCGAGTCTCCTTTCAGGGTATGCACCGTGCGCCGAATCGAGCGCACGATCTCCTCATCGCCCGGAGTCTTCTCGAGCTTCAGCGCCTCTTCATTGAGCGCCTGGAGCAATTCCTGCGAGGTCTCAAAGAAGAGTTCCCGCAATTCCAGGCCGCGCTCGTCCGGAGAATTCGTCATGCCTTACTCCCGCACCTCGATCCGCTGGTACGCGGTTCCGCTGTCCTTGTGCACCATCTGGAACTTCTTGGTCAGGCCCAGCAGGCTTTCCGCGTGGCCTACGAACAGGTATCCATTGGAGTTCAAGCAGCGGTAGAACTTTTCGACCAGCCGCTTCTGCTCAGCCTCGTCGAAGTACATCATCACGTTGCGGCAGAAGATCACGTCGTTCCGCTGCGGCAGATACTCGGTTTTCAGATTGTGAAAGTCGAAGTGCACCAGCTCCTTCAGCGCCTTCTTGATGGCATAGCGGTCGCTGACTTTGTCGAAGTAGCGGAGACGGTAGCCGTAGTCGACCATCGACATCTGATGCTCGCTGTAAATGCCTTCCTGCCCATGCCGCAGGACCGCGTAGCTGATATCGGACGCGAGAATTTCCACCCGCCACGGCGGAGGAATCAGCGGCTTCGGCAGCGGCATATCCACCGGCACGGGATTCCGCAGGTAGTAGTAGGCCAGCGCATCGGTCACCAACATGGCCAGCGTGTAGGCTTCCTGTCCCGTCGAACAGCCGGCGCTCCATATGCGGATGGAATAATCGCGCCTCGAGCTCTTGTGCTTCAGCAATTCCTCGAGCACGCCCTTCTGGAACAGGTCGAGTTGCGCCTTGTGGCGGAAGAAGCTGGTTTCGTTGACGGTAAGGTTCTCGAGCAGCTTGGCCAGCTCTTCTTTGCCTTCGGGGCTGATCAGCAGCCGGTAGTAGGCATAGAAGGAGTCGGCGCGGCACTCCTTGAGCCGGCGCAGCAGCCGGTCCTGGAGAAAGTGGGTGCGGCGCTCGTCGAAGTGCATGCCGCACTCCTGGTAGATCAGCGCCTGCAACAGCTTCAGTTCCGCATCGGTCAATATGGGAGCTGGTGCCGCTCCGGATGTGCTCATGCGTTCTCTCGTCCTGAGATCAGTGGTCAATGGCCAGTGATCAGTGGTCGGCTAGGACCACGGTACCCCGGCCTCACGACATCGCCACAAATTGCGAACTCACTCCTGCTGACTGCAAATTGCCCGCAACTGGCCACTGATCACTGACCACTGGCCACTGCCTTACCGCGCTGCGGCTCCCTTCGCCTCAGCTTTTCCGCCATTCTTTTTCTCTATGTTCTCGGGCTTGGCCACAAGACTCGCCGGCGCGAGCAGCTTGCTCATATCGAGCAACACCACCAGCCGCCCTCCGACCTTTCCCAATCCGGTGACGCAGTTCAGCCCGCCCTCTTGAAATACCGCCGGCGGAGCCTCTACGGCATCAGCAGGAATCTTCAAGACCTCGGACGCCGAGTCCACGATCAACCCGGCCAGCCGCCCGGAGTGCTCGACCACCAAGATGCGGTTGTGTTTTCTTACGGTGGCTTCCTTTTCTCCGAAACGCTTGCGCAGGTCCATGACGGAGACGATCTTGCCGCGCAGGTTGATCACGCCCTCCAGATAATCGGGGGCATCGGGCACGGCAGTAATCTCCGGCACCCGCACAATTTCGTGCAGGGAAGTGATGGGCACGCCATAGGTTTCGCGGCCCACCTGAAAACCAACGATATGAAGTTCACGGCTCATTTTTCTTTACCCCGCTTCGCGCCCAGTACCAGCAACCGTTCTCGATGCTCCTCAAGCGGTGTTCAGTATTGCGTTCCCGCAGCGGCTTTCTTGGCGCGTGCCGCCACGTCGCTGGCAGCCTGTTGGCGTGCGTTCTCGGCCAGGCCGAACCGGTCGATGAAGTCCAGCAGGCTGCGCGACATCTTCGACATCTGCTCCGACGAAGCAGCCAGCTCCGTCGAACTCGAAGTCGACTGCTGCACCAGTTCGCGCATCCGCTCCATGGCTTTGACCACGGCCTGCGCTCCCGACGCCTGCTCCTCGACTGCCGAGTTGATTTCGTGCGTGATTTCGTTCAGCCGCGTAGTGGCGCGTGCGATCTGCGATGAGCCGTGCGACTGCTCGTTGGTGGCCGCGCCGATTTCCTGGGCGAACTTGTAGACCTCGGTGACCACGTTCGAGATCTTCTTCAGTGCGGAGTTCAGCTCGCCTCCCAGCTCCAGGCCTTCATTCACAATCGCGGTGGAGCGGTCCATGTTCTCGACCGCCTTGCGGGCTTCCTTCTGAATACTCTGGATGAGTTCGGAGATCTCCTTGGTCGACTGCGCCGACTTTTCCGCCAGCTTGCGGACTTCGTCGGCAACGACGGCGAACCCGAGCCCGTGTTCGCCGGCGCGGGCGGCTTCGATGGCCGCGTTCAGAGCCAGCAGGTTGGTCTGCTCGGCCAGATCGTCGATGACCTCGATGATCTTGCCGATATCGTCGGCGCGCTGGCCAAGGGCGCCAATGATTTCGCCCGACGAGGTAATCGTGGTGTTGATGCGGTTCAGGCCGTCGGTCGCCTTGTCCATGGTGCCGATGCCGTTATGCACTTCCTCGCGCGACCGGTTCGAGATGTCGAGCAGCACCTTCGCCGTGTCGGCCACGCGCTGGATCGAAGCCACCATCTGATCGATCGACGCCGAAGTCTCGCTCACGCTCGACGCCTGCACCTGAGTCGACTTCACCATGTTCTGCACGTTCACGCTCATCTCGTGCATCGTGCTGGTGACTTCATCAATCGCGGAAGACGCCTGCAAGCCGATCTTCGCCGAGTCATCCGATGCCCCCGCCACCTGGTTCGAGGCGCTTGCAACCTGAGACGATGCATCGCGCACGCTGCGCACCAGTCCAGCCAGACCGTCGACCATCTTGGCGAAGGCGTTGCCCAGCGTGTCATGCGAGGATCGCGGCTTCACTTCCAGGGTCAGGTCGCCGCCGGCGATGGCTTCCGAGACTCCCGCCATCTCCTTGAGATAGGTGACCATCTTATGGAAAGTTCGAGCCAGCTCGCCGATTTCGTCGTCGCGGCCCAGGTCAATGTTGTGCTCAAGATCTCCTGTGTTGCCGATGGCGCGAGCCACGTTCATCAGGTTGGTCAACGGCTCGGTGATCGATTTGGCGGTGCGGTAGGCGATGATGGCGCCCGCAATCAGCGCGGCCAGGGTGGCCACCAAGGAAATCCAGATGGTCCAATTCGCCGCGCTCTGATCGGAATTGTTCCGCTCGTCGACCACTTTGCGGTTCTCGCCGTCCGCAACGTCAAGCGCATCGGTCGAGTTCTTCACCCAGGAGGAAGCGTCCTTCTGTAGGTAGTAGATCTGCAACTCGGCGACGGTGGCATTGCCGGAGTCCACGTCTTTCCGCTTTTCGATGAGCGGCTGGGCGAATTCCTTGCCCCAGGACTGTTCCAGTTGTTGGACTTTGTTCAGCGAGGTCTTGATCTGATCGGAGCTGGCGAGCGCCTTGCCTTGCTCGAGGTCGTCGTTGAGCGTGCGCAGGCCCTCGTTCATGCGGTCGACTTCGCGGGTGTCTCCGCTCAGCAAGTAGTTGCTCAGATAGAGCCGGTTCTGCATCATCTGGGAGCGGACCGCATTGGTGGCCTTGGCCAGATTCTGCGACTGTTGCGCCGAGTTCTTGGCGTCGTGCTCGCGTCTCACCGCCAGCCAGTTCGCCAGGAACAACGCCAGCACCATGATCAGAATGATGCCGAAGTTCACATACAACTTCTTGCCGATTGTCATACCGTCTCCTCCGCGGTCCAGGCCTCTACCGCGGCTCAAACTTGAAGTCGATAATTCCCGTGCTCTCACCCGCAGCCGGTTCAAACCGCCATTTCCGTGCCGCTTCCAGCGCCGCGCTCGCAAGGACGGGGTGTCCGCCCACGATGCGAGCTTCTTTCACCGTCCCGTTCGGAGATACGGTCACTTCAATCTTCACCGTCCCGGAAATGTGCATCTTGCTGGCGAGTTCCGGATAAACCGGGTTTACTCTGGTTTTCGCCCGGCGGACGATTTCATCGCTCTGCGCCGCTTGCGCCCCCAGATGCCGTACGCCGAATGCGCCTGCCATCGTCAACAGGGCCAGTAGCGCCACAACCACTCGTCGTCGAGACACAATTCCTCCCTCGGTTACAAAGAAGCTGGCAAGCGGAAGCGTGCAATGCCCGGGCCATGGGAACCTTCTTGAAAAAACCAAAGTAATGGGGCCTAAACGAATGAAAAATATGGAGTTATAGGATTCGTGAGGAGTGTCAAAGTGAGTTGCTGAGATTATCGCTGTCTCATCCAATCAAAACGAAGTATTGTTTCTCATGGTGAGACAAAATCTCATCCCGAGTCGCGGGATTTCTTATAAAGGCACCTCCCCCCCATTTCCCTTGACTCAATTTGAGATGACCGATAGGTTTCCCAATAGATTCAGATACTTGTGAATCGAGAAAACTACTCTTCCCTCGGCCCAGCAGTAGGAGTTTCAGTTGGCAGTCCAATCGTTCCCTCGGAAATTCGTAATCTCCATGGGTCCGATGACGACTTCCAAAAGCTCTTGCTGCGCATTGCGGCGATGGGGGGAGAGCGGTCAAACGCCGACGGGCTGATCAAATCCTTCTGCCAGGCTGCGCGCCAGTTTTTTCAGGTATCGGGTGTCTACTTCTGGCGGCGTCATTCGGCCGACGACCTCGTCGGCGAGCAAGCCGACGGCAAACTAGCGGACCGCTTTATAGGGATCCGCCTCCGCCCCGACGAATCTGCGGTTACTGCAGAAGCCGTGCGCCAGCGTCGTACAGTTTTCGCCAACCATGTGAAAACGGTGACGCTGCCGGCTCTGCGCGAGTTCGAAGCCAAGTCGATCCTGGCTGTACCACTGATAGTGTTGAATGAGGTCATCGGAGCGGTCACGCTCCTGCACGATGCCGATGATTCCTTCTTCAACGAGGACATTTCGGCCAAGGCCACAATCCTTGCGGGGCAGCTCGGGAGCCTCCTTGAAGCGGCACGCCTAGGGGAAGCCTCCCGCGAAGAGCACCGCCGCGCCGAGATTCTCGCCGATGTAGCCCATGCGCTTCACGGAAGCCCCGATGTCGGGGCGGTGATCGAAGCGCTGGCTGACCGTCTCAGATTGCTCTTACGCACCAAGCTGGTTTGTGTCTTGTTGCGGCGTGAAGGACCGTTCGAACTGAAGGCCGTGTCGGCCGAGACTCCCCAATTGGCGACTTCTGCCCGCGCCCGCCATGACCGGCAAACTCTGCGTTTTGCGGCGGATCTGGCACAGCGTGCCGTGTCGGCCGGAGAGCCCATCAGCCTTTCCATCGGGGCGGACGTGCATTCGCTGGGGAATGTGGTTTCGCCGGGCATGCTGATCGCCGCTCCCTTTCGCACCTCGCGAACGCAAGGCGCAATCCTGCTGTATCCGCGCCCGGATGGCATTTTTACTCCGGAAGAAAAATCCTTGGTCGGCACCATCGCTGGGTTCGGAGCGGTTGCCCTGGCGCACGCGGAACTGCATGCGACTTCGCACGCTCAGGCGCAGGAACTTCATCAATTGCTTGAGATTTCCTCGGAGCTCAGCGCCACCGCCGACCTTGATCAATTCCTGCTGGCGTTTGTCGTTCGAGCGTGCGGATTTCTCGGATACGGGCGATGCTTTATCGCGCTGTTGGAGAATGACAAGTTTCAGGTTCGCGTCGGTGTTGAAAAAGGCCAGCCTCAGCGCGTGGACAACCTGTTCCCTGAAGGTGTGGCCACCAAGGCATTGCGGAATAAGGAAGTCTTCTGGACCGACGAGGCGAGCGGGATTCCCGGCGCTAACCTCGAGTACGTCACCAAATACAAAGTCCGTCAGTTTCTGGCTGTGCCGTTGCTGGGTGCTGGCGGCCAGCTTCTTGGGATGCTCGGCGTCCTCGACCGCCTCGATGGCACAGGAATTTCTCAGGAAGACATTCGCCGCGCCCGCGCGCTCTCGAACCAGGCTGCGGTCATGCTCGACGTTGCGCGTAACCTGCATCACTCCGAACAGCATCGTCGCCGCGCCGAGGCGCTTATCGAACTGGGCCGTGAAATCGACGGGGCCCTGCGTGTACCGGAATTTGCCAGCAGGCTCGTTTCCCGCGCCGCCGAGCTGACAGGGTACCGAGCGGGCATGCTTGCCGTGATGCACGAGGGACGTCTGCAAGTCGCGGCTCTCCACCCGCCACGGCGAGATGGTTCGCTCGCGTTGCCCGAGGCGAAAGACGGTAAGGCTTCTTCCGCACCTGGGAGTCGCGATCGTACCGATCGTGATTTTGAGAATCGGAACTCAGCCCCGCAAGAGCTTCCTTCCGCCCGGTTCAATGCTGAAGCGCTGATGGATCGCGAGATCGAGAAGACACTCAGCACTGCCCTCGCGGACTATACGGCTCGGTACTCGGAAACGGTGAGTCCGGGTGCAGCGCAAGAGATGCTCGGCTCCGATGCCGCTTCGCATCTTGGTTGGAAGGACTGCACGCTGGTTCGACTCAACGCGGCCAGTTCGGAACTCGTCGGGGTTCTTTGTCTTTCCGGGCGTACTACGCCTTTGAAATCAGAAGAACGGGTTTTCCTCGAGACGATTGCGAGTCACGCCGTCAAAGCTCTCGAAAGCTCTCGGCTGTTTACGAAGGTCGAACAAGCCAATCGGCACTGGGTGGAGATCTTCGACGCCATCACCGACTTCATCGTCGTGCACGATCACAACGATAACGTTCTGCGGGTGAACCGCTCGCTGGCTGCCATGATCGGAGTTCCGCCGATCGAGTTGATTGGCGTCAACATGCGAGCACTCATGGCTCTGACCAGCGACGCCGCGTCCTATTCGTGCCCGTTCTGCCGTTCCATTAGTGACGATGGAGAAATCGCACATCCCGTTTTCGACGGAACTTACCTCGTCTCGACCTCCCGGGTTCACGGAGTGGCCGGCGAGGGCATGCAGACGATTCACGTGCTGAAAGACATTTCGGACCGCAGCGAGGCCGAGCGCCGCTACCGCGAGCTCTTCGACAATATTCAGGAAGGCCTGTTCTTCTCGACGCCCAGCGGACGTTTTGTCGAAGTAAATGACGCGATGGTCCGCATGCTCGGCTATGCCAGCCGGGAAGACTTGTTGCAGATCGACATTCCGACAGAGCTCTACTTCTCGCCCGACCAGCGCGATCGGCATTCCAGAATTCTCGAAGAACAAGGCGGCCTGAGGAATTTCGAGGCTACCTTGCGCCGCAAGGACGGTTCGCCGATTCACGTTCTGATTAACGCCTTCGGTCTCTACGACAATTCCGGACAATTGCTGCAGATTCGCGGCCTCATGCTTGACGTGACCGGCCTGCGGACCTATCAGTCAGAACTGCACCGCGAGCGGGATTTCTCCGGCAAGATCCTTAGCAACACGCAAAGTCTGATTCTGGTCGCCGAGACCGCGGGATTGATCAGCTATGCGAACCGCCGCTGGTATGACGCTGGCTTCGAGCAGAGGGAGCTGCTTGGGCGGCCGCTGCTGGAACTGGCGGCTCCGGGCTTTTCCCGTCCGCTGTCCGAAGCGGTGAGAAACGTGCTAAACGGCCAGCAGGTCGACAATTTGGAGCTCGAAATCGTCCGCCGCAACGGCACGGCCGGGAAGTTCTCGGCCAACCTCAGTCCCATGCGCGACGAGCATGGAACGGTTACCAGCATCGTGCTGGTTCTGACCGACATCACGGATTCCGCCGTTCTCCGCGACAAATTAGTCCACGCCGAAAAAATGGCCGCCGTTGGCCAGTTAGTTTCCGGAGTGGCTCACGAAGTCAATAATCCGCTGACGGCGATCCTCGGCTTTGCTGATCTGTTGATGGAGAATCCCGATCTCCCCGATGCCGCTCGCAAAGATCTACGTGTCATTCTCCAGGAGGCGCAGCGCACCAAGCAGATCGTGCAGAATCTGCTCAGTTTCGCGCGCCAGATGCCGCCACAGCGCAACGCGGTGCAACTGAACGCGATCCTTCGTCGAACAATCCAGCTTCGTTCTTACGATTTCAATAGTCATGGCGTTGATATCATCGAGCACCTCGACGACGGACTCCCCGATGTCATGGGTGACGCGCACCAGTTGCAGCAGGTTTTCCTGAACATCCTCAACAACGCCTATGATGCCGTCCGCGAAGTCGGTCGCCCTGCGCGCATTGAGATCATGACCACCAAAGCCGGCGATTCCGTCGAGGTCTCGTTTTCCGACAATGGCAATGGGATCACACACGTCGACAAAATCTTCGACCCGTTCTTCACCACCAAAGAAATTGGGAAAGGAACGGGCCTGGGCCTGAGCATTTGTTACGGCATCGTGAAAGAGCACGGCGGTGAGATTCTCTGTCACAACAACATTGGCGGCAAAGGCGCGACATTCATCGTCCGCCTGCCCGCCGCGGCCCGCGCTTCGCTTAGCGTGGCCGCAGGAGTCAAACAGCCATGAGCATCCCAGCCCTGAAACCGCAACCGCTCCCCGTATTGCTCATCGAGGATGAACCCGCTGTTATGGCCTATGTCCAAGCTGCCCTTGAGCGTAGCGGATACCCCGTCGTGTGCTGCGAGTCAGGCGTGGATGCGCTCAGGCTCCTGGAAAACGGATCGTTCTTAGGTGTTGTTTCCGACATGCGTACGCCCGGCGGCGTCGATGGCGGGCAGGTTTATTCCTGGATCACGCGCCATCGGCCGGATCTCGCGAATCGCCTAGTGTTCATCACGGGCGACATCGCCAACGAGGAAACGGTCGCGACGCTCCGCGAAACCGGCGCTCCGTGTGTGGAAAAACCCTTTCGAGTCCAACAGTTCATTGAAGTCGTTTCGAAAACTTTTGGGAAGGCGCTGTGAAACGTAAGTACAAGAAATGAACAACGCGAGTAAAGAAGATCTTCGCATTCGCCTGCTCATCGTCGACGACGAGCAGACCATCCGCAAACTCTGCTGCACGGTCGGCGAAGCCTTGGGATTCGTCTGCCTGGAGGCTGAAAGCGGCGAGTCCGCTCTCGCGCTTCTCGAAGAGCAATCCGTACACATGATTCTGACCGACATGGTCATGCCGCACATGTCGGGACTTGAATTCCTCGAGAAGGTGAAGAAGTTTCTGCCGCGCACCGAAGTGGCGCTTATGACGGGGCACGGTTCCATCGAAACCGCAGTGCAGGCAATGAAACTCGGCGCCTACGACTACATCACCAAGCCGTTTTCCCCGCTGGAGGAACTGAGGCTGTTTCTGCGCCGCATGGCTGAGAAAGTCCGCCTTGTCGAAGAAAACGAGTTTCTCCGCCAGCGCACCGACTCGGAAACCGCGGTCCACGGTATCGTCGGCTCGTCGAACCGCATCCAGGAAGTGTTGCGGATGGTCGCGCGCCTGAAAGACACGCGCACGCCAGTTCTGATTTACGGCGAGAGCGGCACCGGAAAAGAATTAGTCGCCCGCGCGATGCACTTCCGTGGTGCATTCGCATCGCGTCCCTTTGTCGCCGTCGACTGTGGCTCGCTGGTCCCCACCCTGATTGAGAGCGAGCTGTTTGGCTACGAAAAAGGCGCGTTTACCGGAGCGCTGAAGTCGAAGGAAGGACTATTCCAGTCCGCCGATGGCGGCACAATCTTCCTCGATGAAGTTGGCGAACTCCCGCTCGAATTGCAGGCAAAACTCCTTCGGGTATTGCAGGAGAAGGAGGTCCGGCCCGTCGGCAGCAACCAGCGTGTGAAGGTTGACGTGCGCGTGATGGCCGCCACCAACCGCGATCTGGAAGCCGCCTACAAGAACGGAACTTTCCGCAAAGATCTTTACTTCCGCCTCAATGTAGTGACACTTTTCGTTCCGTCGTTGAGGGAACGCCGCAGCGACATCCCGCTGCTCGTGCACTGGTTCTTGGAACGCTATGCGCCCGGATCGGAGGTGCATGTAGCCAGCGCTGCCATGAAGGCTCTGATGCATTACGAGTGGCCGGGAAACGTCCGCGAGTTGGAAAACTGCGTGGAGCGCGCCGTCGCTTTGGGCAATGGACAGGTCATCGACTTGGGCGATCTTCCGCCCGCAATTGCGTCAAGCGTAAAGTCGGTCGCTACTGTGCCGAGCCCAGTGCCGATGAAGAGTACTGTGCTCGACCCTGACCTGGTGAACGACGGAGCTGTTCCTGAGGCTACGCGTGCGCCGATGTCGACGACCGACCTCGAAGACATCGAGCGCGCAACCATCCAACGTGTCTTCGAGCAGGTGAAGGGCGACAAAGCCCTCGCCGGACGCATGCTCGGAATTAGCCGTGCCACACTGTATCGGAAGCTCAAACGTTACAACATTGGTATAGGTGCGGCGGCTGCGGCCGGATCAAGCCAGACGCTGCAGTAAAGTGATCAACAGGCTCTTCCACGAAGGTTGCACTGTTGATATGAGTGGGCATGGCTTCAAACGCGTCACTGAAAACCGTTTGCAATGACTGCCCTATTCTTTCGCTGCCGCACCGAGACGTGATAAGGTGCCTCCCGCGGGAATTCCTGCGAGAGCACCGAACCATGCACAGACGCACTTTCATGAACCTCACGGCCGGGGCGATGACGGCACTGGCTGTCGATCCGATCGCGCGCGTTACGGCGCAAGAGTCGAAGTTGCAAGAAGGGAAGTCGCCGGTTGCGTACCCTGATCCACGAGTCGAAATCGTGGACGCGCGGTTTGCGAAGTATAAAGTCCAGAACGCCGCGGTGGAGCGGCTTTATACCGGGACGCGCTGGGCGGAAGGGCCGGTCTGGTTCGGCGACGGACGGTATTTGTTGTTCAGCGATATCCCCAACAACCGCATGCTGCGCTGGCTCGAGGACACGGGCGACGTCAGCGTATTCCGCAGTCCGTCGAACTACAGCAACGGAAATTTTCGTGACCGTCAGGGGCGACTGCTGACGTGCGAGCACGATTCGCGGCGGCTCACGCGCACCGAGCACGACGGCTCGATCACCGTGTTGATGGATCACTATCAGGGCAAGCCGCTGAATGCGCCGAACGATCTCGCGGTGCACTCCGATGGAGCGATCTGGTTCACCGATCCGGGCTACGGCATCATGTCGGACTACGAAGGGCACAGGGCGGCGTTCGAAGTGCCTGCCAATGTTTATCGGCTGGATCCGATTACGCACGAGGCGACGGTAGTGGTGGGGGACTTGGACAAGCCCAATGGAATCTGTTTCTCGCCCGACGAGAAGAAGGTCTATATCGTGGATACTGGCGAGCCGAAGCATGCGGGCGATCCGCGGCCGATTCGCGTGTATGACGTCGAGGAAGGGAAGCGGTTGAAGAATGGGCGATTGTTCGCGAACCTTGCGCCGGGATCTTCGGATGGAATTCGTTGCGATGTGGATGGCAATGTGTGGTCCGCCGCGGGATGGGGTCCCGATGGGTTCAACGGAGTTCACGTCTTTGCCCCCGATGGCACGCTGATCGGGAGGATTCATTTGCCGGAGACGTGTGCGAATCTGTGTTTTGGCGGAGTGAAGAAGAATCGGCTGTTTATGGCTGCGAGTCAGTCGCTGTATGCGGTGTATGTCGGGACTGAGGGCGCGCAGCAGCCGTGAAGTCGGTGGGCGGAGGTGCGTTGCGATCCCGGATTCATCCTTTCAAATGCGGCAGCAACTCCTTGAAGGCGGCAGATGAGGATGAGCGCATGAGTTCATAGATCATCATTTCGGTCGAGGAGATGATGGCACCAGCGGCGTGCATCCGATCGAGTCCGATTTTCCAGTTCCACTCGGTGCGGGAGCTGACGGCGTCGGAAGCGACGTGGACGAGGTATCCTTCGCGCAGCGCAGCCAGGGCGGTTTGTGCCACGCAGATGTGGCTCTCCATACCGCAGAGAAGAAGAGTCGTGCGACCGCCGGGTAACTGCTTGAGAGCCGTGCAGAACAGATCGCTGCCGAAGCAGGAGAACAAAGTCTTGTCGATGGCTTCGTTGCCGTTAAGCAGAGAAGCGATCTCGGGGACGGTCGCGCCGAGTCCCTTGGCGTACTGAGTGCTCACGAGCGCTGGGATTTTGAGTATCGTCGCGGCACGAATCAGCAATTGTGCGTTGCGGACGAGTTGATCTTTCTGATGGATCGGCGGGAGAAGTTTCTTCTGGATGTCGATGACGACCAGCGCACACTGGGAAGGATCGAGCGGTCGGCGAGCCAGTTCGGCGCAGTCGGCGGTGGTAGACGGATGTTCGAGTGAAGTCGCCATCGAAAGGTTCCTTTTCCGGAGAGTTGTATAAAGGATTCTAGCTCGAATGGAAGCAACTGCAGGGTGCTGTGAGAGAACCATCATTGATCAGGTGACTCGCGAGTTCGTTCTCAGCAGTCTGCTTACGCCTCCATCCAAGGTATTCACGCTCGGGTTGTCCCGACGATATCGGATGCGTACTTCCTGGTGTTTGTGTATCAGACGACGAGCCCGGGCTACTCTGCGGGTCGAGAAAAAGATAGGAGTCCAAAAGCACTCCCCGGTGTAAGGGCCGTCGTTGCCGATCGTGAACTCGTAAGCGACGGCAAGGCGGGCACGTTTCTCTCCCGAGCGAAATTCGATATGCTCGCCCAGCACTTCCGTCACCGTGCCGCTGGTGCGAGGCCAACTCCCGGACCAGAGTCGGGAAATTCCGTCGTAGAGATCTTCGAACACGTTTTTTGAACTTGGCTTCCTATGGGGAGCGTCGGTGGAGGCGCGGGTTGACCACGTCCGCGCTGCACCATAGAATCAAAGGGTACTGCGCTGCACGGTTTTCTTCAATCGCGTACTGCCCCCTCGTTCAACGGCAGGACAGCTGACTCTGGATCAGCATATCGGGGTTCGAATCCCTGGGGGGCAGCCAAATCTTTTCAATCACTTACCTAGTTAACGGTTTCGGTGGTGTGCCGTAAATTGATTGCGCCGCGCACGACATTCAATTCCGGGTTACACGATCGCTCTCACGGGATTTCCGGGCGTCCGCCTCTGCAAGTTCAGAATGCATCGTGTGAATCTACGATGCGCCTTCGGGGAGAATCATGTTGGGTGCGGCCGCCGACTCTGTCGACTCGGCCGTCGGAACTAGCCACTTGATCATCGCGACCTTCACCGCATCATTGACGACGAGGCAAACACACATAGCGTAAACGAGGATCGAAAGCGTCTGCGACCATGGCAAGGGCATGAGGTCCGGAATTCCCACGCGTGTCAGAACCGTGCCTGTGAGCGCGTCCGCTGTCAAGGAAACGAGGAGGGTTTTGCTGGGCATTGTCTTCCAGAACCAGCCCCGCTCGCGCGCGGACACAATAGAAAACACCGCCATGTAGAGCAGGAGAAGAAAGCTAAAGGTGTATAGAGCGTTGTCGTTGTTCGACAAACCGAAGCGCGACCAACTGATATGCACGAAGACCAGCGCTTCCAAGACCATCGCCACGCCCAGCGCCACGGCTACGGCAACGTAGCCCCCGATGTTCCAATTCTCCGGCGTCCTGGAAGGACGAGCGTCGTCGGTAGCGAGGGCGATCTTTGCGAAATCCGTCATGAAGACCAGCAGCAGCATCGCAAAGGCCGAAACCACGAACTTGCCGGTCACGACGAACGCGACGGCAACGAACGCCGACTTCAGGATCGTCCGGCTGATCTTATTGACGATCCATGTCAAAATTCGCTGATAAATGATTCGGCCCTGCTCGACCAAGGCCACGATGTTGGTCAGCCCGGGTTCCGTAAGCACGACACTGGCTGCGCCTTTGGCAACATCGGTTGCCGTACTCACGGCAACACCCACTTCCGCCTGGCGCAGGGCAGGCGCGTCGTTGACTCCGTCGCCGGTCATACCGGTGACATGCTTCGCAGCTTGTAGCTCCTCGACGACGATATATTTATCTTCCGGATATACCTCAGCGAATCCATCTACGCCCGCGAGGAGTTCTGTCGCCTCGTTGTCGGCCTTAGCCCCTGCCGCCTTCAGATCAGCAACGCTGCGTATGTTCGCCAAACCCACGCCTCGACCGATCTCCCGCGCTACGGGGAGCGCGTCGCCAGTCAGCATCTTCACTGATACACCCAGGTTGCGCAGTTCGGCGATGAGCTGCTTAGCGTCTGGTCGAGGCGGATCATATAGCGTGACCAATCCAAGTAATCGCGGGGTGTTGGTGACGGGGCCGCGCGCCACGGCCAGAGTGCGATAGCCTTTTTGTGCTGCTTCGTTGACCCGCGCTTCCAATTCTGCGATGGCCTGAGTTTGGGGAACGCAGGATTCCGCCACGGTTCGCACCGCGCCTTTCAATACGCGAAATCGCTGTCCGTTTTGTTCGACCACAGCTTCCGTTCGCCGGCTTTTGGCTTCGAATGGAGCAAAGGAGACTGGAGTAAGGGAGGGAACTCCGTCGAATACATGATGCTCGTTCGCGGCCGCGAGGAATGCCAAGTCAATCGGATCCTGGTTGGACTCCTGCGAAGCCAGTGCACCCGCGAACAGCACGTCGGATTCCGTGGCGTGCTCCAGCGGAATAACGCTGGTGACGGCTAATCGATTCTTCGTGATTGTGCCCGTCTTGTCGACGCAAAGGACGTCCATTGTGGCGGCATCCTCCGAAGCACTGAGGCGCGTTACCAGCACGCCGCGCTTTGCTAATTGCCCCGACCCGACAGCCATGCTGACGGTGAACATGACCGGAAGAGCAACTGGAACCGCGCTCATCAATAGGACAAGCATGAGTGAAGCCATCTCCAGGAGTGGGACTCCCCGGATCAACGAGAGCACGATTACTACCCCCAGCAACCCGCCGACGATGACAAAGAGCCAGCGTACGACCCTGGCAACCACCGCTTCGATGTGGAGCCTCGGGCGCGCCTTCTGCACGAGCTCGGTGGTATGGCCAAAGTAGGTCTGCGCACCCGTCAACATCACAACTCCGTTGCCTTCGCCGCGGCGGACGACGGAGCCCGACGGGACTATGTCACCCGGCTTCATGTCGGCATCCTTCGACTCTCCAGTCAGCGCCGACTGGTCTACACTCAACCCGCCGTTCAGTAGCTTCACATCCGCGGGGATAATGTCACCCGTGCGAACGCGGACGATGTCACCAGGAACCAACTCCCGTGCTGGAATCACCTGCCAGGTTGCATCTCGTAGCACGCGTGCACTCACCTGCAACCGCCGCCGCAATGTCTCGACAACTCCAGCGGCACGCCGTTCCTGCATAAAGCTCAACACGGCATTGACAACCAGTAGTGCGCCGACCACAACGAGGTCCGAGTATTTCCGCAGGGCGGCCGAAAGCACCATGATGAGCTCAAGCATCCACGCCGACAGTCCCCAGAATTTCCCGAGGAATGTCCGGATCGGATGCGCCTTCTGTTCGGCAACTTCGTTGTAGCCATGCTCCTTCCGGCGCGCATTCACTTCTTCGCGCGTGAGGCCTTTGTCCGGATTCACTTGGAGAGAGGCGAGCGTGTCAGAAACCGACGCGTTAGGCATATCGGACATTTTCACGATCCGAGGGCTTGAAGGAGCAACCGCAGCTGCAGATTTCTCTTTATGATTCCATCCTGACGATTACCGCCGGCTAAGTTACTGCCGCTCTGGACGCTTCGACGAAGCGCGAGGCGACCCCGCTCACCATCTCGACAACTTCGGAGTGAAGAGCAATCCCACGTTTGCCCATCTCAGATCTTAGCCGACGCCACAGACGCCTTTGCTTGCTCGGAAGGGACAGAGAGATCGAAATCCAAGGGAGTAGATTCTAAGGCGGGCTGGAACGGAGCCGAATGCTTGGGCTGGAGGCCATAGAGGGCGGCGATGTTCGCGCGAGGGTTTCGCGCAATGTTGATGGCAGCAGTGGCGGTGTCTTCGGGCAATGTTCCGGAGGAACCATTGCTCCTCGCGTTGGCGAACAGCGTCTTGCATCCGGCGGACAGCGGAGAGTCTGAGTTTATGCAGGCCGACAGAATGTTCGCGATCGTGTGAATCTTGGCCCGCGGCACCCTGCCGCTTGGGCCGGAGTTGGCGAATCCAGTCGTAATGCTGGCAAGGTCGGCGGCGCTGGGAAGACTATTCGAAACGGCGGTAGAACCCTTGACGTGAGTTGCGTCCGTAGCTATCCGCGCCATTGCGTAAGCCGCGGCTACTGTTGTTACTTCATTCATGAAAATGAACGGGGCAGCATCATCAAAGTGTCCGCTGCCTGGGCAGGCTCCGAGCGATGCCATCAGACCGATCGCTGAGTTTGGTCCGTCATCGCCGCTGTTGCCGCCGCGAGCATAAACATAAACCTGGTGGCCCGCCGTACAGGTGTAGTCGCCGGCAATCGAAAAACCGCCATGCTCACCGCTCAGCACATAGTGACCGATCGAGTCTGCCGGGCTTCCAGTCGCAGAGGTGAGTAGTGAAACTGACGAGTTGCCATATTCGCTGGAGTTGACTTGAAGCACATAGACCTTGGTCCCAACCACGGCCCGTGACTGACCTCCGTTCACCACACCCTGATATGGGAATGGTCGGAACGCAGTTGCATATGAACCGCCCGACTCTGGCGTGACGGAATTTGCTCCCGGTCCGACGATCGCGCCTCCTGATCCCCCCGAACCTCCGCCAGAACCACCAGAGCCACCCGATGTACCCCCACCTCCTGACGTCCCCCCCGAAGTGCCACCGGATGTGCCGCCTGAAGTCCCGCCTGAGGTGCCACCCGATGTGCCTCCAGAGGTCCCGCCTGATGTGCCTGAGCCACCGCCGCTCCCAGATGTACCTATCCCTATTTCCGGTTGATGCGATCCACAAGCGCTCAGGAGACACAAGAGAAAAGCCGCCAAGACGATAGAAGAAACGAGATAAGCAGAGTGACGCATCGTAACTCTCCCCATGAATCACTTACTCAATGGCTGCGTGAGCCTACGACTTGGTAGCCCGAAGGAATTGCGAACCACGACGGATCAGGCTCTCCCCGAGCAAGTTCGACGACCTTAAGCGTGACCTCGCCCAACTGAGGATTGGTTCGGTCAACCGAAAGGTCCATCTGCAAATCCGAGGAGTACCAGACATCCGACCGGGAGACGGCCACGCGAGTACTGCCCTGCGAATTGGTGACTGTCTCGCGCGTTCCCACGACTGGCAGACCAAACATCGTCTGCTGGCCAAGGCTTTCACGCGAAACGTTCGAACCAGCGTCTGACAGCGCACCACCATCTTGTGACAAGTTGACTCGCGGCTGGAAGGGGCCAGTTGCACAATTCATCGTAGACTTTGTGCAGACCGTGCGCGTGCTTGAGACTGGGTCCAAAAAAGTGAAGGTGCGCAGAGGTGGCTCTGCGTTCGAGTCCCCGGGAATAAATTCGCGAGTCTCGCGACGCACGCGTCCCTGGGAGTCACGTGCGACTCGCGTGTAGTACTGCCGTGATACCGAGCCGCCGCCTACCAGTGGCTGGTTCCATGTGACCAGGACTTTCGCCGTGAACGGTGCATTGGCGATTGAGGGTATCTCAATTCCCACGATGTTGGCTCGAACGCCTCCCACGCCGGTTTCCTGACAAATCAACGAAGAAGCAGTGAAGGCAAAAGAAAGGAAAAGACCGAGCAGAATAGAGGTACGCATGCACCCTCCGCCGGACGTCCAGAGCATCCTACACTACGATTTGGATGCTGAGACGGTTGCCGAAAGTTCAGGTCGACTGTAAAAATTTGTAACTCGACGCTACTGTGCTGCACGATTTTGGGTACTATGGTTCCTCGTTGCGACGGAT
>Ga0335078_10005175_pt1 | contig 19288 bp, 20 predicted proteins | sample Lox_Sample_32_FD_206711 | JGI IMG/M metagenome (GOLD analysis project Ga0335078, IMG submission 206711) | Soil microbial communities from Loxahatchee National Wildlife Refuge, Florida, United States - Lox_Sample_3.2 | ecosystem: Environmental > Terrestrial > Soil > Wetlands | place: USA... | reverse complement strand
GTCGCGCTGACGTGGGCCCTCGGCGTCGCCATCGGGCTCGCGTTGCGCGCCATCGTCACCGGGCGGGACACACCGATCGCGTTCATCATCGTGGCATACGGGTTCGTTGGGCTGACCGTGTTCGGCTGGCGGCTCGCGGTGCGCGGCGTGCGCCTGCTGCGCCATCGGGTCTGATTCCTCACGCCCGCCTCAGGTGATCACCCGCTTGCGGAAAATGCGCGTTCCCGTCCAGAGGAAGAGCGCGCTGAAGCCGATGGGCACTGGGTACACCACGCCGGCAGCGCGGGCATACACTCGCGCGATGGTCGGCGTGATCGTCCTCATCGTGCTCGCCCTGGGGGTCGGCGCTCTCATCTGGTGGGGATCCTTCCTCCCGCCGACCCGACCCCGGCCGGACAGCCGGTATCGGGGCCGAACCTTCACGTCGGTCGATCGCAAGCTGAAGCGCAAGCCGCGCCGCTGAGCGGCGCGCCGCAACGGGTCACACCGCGGCATCGAACAGGCGAGGTCCACGTCACCGTCGATACGGCGCGAGCCGCGAGTCACGCCTCGCGGCCCCGCGCTCGCACGGCTCAGTCGCTCGGGATGCCGCTCGTCGGCGGGGTTGACGGCGTCCCCGTATACGTGGTGATCGCACTGCTCGCGTTGTCCGTGGTGACCTGCACCGGACCGGCCGTGGTTGCCGCGCCGTCGGTTCCGATGATCGCCATCTGGACGCCGAGGAACCCGAGGTGGTTGCTCGAGGAGTACCCATACGGTGCCAGCCCCGGGCCGTCGGTCCACTTGCCGTTCTGCACGGCCGCCACGATCGAAGCCCGCGTCGGGTTCTGGCCGGCCGCCTTGAGCGCCTGCACGAACGTGTACGCCTCCGCCATCCCGTAGAGGACGTTGCCGTCCCACGGCAGGCTCGGTGCGTATGTGTTCTTGATGCCCTGGAACAGCGAGATCCACGGATTGGTGCTGTCGCTCGCCAGTGGGAGGTACGAGTCGGTGACGATGCCGTCGATCAGCGCCCCGGGGAGCTTGGTGCCGAGCGCCCCACCCGTGAGGATGCCGGTGAGCGTCGCCGGATCAGATCCCACGTTGCTCACCACGAACGTCGGGTGGTAGTTCAACCCGGCGGCGCTGGCGAGCGCGACCGCGGTGAACAGCGGGACGGAGAAGCTCACGATGACCTGAGCGCCCGCCGCCTGCAGCGCGGCGATGGCGGTGCCGACCGCCATGGCCCCCGCCGCCGTCGGTGTGTAGTACTGGGGTGTCGGCAGCAGCGTCACGTCGCCGTTCTGCAGCTCGTCGGTCACGCCCAGGATGCCGTCGGTGCCGAACTCGTCGTTGGGACCCTGCGCGAAGAACCCGACCTTCTTGCCGGCGAAGTTCTGGTTGATGTACTGCCCGAGGATCTTGCCCTCGATGGTGTAATCCGGCTGCCAGCCGAAGGTCTCCGGGTACTTCGAGACGTCGTTCCAGCAGTTGCACCCCGATGCGACGAAGAGATCAGGGATCTTCTCGCTGTTGATGTAGTTGACGACCGCGAGGTGTGTCGGTGTGCCCAGGGCGCCGAAGATCGCGAAGACGTTGTCCTGGAGCACGAGCTTCTTCGTCTGCGTTGCGGTGTTGGTCGGGTTGTAGCCGTCGTCGAGATACGTGTAGTTGATCGTGCGGTGGTTGACGCCGCCGTGGGCGTTGACGTACTTGAAGTACGCGTTGGCAGCAGGCGCGATCTCCGAGTACCCCGCCGCCGCGGGACCGGTGAGCGGTTGGGTGCTCCCGATCGTGACCGACGTGGCGGTGACACCCGGGGCCGATGCCTGGTTGGCGCCGGATGACGAGCTCCCGCACGCCGCGGTGAGGAAGGCGGCGGCAATCCCGATTGTTGCCAGCACCCGGGTCCTCGAACGGTTGAAACCTGATCGCATGCCTGCACTCCTTCTCAATGCCGTTGACGCTGTTGGTGGTGTCACTGCGCGGGGGGTGCCGGGGATGCCGGAAGGGTACTCGTCTGACGACGCGAGCGAAAGGTGGTTGCCACCGCGCGACTGATCGATGCGACCCCTCCGGCGATGCCGCGCGGGAACACGAGGATCGCCGCGATGAGCACGATCCCGTAGATGGCGAGGGGCACGTTGTTGGCGACATTGCTCGGCAGGTTGGCGCTGCTTGCAAAACCGCCGGTCCACACGGGCAGGTAGACGATGATGAACGAGCCGAGCACCGCACCGGTGAGGCTGCCGAGGCCACCGATCACGACCACGGTCAGCAACGAAAGGGACAGCGTCAGGGTGAAACCCGTCGGTGAGGTGAGTGTGATCCAGTAGGCGAAGAGCGACCCGGCCAGACCGGCGCAGATGGCGCTGATCACGAATGCGAGCACCTGCGTGCGCGCGACGTCGACCCCGGCGAGGCGCGCCGCCACCTCGTTGTCACGCACCATCTGCAACCGCCGTCCCGTTGCGCTGCGCACCAGGTTCGCCAGGAGGAAGAACGTGATCACCGCAGCGGCGAGGCAGATCCACGTGAACCATTGCTGCGGGGTCACTGCGGCGAGCGCGTCGGGCGGTACCGGCGTCGGCACGCTGATGCCCTGGTTGCCGCCGAACAGGCTTGCGAAGTGGGTGGGCACCTGGGGAAGGGCCACCGCGAGCGAGAGGGTGGCGCCGGCCAGATATGGCCCTCGCAACCGGGCCCCGGCGATCCCGATGATCGCCCCCGCCACCCCCGTGGTCGCAATCGACGCGAACAGCATGAGGATGAGGGGCAGATCCGGATGCCATTGAAGGAGGACCGACGTCGTGTACGCGCCGATCATCATCAGCGCACCGTGCCCGAGCGAAACCTGCCCGTTGAGCCCGGTGAGGACGGTCAGCCCTGCCGCCGAGATGGCGTAGATGGCCACGCCGGCGACGTTGTACTCGGTGAACGGATCGAACACGAACCACGTGAGGGCCCCGAGAATCGCTGCGAGCGCCAGGAAGAAGAGCCCGTGCCGCAGCAGCGTGGAACGGCGCAGCAACGACCTCATACCTGGCGTTGCCGCCCGAAGGTGAAGAGCCCCTGCGGCCGCACCATGAGGACCGCGATGAGCATCACGAGCCCACCGAGGGGCGCCAGGTCCGATCCGATGTACCCGCTGACGTAGCTGAGCACCAGACCCACTCCCAGCGCGCCGATGACGGCGCCGATGGGGCTGTCGAGCCCGCCGATGATGGCTCCCGTGAAGCCGAAGACGAGCACCTCATCCATGTTGTTGGAGTACAGGAAGATCGCCGGCGCGGCGAGCACGCCCGCCAGCGCACCGAGCAACGCCGCGAGCCCCCAGCCCAGCGTCAGCATCCTGCCGACGCGAATCCCGAGGATGCGCGAGATCTCGGGATTGAACGCCGCCGCGCGCATTCGCAGCCCGAGCGTCGTGCGCTGGAAGACGAGGAAGAGCAGGACCATGGCCACGAGCACCGCGCCGACACTGAAGAGATCGAACGGGGACACGTAGAGCTGTGTTGACCCTGTCGTGATGTCGATGCGTGAGAACGGCGCGGGGAAGGACTGGGTCTGGCCGCCGAAGAGCATCGGCGCCACGGCCTCGAGGAGGATGAGCACACCGAGGCTGAGGATCACGGCATTCAGCGGCGGCCGCGATTCCACCGGCCTCACGAGCACGCGCTCGGTGAGGGCGCCGAGCACCAGCCCCGCAGCAAGCGCGATGACGAACGCGAACCAGTACCACACCCCGTGCTGGATCACCACCAGGGCGATGTACGTGGTGAACATCGCCATGGCGCCCTGCGCGTAGTTGACGATCCGGGTGGCTCTCCAGATCATCACCAGCGCGAGCGCGACCGCCGCGTAGACCATGCCGTTCACGACGCCGTCGACGGTGTAGATCGTGAACAGGCGCACGTCAGAATCCCAGGTACGCGTGGCGCAACGCGTCGTCGCCGGCCAGGCGCTCGGCGCGATCGCTGAGCGCGACCTTGCCGAGCGAGAGCACCACCGCATGGTCCGCCACCGACAGCGCTGAGCGGGCATTCTGCTCGATGAGGAGGACGCTCAACTTGCGTTCGGAGACCAGCGCGGTCAGCCGCTGCATGATCTGGGCGAGCAGGATCGTCGCCAGCCCGAGTGAGGGCTCATCGAGGAGCAGCGCGCTCGGTCGAGCGACGAGCGCTCTCCCGATCGAGAGCATCTGCCGCTCGCCGCCGCTGAGGTTGGCAGCCTGCACAGCGCGTCGCGCCAGCAGCGGCGGGAACAGCTCGTATGCCTCCTCGATCGCGACTCGCTGATCCGCCCGATCCCGTCGCCAGAGGCCGCCGAGGCGGAGGTTCTCGTCGACGCTGAGCTCGCTGATGATGCCGTGTCCCTCGGGCACGTGGCCGACGCCGAGACGGGCGATCGCCTCGGGTGTGCGACCCACCAGCTGGGTTTCCCCGAGCAGCACCGACCCGTGGCGTGGCTTGACCAGCCCCGATATGGTCCTGACCAGCGTGGTCTTGCCGGCGCCGTTGGCGCCGAGCACCGCCGTGATGCTGGCATCCGGAACCGAGAGCGAGACCTCATCGAGGGCGATCACGCCGCCATACGCCACCGTCAGGTTGCTGACCTCAAGCATGGGCCACCTGCTGACCGAGGTAGGCGTTCGCGACGTCGGCGTTGGCGCGGATGGCCTCGGGCGGTCCCGACGCGATGACGCGACCGAGGTTGAGCACGGTGATGGTGTCGCTCACCGCCATGACCATGTCGACGTGGTGCTCGACGAGCGCGATCGCCATCCGGCCGCGGAGGGTTCGAAGCAGTGCGACGAGCTCACTGACGTCGGCCGCCGACAAGCCGCTCGCGGGCTCATCGAGCATCAGCAACGACGGTCGCGCCATGAGCGCGCGAGCGATGATGACGCGCTTCTGGACGCCGTGCGGCAGCGCGCTCGGATACGCATGCGCTCGGTCGGCGACCCCGAGATCCGCGAGGGCATGCATCGCCTCGTCTCGCACGGAAGCCGTGCGCCCGTCCGCGCTCGGGAGGCCCAGCGCGTCGGCCCCCACACGCGACCGCGACGGCGCGCCCGCCATCACGTTCTCGAGGACGGTCAGCGCCGGCCAGAGCCCCAGGCCCTGCAGGGTCCGTGCGATCCCGATATGCGCCAGCCTCCATGCCGGCAGCGCAAGCAGGGATCGGCCCTGGTACGTGATCGTTCCGGCGACCGGCGTGACGAACCTGGAGACGGCATTGAAGAGCGTCGTCTTGCCCGCGCCGTTGGGTCCGATGACGCCGACGATCTCGTTCGCGCGAACGGTGAGCGAGACGCCGTCGAGCGCGACCACGCCTTCGAAGTGCACGTCGACTCCGGCGACGTCGAGGACCACAGGCACCGCGCCTGGCGACTGATCCTCCACCCTAGGCGGTCTCGCTCAACCCCATGAGTGTCCGCCAGCGTACCGTGATCGACAGGGTTCTGCCTGTGTTCCCGCACTCGCCCCGCGTGAGCGTCGCCATTGATGGCGGAACGCGCCCACGGGTTCGCTGCTCACCGATCAGTCGACAGGAACTCCCGGATTGCGGTCACCGCATCGTCGTTCGTCGCGATCGTGTAGTGGTTGGCGTCGATGTCCACCACGCTCGCGCTCGGCACCGCGTCGGGAAACCGCGCGCGATCGCGCCTGCTGACGATGAACCCCACGCCGGGGATCATCTCGCGCGAGGCGCTCAGCAGGAGCACCGGCATGGTGAGCGAACGCCACAGTCCGTACACCCCGGCGGCGTCGCCGAACGCGAACGCTCCGGCGCCGAATATGACGTCCTCCATGACCGCCGCCCGGCTCGTCCGTGCCGCGACCCCACCCTCGACCGGCTCCAGCTCGTAGCGGTAATACCGCTCCCAGTACTCGCTCCAGGGCTCGATGACACCCAGCTTCCGGACCAGTTCGAGGTACGCCTCCACCGAAGGATGGATGGCGCCGAGCCGCGCCACGGAGACACCGATCGGGCCTGCGGTCGACGGGTCGGGCGTGCCGCACAGATCCACGAGCGCCACGCGGTCGACGCGGGCGCCATCGTGCGCCGCCGCGGCCATCGCGACCGCCGCTCCCATCGAATGCCCGATCAGGGAGAAGGTGGCCGCCCCGAGATGTTCGGCGACGGCGAAGAGATCGGCGGCGTGGTTGACCCACCCATACGTGCCGGGTTCGGTGACATCGCTCTTGCCGCGCCCGCGCAGATCCACCGCGACGAGCTGCACGGGCAACCCGAGCCGCTCACCGAGGAACTCGAAGCTCATCAGGTTCGCCGAGAGCCCCGGGACGCAGAGGACGAGCGGCGCATCCGGGGAGCCGTAGCGCTTCGCGTGGAGCCGGCCCGTCGCCAGAGCGATGTCGAACTCGGATGCCTCCACGGGGCGATGGTGCCATAGCGCGACGCCTGCGATGCCGCGGCGCGGCGCGGGATCCCTAACCCGCCGCGGCCAGCACCGGCTCTGCCGGATCGAAGACGCGCGTGACGGTGCAGCCACCGCCCCGGTGTTTCGCCTCATACAGCGCGCTGTCAGCCACCCCCTGGACGAACCCCGAATCCGTGCCGCATCGCGCAACGCAGCACCCGATGCTCAGCCTCGGCGTCCCGCTGAGGAGGTGGATGCGCTCGACGGCCTCGTGAATGCGTTGAGCGAGCAGCTCGGCGCCTTCGACGGTCGCGTCGAGCATCAGCACCGCGAACTCGTCCCCGCCGACACGCGCGACGGTGTCACCGCGCCGCACCACCGCCGCCATGGCCGTGGCCACGGCGGTGATCACCGCGTCCCCGGCGGCGTGCCCATACCGGTCGTTCGCGCGCTTGAGGTTGTCGAGGTCCGCGGCAAGGATCGCGAACGGGAGCCGGTCCGGCATCCGCGCGAAGGCGTGCTCGAGCTCGCGGCGGTTGGCGAGCTTCGTCAGGGGATCGGTGAGCGCCTGCGCTTCGAGGCGCTGATGCGCCGTTGCGTTGGCCAGGGCCAGCTCGGTGACATTCCCGAGCGTGAGCAGCCGCTGGAAGAGTTGCGGGGAGATCTCGTGACCGCGGCCGGAGGCCGAGAGCACCCCGTGGATGGCCCCGTCGACGCGTATCGGGACGTACGCACCGTGGGTGATGCCGAGCCGCTCGTCCAGACGCCGCACCGCCGGCCCGCACGTCCCCAGCTCGATGACTCCGTTGACCGGTTCACCGCTCTCGAGCACCTGACGCAATTGCGGATGCTCGTCCGCCGGGAACTCGATGCCGACTCCCGTCGCGCCGCTCTCGTCACTGTCCGCGGCGAGCCGGAACGCGTCGCCGGTCGCGGTGAAGTACTGTCCCCGCCGGGCTGAGTTGAGCACCGGCGATGCGAGCTCGGCGGCAAGGCGCGCGGCGGTGCTGATCACGAGTGCCGGGTCGAGCGCGGTCGTGAGGACTCTCGTGGCGTCCGCGATGACCGTGCTCCGTCGCGCTTCCTCGGTCGCCAGCGTCGCGGACCGCTGCAGGTGGGCCCGGAGCTGGTGCGCGACGAAGCTCATCATCGAGAGCAGCGCGACCCAGAACACGAGCAGGCGCATGAGCACCAGCGGCGAGTCGCCCGCCGCGATGCCGGTGGCGGCCAGGGTGATGCCGATCGCCGGGATGAGCACGGCCGACTCCCACGGCGCTCCGTAGAAGGCCGAGTACATCAACGGCAGCATCAGGAGGGAGTTGAGCCCAGTCGACCTGCCGGCCGAGTAGATGAGGCATCCGATCGCCGCGGTCGCCAGGATCAGCGGAAGCACGTGGAGCGCTCGCGGCATCCTCTTCCACGGGCTCAGCTGGCGAGCGACCAGCACGAGCGCGGTCAGCACCATCGCGGCGAGCAGCCAGCCGAGGCGAGGCGTGCCCGACGGGATCAGCACGCTGGCGAAGGCGAAGACCATGACCACCGCGAACGGCAGCCGGCCCTCGTGGGCATCGTGAGCAGCCGCAGGCCGCTCCGCTGTGGGAGTGGACGCCACGGCGCAGATGCTAGGAAGACGCGCTGCTCCGGATCCCCTCCTCGGCGCCCTTGTTACGGGGCTGCGAGATCATGCGACAACCCGCGCCGGCCGCGAGTGGCGTCGGGGCTCTCAGCGGACGGCGACCAGGACCCTGTTCGACAGGTGCTGCCAGATGGTGCCGACCTCGGCGAATCCCGCGGCGAAGAGCGCGGATCGATGGAACTCGTAGCTGTGCGCGTCGTTGTCGTGCGGGTGGTCGTGACCCCGGCGAGCGCGCTCCTCGACGTCGGCTGCGAACGCGGGCTCGGCGACAGCCGCCACCCACCACGCCCCGTAGTCCTCGGCGTCGTCGGGCGGCTCCGGCCAGTCCGGTTGCACCTTCCGCGCTGCCGAGGCGATCACCGCCTGGTCATGGTCGAAGTCGAGGCGATCGCCGTCAAGCAGGATCCCGCCGGGTCTCAGCACGCCCGCGAGCGTGCCGTACAGGCCGAGCAGCTGCTCGAGACCGAGCCAGTGCAGGGCCGTGGTCGACACGGCGGCGTCGAAGGGCCCCGGGAACGGCAGCGAGCCGACCCACTCGCCACGGAGATCCGCGTCCACGAAGCACAGCCGCTTGTTGCCCGCGAGCGCACCTCGACCGATGGCGAGCAGGACGGGATCCGCGTCGACGGCGACCACCGTCGCGCCGGGAAGGCGGTCGAGCACCCGCGAGCTCAGCGAGCCCGGTCCGCAGCCGAGGTCGAGCACCTTCGGCTCAGGACCCGTGAACGCCGTCAGGGCATCGACGATCGCGGTGAACCGCTCCTCGCGGTCCGGGATGTGGCGCTGCTGCTGCGCATCCCACCGCGCGAGCCACCGCGCCCAGTCCACCGTTTCGGTCGGGGCATTCACGCTCTCAGCGTAGCGGCTTCATCGCGCCGCGGGACGGCCCTGCACCGCGGGGAGCGTCACGCTGACGGCCGCGCCGCGGCCGGCGTTGTTCGCGGCACTCACCGACCCGCCATGCGCTTCGACGACGTCCCGAACGATCGCCAGGCCCAGCCCGGAACCGGTTGACGCCGATCCCTTCACGAAACGATCGAAGACGCGGGGAAGCAGCTCCGGCGGAATGCCCTCGCCGTCGTCGCGTACGGTGATCCGCACCGAAGCGTCGACGGCGGCCGCCTCGACGTGAATGGTGCCGCCGCGCGGCGTGTGCGCCAGCGCGTTCGTGACGAGATTGCCAAGAACGCCCCGCATCCTCGCCGGGTCACCGTCGATCTCGGGGACCTGCTCCGCCACCGTGGCGCTGAGCCGGACACCTGCAGCCGAAGCCTCGGGACGGAAGGACTCGATGGTCGCGTTGACCAGTACCGCGACGTCGATCGGCTCTCGCTGCAGCCGCAGGGCTCCGCTTTCCGCGAGCGTCAGCGTGCCGAGGTCGTTGACGAGCATCTCGAGCGATTCGGTGGCGCTGATGATCGGCATGATGTGCTCCGGGTCTGCGGGGTACAACCCGTCGGCGATCCCCTCTGCCTGCCCGCGAATGATCGCGAGAGGTGTGCGCAGCTCATGAGCGACGTCAGCGAGGACCGAGCGCCGCCGCGTCTCCTCCGCCTCGAGACGGCTGCTCATGCTGTTGAGCGTGCGCGAAAGCGAGCGCAGATCCGCAGGCCCGCGCACCGGAACTCGCGTGGAATAGTCCCCGGCCTCGATGCGGTGAGCCCCCTCGATGAGTGCGCCGACCGGCGCCGCCAGCCGGCGCCACACGCGGAGGGCGATCGCCACCGCGATGGCGCCGAGCACCAGGGCGCTGATCGCCACCGCCGTGGTGAACGGGGCTGCGCTCACCACCCCGAACGCGCCGAGCAGCAACCAGACCACACCGACCATCGCACTCAGGACGACGAGGAGCGCCACGCCGGCGATGCACCCGATGCGCCGCACCATCCGCCTGCCGCGCCGACGCCAGTCGGCCGGCGTGGCGCCGCCGGGTCCCAGGTCGCCCTCGGGCCACCACGGTGGCCGCCCGTTGCCTTTCCCCCATCCCCACGGCGGACCGCCCCCGCTCACGTCGACGTGTCGACGAGCCGGTATCCGACGCCGAACACCGTCTGGAGATGGCGCGGCGCGCGCGGGTCGAGCTCGATCTTGCGCCGGATGTTCTTCACATGGGCATCGATCGCCCGCTCATACGACTCGACCGCGACGCCGTGCACCGCGTCGAGGAGCTGCGCCCTGGTGAACACGCGTCCCGGCTGTCTCGCCATGTGCAGCAGCAGCTGAAACTCCGTCGCCGTCAGGCCGACCTCGCGCCCGTCGACATGCGCCTGCATTCTCGGCGCGTCCAGGACGATCGAGTCGCCGACGTGAACCACCTCCTCGCGCACCGCCGCCAGCTGGGCCCGGCGTATCACCGCGCGCACCCTCGCCACGATCTCGCGCGCGCTGAACGGCTTGGTGACGTAGTCATCCGCTCCAAGCTCGAGTCCGGCAACCCGATCCACTTCTTCCGCCCTCGCAGTGAGCATGATGATCGGCACGTCGCCGCTCCGCCGCATGGCTCGCGCAACATCAAGCCCGTCCGTGTCCGGCAGCCCGAGGTCGAGGATGACGAGGTCGGGGCGGGCCCGGGCGAAGATCTGCAACGCGGCCGCGCCCGTCGTTGCGGTCGTCACGTCGAACCCGCCGCGTTCGAGGTAATCGCGGATGAGCCGAATGATCGCCGGTTCGTCGTCGACGACGAGAACGGTCTTCATTTCGCAGGCATCGTAGTCGGCATTCGGGGCGGCGACGGCGCGCCGCCCCGATGCGCTTCAGACGGATTGCGAGGCCGGCGTGGTCGGATGGGCGTCTGCGCCGCGATGCTCGCCGGCGCAACCGCCGTGCCATCCCATGCCCCGAGCGCCGTAGCCGCGTCGGTTCCATCCCCGCGGTGCGATGCCGAGCACCCGGGGCAGCACCAACGTGCCGATGAACGTGATCGCAACGAAGCCGGGGTTCTCCGTCGCGACGCCGACAGCGGTTGCGGCACCGATCGCGACGAGGCCCCACACGACGCGTCCTGCACGATACATGTCGATCTCCTTGTGGAGTGATGAACGGTATGCGCATCACTCTCGCGCCGAGTTGTGAACCTCGTGTGAACGACGCATGGAGGTCTGGCGTGCCTCAGCGCCTGGCGTAGTCCCCGAACCCCGCCCAATCCACGACGACGCATGCCTCGTCGCCGACGATCCACGCGTCGTGGCCGGGAGGGCAGATCATGAGATCGCCGGGCCCGAACACCTCCTCAGCGCCGTCGTCCATCACGACCTTCATCCGGCCGGATACGAAGTACGCGACGTGACTCGCCTGGCAGCTGTCCGTCTTGGCGATCGGCTTGACGTGCTCCGACCATTTCCAACCAGGTTCGAACGTCGCGCGGCCGACCGGGCCGCTCTCGGTGATCACCAGCTGGAGCCTGCCGCTTCCCGCCTGGAACGGGCGGGTCTCGTCCGGTGTGTCGAGGCTCTTTCGGATCATCCGCGTGCCTGTGGTTGCCATGGGTGCTCCTCCGTGATTGGTTGATGCCGTGGTGGCGATGACCGCTTTTGATGAAGGGCTAGCCGCTGACGCCGTACGCGATCGGCCGGCTGCTGTCGGCGCTCCACTCGGAGAACGACCCGTCGTAGACGCCCGCCCCGTGGACGCCGGCCAGCTCCATCGCGATGAGCGCGACGGTGGCCGACACGCCGACGCCGCAACTGGCGATCAGCTCCCGCGGCGGGTGGGCCGTGTCGAGACCGGCTCCTTTGAGCAGGCGCGTGATGGCTGCAGGAGTTGCGAAGACACCGGTGGCGCCGTCGACGAGCTCCTGGTACGGAAGGCTGAGGGCCCCGGGGATGTGCCCAGTGCCGGCGACGCCGGGCTCGCCAAGGAACAGGTGGCGCGGCCGGGCATCGACTAGGACGGCTCCGCGCGCACCCGCCGCCGCGACATCCTCGGCTGTGCGCCGAAGCTGAGGCCGGACGCGCGGCTCGAAGGTCGTCGTGGGGCGCGCCTCCTCCTCGGATGTCGTGGGTCGACCCTCATCGACCCATGTCAGCCAGCCGCCGTCGAGGACTCGGGCCTCGGCACCGAAGAAGCGGAAGCTCCACGCCACCCGCGACGCGAAGATCCCGTAGTAGTCGTCGTACGTGACGACGAGGTCGCCGTCGTTGATGCCCAGCTCGCCGGCGCGCGAGGCGAACGCCTGCGCGGACGCAACCTGGTACGGAACCCGGTCCGCGACGTCGATGAAGTCCCGCTCCCAGTCGACGAAGATCGCGCCGGGGATGTGGCGCTCGAGGTACTCGGACCGCTTCGCGTGCGGGAGCGAGGAGCTTGGATGCCGTCCCCGGACATCGAGCACTCGGACTCGGCGGTCGCCGAGATGGTCTTCAAGCCACCGGCCGCTGACGAGCGGTCCGGGCGGTGCCTGCAGCGCGTCGGTGATCGGGGCCATGCGCGTTCTCCACAACAGGTCGGCTGCCGGCCGGGAGGCTCCGTGCCTCCTGGCCGTCGCAAGCGCTGTCTGCTTGCGCCGCGCACGGTAGGGGCAGCTGTTTGCGCCGCCCTCACCGGCACCTTGCCGAAACCTTGACGCGCCCTGGCGCTACGCCTCCTCGGCCATCCCCATCAGGTCCTGACGGGTCACCTCGCCGACCAGCTCCGGGTGATCGGTCTGCATGTGTCCCTCGATCACCTGGACCACGTCCTCGAGGGTCTCACCGCGTGCAACGAACCCGCACTGACAGATGATCTGCTTTGCCATGCAATCGCTCTCCTTGAACGTGCCGCGCTCCCACGCGGCCGGTCGCAACCTTCCGACATTCTCCTTGCAGCAACCTTGACAGGCGAGCCCTCCACCAGAGTTCAGATCTGCGGACGGCTCGCCGTCGAGATCGCCGGCCGTGATGTCACGCCCCAACTCCCTCGGCGCCAGGGTCGCGTGCTCTTCACGTTCCTCACTGTCAACCGCCACCGCCACTGCAGCCGCGATGAGCTCATGGAGGTGCTCTGGGGAGACGCGCTGCCGCCGGACAGCGAGGGCGCCCTGAGCACGGTGCTCTCCCGGCTGCGCACCGCAATCGGCGCGCCGGCGCTGATCGGCCGGAGCGAGGTCCGGCTCATGCTTCCGTCAGACGCGTGGGTTGATCTCGAGGCGGCCGAGGAGGCGATCCATCGCGCCGAGTCGGCGGTCGCCCAGCAGCGGTGGGCGCGTGCCTGGGGGCCGTCGCTCGTCGCACTCTTCGTGGCTCGGCGCGGCTTCCTCCGTGGCGAGGAGGGGGCGTGGATCGACACGCAGCGGCGGCGGCTCGACGACATCCATTGCCTCGCCCTCGAGTGCTATTCCGCCGCGGCGCTGGGGATCGGCGGCGCCGAGCTGCACGTCGGCGAGCGCACCGCGCGTGAGCTCATCGACCACGCTCCGTTTCGCGAGTCGGGTTACCGGCTCCTGATGGAGGTGCTTGCCGCCCGAGGCAACATCGCCCAGGCGCTGCGTGTCTACGAGGAGCTGCGCACCCTGCTTCGCGAGGAGCTGGGAGCGACCCCGAGCCCACCGATCCAGGCGCTGCAGGTGCGCCTGCTCAAGGCCGCGGATCTCCACTGACGGCTCGAGGCCGTCCGCCACCCGACGTGGAATGAGTCAGACGGGCCGGTACGACACCGGGTCGCGAGCGCTGCGATCGACCGTGAGCTGAAAGATGTCGGGGCGACCGTAGTGGCCGGCGACGTCGAGGGTCCTCTTCGCCGCGTCGGCTCGCCCGGGATCGATCTCCGCCGTCAGGATGCCGTGCTCCTCGTGCAGCGGCCCGGCGACGACGGTGCCCCCGGGGGCGATGATCACCGAATCGCCCGGGTTGATCCACTCGTCCGGATCCGGAAACACCTGGTCGCGCTTCGGGAATGCCTTAGGGATGTCGGAGGCGCGGAGGGAGCAGCCGGATGACACGACCCAGCACCGTCCTTCCGCGGCGATATGCCGCATCGAAGCGATCCAGGTCTCGCCCTCGTCCCACGTCGATGCCACGTAGACCTCGACACCCTCGCTGTACAGCGTGTACCGGGCGAGCGGCATGTAGTTCTCCCAGCAGATCAGGGTCCCGACCCGCCCGACGGCCGTCTCGGCGACGCGCAACCCGGTGGCGTCACCCTGCCCCCAGACCATCCGCTCTGGATTGGTCGGGACGAGCTTGCGGTGCCGGTTCGCGATCTCGCCGTCAGCGCCGATCGTGACCACGGTGTTGTAGATCGTCGAACGCCCGAACTCGCCGTCGCGCTCGTGCACGCCACAGACCACCACGAGCTTGCGGTCGCGCGCCGCGTCGCGAAGGGGCCGCAGGCCGTCCGCTGCGAGGTCGACGCTGTTCTCGAGGAGAACACGGTGGATCTCGCCGGTGAGGTCGTAGTCGTCACCGGGTTTGAGGCGCCAGATCCACGCCGGGTACCCGGGGACATATGTCTCGGGAAAGACGACGAGCCGGGCTCCGCCATCCGCGGCCGCGTGCAGATGCCGGACCGCGGTCTCGAGCGTGGCGTCGCGATCGAGCAGTACCGGTGGTTCCTGGACGATCGCAACCCGCAGCTCGCTTCGGCCTCTCTCCATCAGCCGGAACTATAGGCGCCTGACTTGCCGCGACCTTGCCGAAATCTTGGCGCGGTCAGGCGCTGCGCGGCTGCCGCCCGGTGCGAGCAGCCGGCGGCGCGGTTTCGCGACGTGGTTGCCGGCGACTAGCTGCTCAGGCCGTTGCTGATGTTGGAGAAGACGTTGTTGACCCGCTTGCCGAGGGTCGAAAGGATGACGATGACGACGATGGCGATGAGGACGAGGATGAGCGCGTACTCGACCATTCCCTGGCCGTCCTCAGGACGGCGGTGGAGCCGGCCGAGCTCTTCGACGGCGAACTCGCGGCAGCGGATGAACAGGTACTCCATTTGATTCTTCTCCTCGCGGATCGGCTTATGTCCACAGACTGACGCCCGGTCTTGAACGCGGCCTGAACAGATGGTCACGCGGTCCCGGACAGTCCTTCGCAGCCGTGTGACGGATTGATCCGGGATCGACGGATACCGGCGTCGTTGACAGCGCCACGGCGACTGGACTTCACTTCCCGGCGGCGAGGTGACCGGCACCGCGTTCGCTTCAGCCGGTCCGAGGAGACAGCAGTGGCAACCCACGAGGACGCGATGGTGCTGGTCCAGCTCATGCGCTGGGGGACTGAGCTCGGTATCGAGAACGCTTCCAGGGCGGTGCTGGCCGACAGCTTCGACCCCCGGACGGCGGCGTCCACCGATGAGTCGGTGGCGAAGCTGCTCGAGTTCGGCGAGGGGGTCGGGACCCTTTGCAAGCACGGACTGCTCGATGGCGCGCTCGCCCACGACATGTGGGCGTTTGCCTTCATGTGGGGTCGGCTCGAGCCGGCCGCGCGCCGGGCGAGGGAGCGCTTCAAGGAGCCGCGCCTGTTCGAGAACTTCGAAGCGCTCGCGAGGGCCGGCGCGGCGACCTAGCTCACCCGAACCTCCGCCAGTGGCGCGCCTCAGTGCGTCGTGAGGACGAGGACCCGGTTGTTCCAGATGTCGCTGAGGTAGACGGTGTCGCCGCTGAAGGCGAGCGCGAACGGGTAGACGACCGAATCGTCGGGCGCCGCCGGGATGCCCATGCTTGCCGCGTTCGCGCTGAAGATCAGGTTGCCGGACGTGTCGACGGACACCACCCGGTTGTTGCCGGTGTCCGAGACCCAGATGCTGCCGTCCGGGGCGACCGTGACGCCCCACGGGATGTTGAAGGGAGGTTGCGGACCGGGGCCGATCGGCTTGGTGATGGCAGTCCAGACGCCGCCCGGCGACATGCTCTGAATGCGGTTGTTGAGCGTATCGGCGACCCAGATCGTGCCGTCGGGGGCCACGGAGATGCCGGTCGGGTTGTTGAGGTCGCCCGCCGGTGCCGTCGACCCGATGCCGGTCTGCCCGTACGTCGCGACCCACGTCGCGCTTGCGTCGCCCGGGGCCAGGCTGAAGCGCTCGATCCGGTCGTTGCCCGAGTCGTCGACGAGCAACGTGCCGTCCGGGGCGAACGCGATGCCCTGCGGGAAGCTGAACTGGCCGTTGGCGGCGCCGTTCTTGCCGAAGATGAGCAGCGACGCACCGGTCGGTGAGAACACGGCTACCTGATCGTTCTCACGGTTGGCCACGAAGATGTCACCGGTGCCGGGCTGGATCGCCGCATCCCACGCGAAGTTGATCGCTCCGCTCTGCGAAGGGTTGCCGCGGAAGCCGAAGCTGCCGGCGCCGGACCCGTTGGCGTTCATGTACTCGACGCGCTGGTTCCAGTAGTCGACGATGTAGATCTGCCCGCTGGCGGCGACGTGGACGCCCCGAGGAGCGTTGACACCTGGAACCGGCGCAGCGCTCGGGGTGGTGTTGACCGTTGACGTTGCAGCGGTGGCGGTGAAGGTCATCTCGTGCAGGTTGAATCCCCACTCGTCGGTGAGCAGGAGGTGGTTGTCCGAGGTGGTGGTGAGCCCGCGCGGACCGACGAACTGCCCCGCGCCCGACGCTGCCGAGGGGATGGTGTACGCGAAGGTCGCGCCGGTGTAATCGCCGCCGCTCGCCTGGAGGTTGAAGACCTCGACCCGCTTGCCTCCGGAGTCGGTGACGAACGCGAGCGTGCCGTCCGCACTGACCGCGACCCCGCGCGGGTCGTCAGTGAACTGACCGGGGCCGGTGCCGAGGCTGCCGAATGAGAAGAGCAGCGTGCCCGAGTCGTCGAACACGTCGCACTGATGGTTGCGCGCGTCCATGACCAAAACATCGCTGTTGGGCGCCACCGTCACCTGACGGGGCTCGTTGAGCGTACCGCCGGCATTGAACTGGCTGATGAGATTGCCTGCGAGATCGGACTTCTCCACCCGCCCCGCGCCGTCAACCGCGTAGACCCAGCTGTGTGCGGCGTCGACGGCGACGCCGTACACCTGGCTGAACTGCTCGTCCCCGCTGCCCCTGGTTCCGAACTGGGACAGGAACGTGAAGGCACTGGGCGAGTCGGTCGCGCACGCCGATGCCGAGAACGAGAAGACCTCGATGCGGTTGTTCGGCGTGTCGGCGACGAACAGCTCGTTGTTGCTCGAATCGTAGTCGAGAGCGCGCGCATCGCCGATCTGCCCGGGGCCGTTCCCCTGGAGCCCTCCGATCTGGCAGTCGATCGCGTCGGTGGTCCGATTCACCGCGATGATCCGGTAGTTGCCGGCGTCGAGCACGAAGTAGTACTGCGCGTCGTTCGACACGTCCACGGGATACATGTCCGCCTGACCCGGGCCGACCAGCGTGCTGCTGTAGACGGGCGAGCCGAGCGGTGCCGCGCTCCCTGACGAGTAGTACCCGAGCACGTCGACGATGAGGTTGACCGTGCCCACGTCGTTGAAGAGGTTGATCGTGCCGTCCGATCCGACTCCCACGACGACGAGGTTCGCGGACGTGACGCCGGCTGCCACATTGAGATCCGATGCGCCTGGAGGGCTCTGCGACAGCGGCCCGGGATAGACGGTGACGTATGTCCCCTTCGTCGCGTTGACCGCCGTCACGTTCGCGACGATCGCCGTCGGTGAGCCGGCACCACCCGTGTCGGGCGGAATCCCGTCAACCCCGGCAACGGGCGTGTTGAGCACCTGCCCCGACCCGATCGGCGCCCGGGCGCACGTCGCGGTGCCGAGCACGGTGTCGCAGATGCGAGCCGGCGTCGTGAGTGCTGTGAACTCCGCGCCGAATCCGGTGCTGAACCAGCCGTTGATGTCGACGGCGATGTTCACCGCGCCGACGCTGTTCCAGATCGAGACGCTGCAGCTGCCGCCGGCGCACGTCACGGGGACGATCACGCGATTGGGTAGCACCGCGTGCGCCTGGACATTGAGATTCGACGCATTCGGGCGCACGCCGCCACCGGCAAAGGCGGTGAGCACCGTGGGAACCGTCGGAGTGATGGCGGAGAGGTTGAACGCGACGGCGGCCACTCCGGTTCCAGGCACCGGGCTGCCCATGCCGCTGACCGCGAACGTGAGGGTCGCGCCGGCGCCGATCGGCCTCGGCGTGCCCATGTTGCAGCGGTTGGTTGCGATGCCGTGGCCGGGCGCGCGGGTGTCGCAGATGCGCAGCGGTGCAGTCGACGTGTACAGGCCGGACGAGCTTGCCGGCGCCACGTACCCCTCGATGTCGATGACGACATTGGTCGTGCCGAGGGCGTTGAAGACGTCGATCTTCCCCGCTGCGCTCACCCCGACCTCCACGAGGTTTGCGAGCACCGCCCCTGGCGCAGGATTGAGATTCGCCGTGCCCGGCCGGTGAGCGAGCCCATCCTCGAAGACCGTCAGGTACGTGCCCTTCGTCGGGTCCACCGCCGTGAGGTTCACAACGACCGCGGTGACTCCGCTCGCCGGCACGTTCCCGAAGCCGTCGACGGTGATGACGCGGGTCGCTCCCTGGCTGATCGGACCCTTCCCGGCGCCGGTGCTGTTGTCATTGCACTGGTTGGCTGCAATCCCCTGACCAGCCGGACGCGTGTCGCAGACGCGGTAGGGGGTGACCGCCGTATAGGGGCCGGCAACGGGAGCGCTTGGACTGGACGCCGAGGCGGATGTCGCGGCCGACGCAGCCTCGGGGGCCCCGCAGACGGCCAGCGCCGCGACGGCAGCGATGGCGACCGCGGCGCCGAGCGTTCTCCTCGAGATGATCGTGCCCCTCCGTGCTCGTGCCCACCAGCCCTGGCTGATCACGCCCGAGCCCACCCTCAGGTTTTCCAGCCTACCACGGGCCAATCGTGGCGGCGGCAGCTGATGGACGAGGCCGGTCCGGCGCATCGATACGAGGTTGCAACGATCGTGCAGCACGCCGATCGACCGGCATCGGGCCGCGGTTAGCTACCCCGTGGCATGGCCGACGAAGCTCAGCCCGATTCTGGAGGGGGCGCAGGCTGGCGAGTACGTCCAGCCCGCCTCGTCACCGACGGTGGATGGGACGCGCAGCCGCCGCCGCTGCCCCCACCGGTCGCGGCACCTGCCCACGGACCGGTCCAGGTGCTCGAGCCCGTTTCGGTGCCGGCGCCTCCCGCCCCTCCTCCGCTGGTCCCCGCCCACCCGTCATCGACACCACCGCCGCTGCCGCCGACGGGGCCTGGTCCGGCACCGCCCGGCCGGCCACGACGCCCGCTCCGTGCCCGGATCGCAATCGTCACGGGGGCCGTGCTCATCGTCGCGGTGGCGGGCACCGGTATCTACGTCGTGACCCATCCGTCCGCGCCCGTGGGCGTCCCGCTCTCGACGCCACCACCTGCCACG
>Ga0335078_10005174_pt1 | contig 19289 bp, 18 predicted proteins | sample Lox_Sample_32_FD_206711 | JGI IMG/M metagenome (GOLD analysis project Ga0335078, IMG submission 206711) | Soil microbial communities from Loxahatchee National Wildlife Refuge, Florida, United States - Lox_Sample_3.2 | ecosystem: Environmental > Terrestrial > Soil > Wetlands | place: USA... | reverse complement strand
TGAAGCTTCCCGAAGCGGCCGGAGCCTGAAGCCCGCGCTCCGACGTGCGCTTTGGGCCGGCTGGACACCGCCCGAGGCCGCTTCGTCAATCGGCACGCCCTGTGACGGCCGCATTGCGGTAAGCTGTCGGGTCAGATGCAAAGTGCGGCCAAACGGCGGCTGAGAAACTACGCCGCGGCTTTTGCCGGGTGGACCGCGGTCGCTCTCTTCTTCTTCACGCAAAGCCTGATGCAGAAATTCGCCACGCGGGAACCCACGCCGGCGTGGCACTACCTGGCGTCCTGGCTGGTGGGGGTTTACATCTGGGCTTTGCTGACGCCGCTGATCCTGTGGCTGGGGCGGCGCTACCCGTTTTCACGGCCGCACTGGCTGCGCCGGACCGCGCTTCACCTGCCGCTCAGCGTGGGCGTCTCGCTGGTTCAACTCGCGGTGGAAAGTGCCATTCTGGCTCAAATGCGGATCTTCCCATCGATCATGAAAGACTACGTTTCGACGCTGGCCTTTCTGCTGATCATCGGGTTCCACCAGGGTGTAATCACGTATTGGACGATCCTGGGCGCGCAGGCCGGATTCCGATACTTTCGCAGGTATCAGGAGCGCGAGCGGCAGGCGTTAAAGCTGGAGCTGGACGCCTCCCAGATGAAGACGCAACTGGCGCGGGCGCAACTCAGCGCGCTGAAGATGCAGCTTCAGCCGCACTTCCTGTTCAACACGCTGAACGCCATCATGGTGCTGGTGCGCCAGCAGAAGGGTGAGCAGGCCGAAGCGATGGTGGGGCGGCTCAGCGATCTGCTGCGCTCGGTGCTGGAGGATGTGGAAGCGCAAGAAGTGCCGCTGCGGCGCGAGCTGGAATACCTGGACTTGTATCTCGGGATCGAGCAGGTCCGTTTTCAGGACCGGTTGAAGGTTGAGATCGCGATCGACCCGGCGGCGCTCGATGCGGCGGTGCCGCACATGGGGCTGCAGCCGCTGGTCGAGAACGCGATCCGCCACGGCATCGGGCGGCGGTCGGCCGCGGGACGGTTGCGGATCAGCGCCACGCGGGTCGAAGGGATGGTCGAGATCAGAATCGAGGACGATGGTCCGGGACTGCCGGCGGCGGAGGCCATCGAGGGCCGCGGAATTGGCCTCGCAAACACACGCGCGCGCCTGAATCGGCTTTACGGCGATGCGGCGCAGGTGACGGTGGAGAACGGCGCGCAGGGCGGCGCCGTGGCGGTCATGGTGGTCCCGTACCGCGAGGCGCCTGGCGCTTCGGAAACGAACGCGATGGAAGTCCATGCGCATCACGACGCTGATTGTTGACGACGAACCGCTGGCGCGGGAAGGCCTGCGCATGCTGCTGGCCGAGGACGCTGGGGTCACGGCGATTCACGAGGCCAAGGACGGCCGCGAGGCGGTGGCGGCGATCCGGAACAACCGGCCGGACCTCGTGTTTCTGGACGTGCAGATGCCGGAGATGGACGGGTTCGGCGTGGTGGCGGAAGTGGGCGCGGAACGCATGCCCGCGGTGGTGTTCGTCACTGCTCACGACCGCTATGCGATTCAGGCGTTCGAGATCAACGCCATCGACTACCTGCTGAAGCCGGTGACCGGGGAACGGTTCCGGCAGGCGCTGGCGCGCGCGAAAGAGCGGCTGGAGGCGAAACCCGCCGAGGGGGCGAGCCGGCAGATCCTCTCTCTTCTGGAGACCATCGCCTCGCCGCCGCGGTACCTGAAGCGGCTGGCGGTGCGGTCCGCGGGCAAAACGGTTTTCGTGGAAACCGGCGACATCGACTGGATCGAGGCCGCGGAGAACTACGTTCAACTGCACGCCGGGCGGGCGGGCCACTTGATTCACGTGACCATGAACACGCTGGAGAAGTCTCTCGACCCGGAGACGTTCGTGCGCGTTCACCGATCGGTGATCGTGAACGTCGAGCGGATCAAAGAGCTTCAGCCCGCGCTGCACGGCGAGTACGCGATCACGCTGACCAACGGCATCCGGCTGCAATCGGGTCGCGCGTACAACGCCAAGCTGCGGGCGCTGGCGGAGAATCCGTTCTAGCGCCGGGCGGTTCGTCCCGCGCTTCGGCCCGCTGGTCAAAATCCACTTTCCTCCGGAGCGCTTCCGACCGCAGACTGATGGTGGGACTGAACACCATGACTAGCGACAATCACTGCCTGGCGGAATTGAAGGGCGCCACGAAACGGTTTGGGGCCGTCGTGGCGCTGGACGGGCTCGATCTCGACGTGCGACAGGGAGAACTGCTGGCGCTCCTCGGCCCGAACGGCGCGGGGAAGACCACCGCGATCTCGCTGATGCTCGGCCTGCTGCAGCCGGAACAGGGGACGGCGCGGCTGTTTGGGCAGGCGCCTCTGCGCGTGGAGCCGCGGCGGCGGATCGGCGTGATGATGCAGGAGGTGAACCCGGCGGCGGATCTGAGGGTGCGCGAGCAGATCGACCTGGTGGCCAGCTATTATCCGAACCCGGCGCGGACCGATGTCGTGATGGAGATGGCTCACATCACGCCGCTGGCGCGCCGCTTTTACGGGAAGCTGTCGAACGGGCAGAAGCGGCAGGTGCAGTTCGCGATGGCGGTGTGCGGACGGCCGAAGCTGCTGTTCCTGGACGAGCCGACCGTGGGGATGGATGTGCAGGCTCGCGAAACGATGTGGGCCACGCTGCGCCAACTGATCGACGATGGCTCATCGATCGTGCTGACCACGCACTACCTGGAAGAGGCCGAGGCTCTGGCCGATCGGGTGGTGGTCCTCGCCAAGGGCCGCGTGCTGGCGGCGGGCACGGTGCCCGAGATGCGCGCGCTGGTGGTGCGAACGCGCATCCGGTGCGTTTCGACTCTGGCGGTGGAACAGATCAGGGAATGGCCCGGGGTGGGCAGTGTCACGCGGGAAGGCGCGCGGCTGGACATTACGGCGACCAATGCCGAGGCTGTCGTGCGGCAGTTGCTCGGCTGCGACGAGGACTTGCAGGAACTCGACGTCCGGCGCGCCGGCCTCGCCGAGGCTTTCACCGAACTCACACAGGAGGGCACAAAATGACACCGAGTCTGGAGATGCCTGCCGCGCCGATGTCCACGGGGCGGCTGCTGCACGCTTATTGGACGGAGGCGAAGTACGAGTGCATCCGCATGCTTCGCTCGCCGGCGTTTGCGGGACCTTTCCTGGGGCTGCCGGTGCTGCTCTACCTGCTCTTTGGAGTGGTGCTGTACGGCGACGTCAGCCGCAAGGATCCAAACGTCGCGCTATTCATGTTCCTGGGCTTCACGGTTTTCGGAGTGCTGGGGCCGGGGATGTTCGGCTTCGGCATTTCGGTGGCGACGGAGCGCGAGAAGGGCCTGTTCGCGCTCAAGCGGGCGCTGCCGATGCCGCCCGGGGCTTCGCTGCTCGCGAAACTGGCGATGTCGATGCTGTTCGTCGCCATCATCGTGGCTACGATGATGGCGGCCGAGCCGCTGGGCCACCTGAAGCTCGCGGGCGGGAAGCTCGCGGCCCTGGCGGTGGTCTGCGTGCTGGGTTCGGCGCCGTTTGCCGCGATGGGCCTGTTCGTCGGCACCTGGGCGTCGGCCAAGGCCGCGCCGGCGCTGGTGAACCTGCTGTATCTGCCCATGATTTACCTGTCGGGCTTCCTGATCCCGATGCCGAAGTCCATGGAGTGGATCGAGCGCTGGTCGCCGGCGTTCCACCTGCACCAGTTGGCGCTCGACGCGATCGGGGTGAAGGTCTCGCCCAACGCCGGGTGGAATCCTTGGGTCCATGTGGCGGTGCTGGCATACATCACAGTGGTGCTGACGTGGCTGGCGGTGCGTAGGTTGGCGCGGGTCGGATGACGTCTCAAACCGCTTCGGCGGCGTGGTAGGAACTGCGCACGAGCGGGCCGGCTTCGACGTGGGCGAACCCCATCTCGAGGCCCTGCCGGCGCAGTTCGGAGAACTCTTCGGGCGGCACGTAGCGGATGATGGGCAGGTGCTTCGGCGATGGCCGCAGGTACTGGCCCAGGGTGAGGATCTGGACGTGGTGCGCGCGGAGATCGCGCATGACGCCGACCACTTCCTGCGTGTTCTCGCCGAGGCCGAGCATGAGGCCGGACTTGGTGGGGATCTCCGGGCGCGCGATTTTCGAGTGGGCCAGGATGTCGAGCGAGCGCTCGAAGCGTGCACCGAGGCGGACTTGGCGGTAGAGGCGCGGGACGGTCTCGGTGTTGTGGTTGAGCACGTCGGGCGCGGCATCGAGTACCGTTTCCAGGGCGGCGTGCGAGCCTTGGAAATCGGGGATCAGCACCTCGACGCGGCAGCCCGGGATGCGGTCGCGGATGGCGCGGATGGTGAGGGCGAACAACTCGGCGCCGCCGTCCTTGCGATCATCGCGGTTGACACTGGTGACGACGGCGTACTTGAGTCCCATGGCGGCGGCGGCCTCGGCGACGCGGTTGGGCTCGTCGTAATCGACGGCCAGCGGCGCGCCTTTCTGGACGGCGCAGAATCCGCAGCGGCGCGTGCAGACGTTGCCGAGGATCATGAAGGTGGCGGTGCGGTGGTTCCAGCACTCGCCCACGTTGGGACAGGCCGCGCTCTCGCAGACGGTGTGGAGGCGGAGGCGCTCGATCAGGGATTTGAGGTCGCGGTAGTTGGCGCCGACGGGCGCGGGCGCGCGAAGCCAGTCCGGGCGCGGCGGTTGCGGCTGCTGGGGAATGGTGACCAACACTGATTCCATTGTAGGGCGGGCTTTGGTGAGGCGCGACGGGGTGCGCTAACCTTGTATTCTCATGCGGGACCGCGGCATTGCTTCCCCCTCGGCTCAGGAGGACGATAAGCTCTTCGAAGCCAGCCTGCGCCCGCGGACTCTGGCGGAGTTCACCGGGCAGGCCAAGCTGAAGGAGAACCTCGCGATCGCGATCGAGGCGGCGCGGCGGCGGGGCGACGCGATGGACCACGTGCTGCTGTACGGCCCTCCGGGGCTGGGCAAGACCACGCTGGCCTCGATCATCTCGGCCGAGCTGGGTGTCGATTTCGAGCAGACCTCCGGCCCGATCCTGCAAAAGAAGATCGACCTGACGGGCATCCTGAGCCAGATACGCGGGCGGCAGGTGTTCTTCATCGACGAGATTCATCGGCTGATGCCGGACATCGAGGAGATGCTGTACGCGGCGCTGGAGGATTTCCGCATCGACATTCTCGTCGGTGCGGGGCCCGGGGCGCGCACGCACTCGCTGCCGGTTCCGCATTTCACGGCCATCGGCGCGACCACGCGGCAGGGGCTGGTGAGCGCGCCTCTGCGCGGGCGGTTCGGACTGGTGCTGCGGCTGAACCACTACGCGATGGAGGAATTGAAGCGGATCGTGGCGCGTTCCGCGGGTCTGCTCGGGGTGGCGATCGACGATTCCGGCGCCGAGGAAATCGCCCGCCGCAGCCGGGGAACGCCGCGCATTGCCAACCGCCTGCTGCGCCGCGTTCGGGACTACGCCCAGGTCCGCGCCGACGGCCGCGTCACGGGTGTGGTGGCCCGCACGGCGCTCGATCTGCTGGAAGTGGACCGCTTCGGATTGGACGAGATCGACCAGAAGATCATGCTGACGGTGCTGGAGAAATACGCCGGGGGGCCGGTGGGGCTGAACACCATCGCGGCCTCGATCGACGAGGAGCCGGACACGATCGAGGAAGTCTACGAGCCGTACCTGATCCAGCTCGGCTTCATCGACCGCACGCCGCGGGGACGGGTGGCCACCGACCGCGCCTTCGAGTACTTCGGCGTGGCGCGCCGCATGCGCGACAATGGGCAGAGCACGCTTTTTCCGTGAGCAAGACGGTCTATCTTTCGCTGGGATCGAATATCGGCGACCGCGAGCGAAACCTGCGCGACGCCGTGGATCTGCTCGGCGAGCCACAACTCCGGGCCGTGCGGGTCTCGTCTTTCTACGAGACCGAGCCGCTGGAGGTTCAAGACCAGCCGTGGTTTCTGAACGCGGTGGTGGAGGCGGAGACGGACCTGTTTCCGAAGCAGTTGCTGGCGCGGGTGCAACGAATCGAACAGGTGCTGGGCCGGCGGCGCCTCAAGCCCAAGGGCCCGCGCACGATCGACATCGACATCCTGCTGTATGGCGGGGCGGTGATCGACGCGGACGAGTTGCAGGTGCCGCACCCGCGTTTGGCCGGGCGCCGCTTCGTGCTGGAGCCGCTGGCCGAGCTGGCGCCGAAGCTGCACCATCCGGTCACCGGCCGCACGGTGGCGGAGATGCTTCGCGACGTGGCGGGGCAGCAGGTGCGGCGGGTGGGGTGAATTGTTCGAACTTGTTTTTGCGGGGAATCGTATCAGAACCAGAGGGACAAACATGCCAATTCGCCTGAGAACTACGCTTATCGCCATCGCCATGCTGTCGGCGGCCCTGCACGGACGGGCCGCGGACCAGGGCCTGCCGCCACTGATCGACCGGCAATTGCTGTTCGGAGATCCCGAAATCACGGGCGCGGAACTGTCGCCCGACGGCCGTTACCTGGCTTTCATCAAGCCCTGGAAATCGACGCGCAACGTGTGGGTCAAGAGGACTGACGAGCCGTTCAGCGCGGCACGGCTGCTTACCACCGAGACAAAGCGGCCGATCCCCGGCTTCCTGTGGACGCGCGACGGCAAGTACGTCGTGTATGTCAAGGACACCGACGGGGACGAGAACTTCAAGGCGTTCGCAGTGGATCCCGCCGCGGCGCCGGCGGCCGGAGCCGATGCCCCGCCCTCGCGCGATCTGACGGGTTTGAAGGGCGTGCGGGTGGAGCTTTTCGCCGCGCCGAAGAACGATCCGGACATCGTCTACATCGGGCTGAACGATCGGGACAAGGCATGGCACGACCTCTACAAGCTGAAAATTTCGACGGGCGAGCGCACCCTGATCCGCAAGAACACGGAACGCATCGCGGGATGGAACTTCGATCTGGAGGGCCGGCTGCGGCTGGCGTTCCGCGTGGCCGGCAACGGGGATCAGGAGATCCTGCGGGTGGACGCCGATGGATTCAAGAAAGTCTACTCGTGCACGGTGTTCGAGTCCTGCGGCCCAGTTCAGTTCCACAAGGACGGCAAGCGGGTCTACATGGAGACCAACAAGGGTGACGATGCCGACCTGACCTCGCTGGTGCTGTTCGATCCCGAAACCGAGAAAGTGGAGAAGGTGGAGTCCGACCCGCTGAACAAGGTGGATGTGGGCGCGGAACTTTTTTCCGAGGCCACCGACGAGCTGGTGCTCACCACTTACACCGACGAGCGCACACGACGGTATTTCAAGGACAAGAAGCTCGAAGCCGACTACAAGTGGCTGGAGAAGAAGCTGCCGGGCCTGGAGGTCGGTCTCGGTTCTCACACCAAGGACGACCGGCTCTGGCTGGTGACGGCTCACGGAGACACCGAGCCGGGCGAGACCTATCTGTTCGATCGCCAGACTCGCAAGCTGACGTTGCAGTACAGGATCCGCGAGAAGCTGCCCCGCGAGAGTCTGGCTTCGATGCAGGCCATCACGTACAAGTCATCCGACGGTCTGGAGATTCCGGCTTACCTGACGCTGCCGAAGGGCGTCGCGGCGAAGGCGCTTCCGACCATCGTGGTGCCGCACGGAGGTCCTTGGGCTCGGGATAACTGGGGCTACAACTCGATCGCGCAGTTCCTGGCCAATCGCGGCTACGCGGTGCTGATGCCGAATTTCCGCGGGTCCACGGGATACGGCAAGAAGTTCCTGAACGCGGGCAACGGCGAGTGGGGCGCGAAGATGCAGGACGACATCACCTGGGGCATGAAGTACCTGGTGGTCCAGGGCACGGCCGATCCGAAGCGGCTGGGCATCGTCGGCGGCTCCTATGGCGGATACGCCACGCTGGCCGGCGTGGCATTCACGCCCGATCTGTACCGGGCGGCGGTGGACATCGTGGGCCCGTCGAACCTGATCACGCTGCTCGAATCGATCCCGCCCTATTGGGAAGCCGGGCGCAAGATCATGTACGCCCGCATGGCCGATCCGGGGACGCCGCAAGGCAAGGCCTGGCTCCAGGAGCGCTCGCCGCTGACCAAGGCGTCGAGCATCAAGACTCCGCTGCTGGTGGTGCAGGGCGCGAACGATCCGCGCGTGAATCGCCGGGAAGCGGAGCAGATCGTGATCGCGCTGCGCGACCGCGGGTTCCCGGTGGAATACATGCTGGCGCCCGACGAAGGGCACGGGTTCGCGCGCCCGGTGAATAGCATGGCCATGTTCATGGCTACCGAGAAATTCTTCGCGCAGTATCTGGACGGCCGCTACCAGACGGACGGGACGCCGGAGGTGGTGGCGCGCCTCAAGGAGATCACGGTCGACCCGAAGACGGTGACGGTCTCGAAGCCCGTCGAGGCCGGTTCGGTGGGTGTGCCGGCCGTGACCGCGGCCATGCAGCCGGGCACATGGAAATACAAAACCAGCATCGAAATGGGGGCCCAGAAAATGGCCCTCAGCCTGACCACCACCATCCGCGAAGAGGGCGGCGCCTGGATGGTCAGCGACGTGGTGGAATCGCCCATGGGAGCGATGACCGACACCGCCACGCTCGAAAAGGGAACGCTGATTGTCCGCAAACGCAGCGTAAAGCAGGGGCCGGTGACGATCGACCTTGCGGTTGACGGCAGCAAAGCCTCGGGCACCATGAACATGAACGGGAAGGAGACCCCGATCTCGGCCGACCTTGGGGGGCCGTTGTTTGCGGAAACGGGCGGGCCGCAGTGCGTCGCCCTTTTGCCACTGGCCGACGGCTACGCCACAACCTTCCGGAATTTCGATCTGCAGAAGCAGAAGCTGCGACTGATTGCGCTGAAAGTGGCGGGGTCGGAGAGCGTCACGGTTCCGGCGGGCACCTTCGATGCGTTCAAGGTCGCGCTTTCCTCGGCCGATGGCGGCTCAGAGAACGCGACCATTTGGATCGCGAAGGATACGCGCAAAGCGGTGAAGGTGGTTGCGGTGCTGGCGGAGATGGGCGGCGCGACGCTGACCGCGGAACTGGAGTAGTCTTACGGCACACGCGCGCGGCGCAGGAATGCCACCAGTTGGTATCCGAGCACGATGGCGGCGAGCAGGGCCGCAATCGCCCAGGTCAGGTCGCCGAGAACCGCGCCCAGGGCGGTCACGCGGTCGCTAAAGAATCGCCCCAAAGAGATATACAGCACCGCAGCGGTGAGCTCGCCCAGGATGTCCCACATCAGGAAGCGGTGCCAGGGGTAGCGCGCGGTACCGCTGGCCAGATTGATCCACGGGCCAAGGGGAGAGAGCAGCCAGCGGGTGATGTAGATGCCGGGACCTCCCCAGGCTCTCGCTTTGGCTTCCATGGCCTCAAGGCCGGCACGCTTTCCGAACAGGGCGCTGAGCCTGGCGACGACGGCCGGTCCGCCCCAGCGGCCAATCGCGTAGCCCGCCTGATCGCCCAGAACGGAGCCCGCGCCGGCCGCGCCAATGGCCCACCAGAGATTCACGACGCCCTGCGAAACCATCGAGCCCACCACCACCAACAGGAGCGTGACGGGTAGCGGCACCCCGACGGAGGCGATGGTGACGATTCCGAAAAGGGCCGGGGAACCGTATTCCGACACCGCCGCGAGGATCTGATTGTCGATCACGGTCGCGGAGGCCGGTGCGCAGCCTCATCGAGGGCGCGCTGCAATTGGGCCATCAGCTCGGGAGTGGGGCGGTGCAGGTCGCCGGCGATGCGGCGAACCGAGCGGCGGTCGTGCGGCCACTGGGGCTCGACGCCGATGGCTTGAAATAGCGTCGAGGGCGGGACGTGGTGGGTGTGGGCGATGAACGGAACCGACATCCATTCCTGGATGGGCTCGTTCTCCATGCGCATGTGGCGCGCGCGGCGTCCGGCGCGATAGGCGAAGACGAACGTGAAGGCGATCGCCACCACGAAGGCGAGGCCCACGGCCACCACGCGCCGCCAGGTTTGTCCCACCACTCAATCCTCGCGCACAACGACCTTTCCTGTCATGCGGGGGTGGAGTGAGCAGTAGTAGGGGCATTCGCCGGTCTTGTCGAAGGTGTGAGAGAACTTCTCTCCGGTGTCGAGGACTGGCGAGGCGAAGGCTTTGGTGGTGCTCGTTACGGTGTGCGGCATGTCGTCGCGATTGATCCAGGTGACCGCGGCGCCTTTTTGCAGGGTCACGAGGCCGGGCGTAAAGGTGAGTTGTCGATGGTGACCTGGGGATCAGCCGGCGCGGCGGCCTCGAGCGTCGCGTCGACGATGGCGAGCGAGTGGTTCCCCTCGACGTATCGGACGTTGGTCAGGCCCAGGAAGCTTCGCAGTTGATCCGCCGGAACCTTCATCGGGCCCGGCGACGGCGCCATGCCGGGCTGCGGCTGCGGGAAAGCGGTGGAGCAGGCGGTGTGAAACGTCATGTTGCCCTCCCGTCCACTGGACGCAAGGCGGGATGACGTTTTGGGCGGTGTCCGATTTGAATGGCGGGGAGCTGCGGGAGTTTGCGCGGGCCTTCCAGTAGGCGGACCGCGGTGGGGTAACGCCTAGCCGGCCTTGACGATGTCTCGGTGGGTGGCCTTCACTTTGAAGCCGGAGCGCAGGAGACGCTTGCGGACCTCGTCGGCGATCATCACGGAGCGGTGCTGGCCGCCGGTGCAGCCGAAGGCGATGGTGAGGTAGCTCTTTCCTTCGCGGATGTAGTGCGGCAGGAGGTAGACCAGCAGGTCGGTGATGCGATCGATGAACTCGACGGTCTGCGGGAAGGAGCGGATGTAGCGGGCCACGGAGGGATGGCGGCCGCTGAGCTTCTTGAACTGGGGAATATAGTTGGGGTTGGGTAGGAAGCGGACATCGAAGACCAGATCGCTGTCGGCCGGCACGCCGTGGCGGTAGCCGAAGCTGGTGACGTAGATCAGGATCTTGGACTCGTCGCGCCCGCCGCCGAAGGTCTCGCCCATCAGCTCGCGCAGCTCGTGGACGTTGAACTTGGAGGTGTTGACGATGTGATCGGCCAGGGCGCGGATGGGCGCCAGCATCTGGCGCTCCTGCTTGATGCTGCGCAGCACGGAACGGTCGGTGCCCAGCGGGTGCGGCCTGCGCGTCTCGCTGAAACGGCGGGCGAGCGTGGCGTCATCGGCTTCCAGAAAAAGAAGCCGCGCGGGAATCTGGCGGCGGATGCGGGCATACATCAGGGGGAAACGCTGCACGCCCGAGCCTTCGCGGATGTCGAACACCAGCGCGGCGCGCTGCACCTGGGGCGAGCTCTTTACGAGCTCGGCGAACTTGGGGAGCAGGCCGACCGGAAGATTGTCGACCGAGTAGTAGCCCAGGTCCTCCAGGCACTTGAGGACGGTCGCCTTTCCCGAGCCGCTCAGACCGGTCACGACGACCAACTCGGGCGGCTTCGACCCGCCAGGGGAACTCGGCTTGGTTTTCACGCTTCGATCAAATCGAAATTGCCGTCGCGCCGGCGGATAAGCACGTTGACACGATCGGTTTCGGCATCGCGGTAAACGACGTAGTCGCGCCCGTCGATGGCGATCATGGCTTCTTCGAGCGTCATGGGCTTGCGGCGCTGGTGGTGATCGGGGCGGAACACGTGCGGGCCGGGCTCGGCCTCGGCCTCGGTTTCCGGTTCCGGCGCCGGCTTGACAGCGCCTTTGGCGGCCGGAGCTGCCTCAGTTTCGGGCTCTTCCTTGGGGCCGCGCTTGGTGTCGCGCCACTTCTCCCGGAGCTTGAGGATCTGCTTCTCCATCTTCTCGATCGCGGTGGAGATGGCGGTGAAGGAGTCGGCCGCGCTCTCCTCGCCGAACAACCGGTGGTCGTGGTAGCGGATGGTGATCTCGGCCCGCTTCAGGTGGCGTTGCTCCGCCAGGATGACGTGGGCCTCGCGCTCCCCGCTAGGAACATCCAGCAGCTTGGCGAGTTTGGCGAATTTCGCTTCGATTTTTCCGCTTTCGGCTGGAGTCAACGCTTCCTTGCCTGTGTATGTGATCTTCATCTGCGTCCCTCCAATTCCCGTTCAGGCGCGAACGCGCCTCTGATGCGTGGACGGAATTTTCATGTCTTCCCGGTACTTGGCCACGGTGCGCCGCGTGACCTGGATGCCCGCGGACTGCAGGCGGGCGGTGATCTGCTCGTCGGTCAGGGGATGGGCCGTGTCCTCGCTCTCGATCATTTTCTTCACCATGCGCTTGACGATGAGCAGCGGCGTCGCGGCACCCACGGGCCCCTGGACCGCTTCCGAGAAGAAATAGCGCAGCTCGAAAACGCCCTGCGGGGTGTGCGCGTACTTGTTGGCCACGGCGCGGCTGACGGTGGAGGGATGAACGCCGATCTCTTCGGCGATCTCCTTGATCATCATGGGCTTGAGCTGGTCTATCCCGCGGTCGAGAAAGTCCATTTGCCGCCGCACGATGGACTGGCAGACGCGCAGGATGGTCTGCTTGCGCTGCTCGATGTTCTTCATGAGCTGAAGCGCCGATGCGTAGCGCTCCTTGACGTAATTGCGGACCTCCTTGCTGGGCTCGTGGTTGCGGTCGAGCATGCGCCGGTAGTTGGCGTTGAGGCGCAACTGCGGCAGGTCCTCGTCGTTGAGCTGAATGATGTACTGGTCGCCGTCCTTGAAGATGTGGACGTCGGGCTCGACCTGGCGCGCTCCCTGGCCGGAGTACTTGAGACCGGGGCGCGGGTTGAGATGGTGGATCATCTGCTCGGCGATCTGTATGTGCTCGAGCGGCCGCCCGAGCAGGCGCGCCAGCTCGCGGTACTGCTTCAACTCGACCAGCTTGAGGTGGTCGGAGACGATCTGCCAGGCCACGCCGCCGCGGCCGTTGCGGCTCTCGATCTGGAGCAGCAGGCACTCGCGGACGTCGCGCGCGCCCACTCCGGCGGGATCGAGCTTCTGGACCTCCCTCAGCGCCGCGGCCACGTCTTCGACGGTGTGGTCGCCGCTCGAAGCGATCTCCTCGAGCGAAGCGGTCAGGTAGCCCGCCTCGTCCAGGTTGCCGATGATGGAATCGGCGGCGTCGCGGATCTGGTCCGCCAGCGGCACCATGCTCAACTGGGAGCGCAGGTAATCGCCCAGCGTGATAGGCGCGGAGAGGAACGTTTCGAAGGATGGCTTGTCGACCTGCTCGGAGGAGGGGCTGCGGTGACCGGGATCGAGGTAGTCGTCAAAGAAGGAACCGAAGTCGATCTCTTCGAACGGGTCCGTGGCGGCTTTCGGCTCGGCGGTATCCGTGGTTTCGGCGCCTTCGGCAGCGTCGGAGGGCCCGGCAGGAAGCGGGATGGCGGCTTCGGCCGTGCTGGCGGCCGACTCGGGCGGCTCAGCGTCGGCTTCCGGCGGTCCGGTGGCTGCATAGCCGTCGCCGTCGGCGGCCTCCAGGAACGACTTGTCGGCCGGGTCCGACGCCCGCTCGGTTTCGAGCAATTGCTGGACTTCCTCCGGGCTCAGCTCCTCGCCAACCTCGTCGCCCGCCTCTTCGAGAACAGGGTTCTGAGCGACTTCCTGGGCGAGCATTTCGCGCAGCTCCAGACGGTTCAGTTGCAAAACCGTGACCATCTGAACCAGCCCAGGTGTGAGGATCTGTTTCTGCGCAACCCGTAACTGCAATCTGGGCGACAGCAAGCTCATCTGGCCCTTATCATAACAAAGGATCGTCAACCGAATGCCAGAGGCTCTAGAATCAACAGCTTGACTCGCCGGTAAACTTCACCTAGTTTTCGCGCCCGAGGCTTGGTTGCAGGGCTGGCTCTGCAGTCTCCCGAACTCCCGCGCGGGCAGATTCCGTGAGGCGCCGGAGCAAGACCATGTGCACGGACCAGCCGATCAGCAGGACCTGAATCCACCACACCGGGTGCTCATAGCGGAGCGCGTTGGAAATCAAACAGTAGACACCCGAATATCCGGCGAGAACCGTGCCCAGCACCACGGCGGCAAGCCTGGAGCACCGGAATAGCCACATCAGACCGGCGAAGCCGGCTACCGAGACCGTCCACAAGGCCCAGCGGAAACGCGGCGTCCAGGGGAACCAGAAGGTCCATACCCGCTCCGCCGTAAGCGAAGCAAACCTCTGGGGATTCCTCCAGATCCAGCCCAGCGCCTGGCGGAGCTTTTCTCTCTCGAAGGCCAACTCGCCATGGCGCTGGATCTGGCGCGCGGCGGCTGGGCTGCAGGAGGGATGGCCGGCCCGGAAGCCAGCGCTCTGGCAATTGTCCGCCGCCTGAGGCAAGGCGCCGTCGCGGTTTGAAATGAACAGCTCGAGTCCGAAATTGTCGCGGACAAGAAAGAGGCCGCCAAGTTGGACGTAGCTGCGAATTAGCCACGGCGCGACGACCAGGAACGCCCCGGCGCAGAAGACGGCCAGCCAGCGACCCGCCAAGGCGGCGCTGGGCCGGAGTTTCCAGGCGCCGATGGCGCAGAAGCCGATCAGCACCGGCAGGACATTCGGAGAGAGAAGAAGACCCGCGCCCCAGAGCAAGCCCCCGCGCGCCGCGCGCTTCCAGTCCAGACGCGGCGCGCGCAGGAAACGCGCAAAGAGGATCGTGGCCACCTCCAGGAACAGCGCAACCCAGGTAGTTTCGAAGTCGCCCATGCATTCCGGCCAGAGATGCAGAGGGATGAGAGCCCCGCCCAGCCCGGCGAGAATCCCCGTCCAAACACCGAGCCCGAGCGCGCCCGCAACAAAAGGCAGCAGCGCGTACTCAACCGACGCCGCCAGCGCATTCAGGGCGAACCGGGCCAAATCGGCGCGCGCCGTATTTCCCCAGGCGACATACAAAGGGGCAATCAGGGCCGGGTAGAGCGGCGCGACATGCGCGGTCGGCCCGGTGGGGACTTTGTACGGATTCGCGAAAGAGCCGTCGGCGGCAAGCGAAATCGCGATGCGAATGGGTTCGGGGCGGCCGATCTCGTAGTGGTGAAAGCCGAAGATGAGCGTCAGCCGGACCGCAGCGGCGAGCAGGAAAACAACAACGGAAGCTTTGGGTGCGAGTGTCATGGATGAATGGCGGGCGCCGGCGGGCCGCTGTTCGGGCGGCCTTTCCGCAGGTCGTAAACGTTAATCGAGTATCCGATGCGTGCATCGGGGCGAAGCGCGGCGAGGCCGGCGTAGCGGCTGCGTTCGAGCGCAAGGCTGGTGACGCTGATGGCGGCGACACAATCCAGGCTTCGCGCGGCGTCGGGATCGGGAACCGGCGGCAACTCCGTGTGACGGATGCCGTAGTATTCAAGGTCCGCCATGCCGAAGTAGCGGATGGAGATCTCCGGGATGCGGCGCGCGTCGAGGTAGGTCTTCAGGTGCTTCACGTCCTGGCCCCAGTCGAGATTGGAGTCGACCAGGAACCGCTGGCCGCCGACGGGCCCTCCGGCGAGCGCATTGAAGAAGGCGAGATAGTGCGGATGAACGCCGGCCGATTCGAGGGCGAGGAGGACCGCGGCGGCGAGAACTGCCGCCCAACGCCACCTCGGCACAGGCTCGGCGAGCAACACCGCCGCCACGAAGACGAACAGGAACGGGTAGAGGGGCAGCAGGTGCCGCAAGCCGGCATTGAAGTGACTCAGCAGACTCACGGCGGCGTAGACGGCCGGGGGCACCACCAGTTGGAACCACTTGAAGTCCAGTGAGCGCAGGCGCGCGCGCCAAAGCCGCCGGCTTGCGATGGCAGCCGCGAGGGCACACAGGGCGAGATCGGCAAGAGGCGTCTTCACCGCGAACGCGACGGGTGACATGTACCACCAGCCGAAGCGCGAGTGCCGGCCGAGCAGATATGCACCCGCAAGCCCGGCCTCCGTTTGCTTCAACCCGATGTCCGCAAGACCGCGCCAAAAGCCCAGCGCCGGAACCGGCAACCCGGCGGCCCAGGAAGCGGCCGGCCAGAGACGCCGAAAGATACCCGACTCACCGAGTGGCCGGACCTGGAATCCGTAAACCGCAACGATCACGAGGAACGCAATCAGCCCGAGCGCACCGAACAGCCGCGCGCATGCGGCGACTCCAAACCCGCGCCGCTGCTGCCAACGCCGGATGGCGTACAGGATCAGCATCGCCGGAGGAAGAACGAGCGCCGAGAATTTTGCGGTAAGCGCGAGGCCGAGCGCGACCCCGGACAGCAACAGCAGGCCGCGGCTCGGACGCGCCAGGTAAGCGCCCCAGATCATGGCGGTGGCGAAGATCGCGAGGGCGGCCGCGACGTCATTCTTGATGTACCGGCCGTGGGCGAGGAAATTGGGGTCCAAGGCGTAGAGAAGGACGGCCAGCAGCGCGACGCGGGGACCGAATCGCAGTTTGGCCCAGACGGCGATGGCGACGCCAAGCAATGCCGAGATGGCGATGGCGCTGCAGCGGCCCGCCATCAACATCGAGTCAGCCGGGACACGGTTGTGGTAGAGGAACTCCCGCCCCGCCGGCCAAGGATTTTCGAGCGCGATACGGCTGGGAGGAGGATCCGGGTGCAAGAACGCGACCGGAATCGCGCACAACAGCTTCACGAGCGGCGGTTGTTCCAGGGCGACGGTGAAGTGGCCGGTGACAAGGTAGCTGTAGCCGGAGAGCAACTGGTTGGATTCATCGTAGGTTTGGCTTTCGCCGCGGACCGTGATCGCTTGCACGGCGGCCATGGCGCACAGCAGGACGGAGACTGCCAGCAGGAACCGCCAAGAGCTCGTAGGATCACGCAACGTTGTCAGCCGGCAACTCCACCTGGCCCGACTGCCGCGCGGCCAGCACTTGATTATACAGTCAACCGGTTAACGGGAGCCGGTTGGCTGATTCAGGCTATTCAGAGGCGACCAGAGATCTTAGTTCGCCCCGGCGGTTAAGGGCGACGGCACCAAGGGCGCGGTCGGCGACGGGCCGCCGGGCGCCTTGAGCGAGACCTCTTCGAACAGGAGCGGCGGGACGACGAATGACGACCAAGCCACCCCCGGCGCTCCGCCGGTGAGGGAGCCCATGAAGAGCAGCGACCCGATGTTGAACACGGCGGGGGTGTCGCCGGCCGCCACGATGTCCTTGAACGCGGACACGGGCACTGGGGCGATCTGGGCCTGCACCAGTTCTTCGTGGCCGTCCTCGAACACCTTGTAGGCGGCGATGGTCGAGCCGGTGTCGGCGGACATCCTCCCCATGGCCATACGCATCAGCGCATTGAGCCCGACGTCGCCCACGTGGCGAACGACGATGCCGTATCCGAAGCCGCGTTGCTTGGCCATCCGGAGCAGCTCCTGGCGCAGTTCCGCAGCGGTCTCGGACTGCCGGGCGGTAACGAAAAAGTTGCTCGGAGCGGCCATCCCCGGACTATACGCGCTGCCGGTGCTGGCGGTGGTTTGGGCGGTGGGAGTGCGCGTGGCGAGCAGGGCCTTCAGCATGCCGCCTTCGACCAGCTTGACCTCGCGGGCGGGAACGGATTCGCTATCGACGGCGTGGCGGCCAACCAATGGCACGCCGGCGAAATCCGACAGAAGCGGATTGTCGGTCACGTCGAAGGACGCGGGCAGGACGCGGCCGCCCATACGGTCGGCCAGCGAGACGCCGAATTGGTCCAGCACCTGCTGGATCTGGTTCTCGATTTGCGGATCCTCGGTCATCGGGATTCGAACGGCGCTCACTGCCGGCGCGAAGACCTGAGCGATCGCCTGGGCCGAGGCTTCGTCCTCGAACAGCACCGGGCCGTTGTAACGGTCAAGCACGGGAGCAGTGCGAAGCGCCTTCAGCCGGGCCAGCAGGGCGCGGGTGCGCGCCAACAGCTCGTCCCTGTGCAATCCGTCCAGAGAGCGTCCATAGACGTGGAAGGAATCGAGCAGGCCGGAGCCATCGGGCGCCTGGGTGCGCGCGGCCACGTGCAGGTCGACGACGGTCCGGACCGCCATGGAGAAGGCCCCTTCGCTGTTCACGAGGCGGGTGGTGAGGGTGGCGAGCGTGATTTGGGCGTCCGAGCCGAGGATCTCCGGCGAGCCCCGGAATATCGCCGAGACATCGCGCACGAGCTGTTCCAGCGCGGGGACATTCATCTTGAGGGCGGGCGCCGGTTCGTTGACCGTCACGGGAGCCTGCTGGGTGAAATCGGCCAGGCTCGGGGCGGCCTTGCGGCGTTCGAGCACGGAACGCTTGGCGGCGAGGGTTGCGCTGGCCAGCTTGTACTCGGCGTCGGTGGCGAGCCAGATCTCTCTGCGGATCTGCTCGTAGTCGTCGTCGATGGGCAGCGCGCGCGGGGTGGGGCCGGGGTGCCCGGAGGAGAAATCGGTATTGTCCAGTTGATAGCCGCCGACGCGGACCTGGACGGCCAGGGCGCGGGAACGGCCGAAGTTGGAGGCGGTAAGCTGGCCCAGCGTGGCGGACACGACGCCGGCGTCGGCGTCCTCAACCCGGTACGAGATGAAGTAGGGCTTGTCGAGATTCTCCATGCGGAGGCCGGCCATCGAGCGCGCCAGTTCGTCGCGCATGGCCTTCACCACCACGTCCTCCTGGCCGAAAGCAGCCAGAGCGAGCCCCAGCGAGAGCAGCAGTGCGCGTTTCATCGGGCGCTCCTGACCGCCGTTGACGCTTCGGGCGAGGGCAGGATGGGCGGGCGCTCCTGCGATTTCTCCTTGCGTTGCACCTCGATCTGGGCCAGGAGCATGCCCGGGGCCACGGCGGCGACGGGAACCCAACCCGATTCGGCGCCGCAGAGGCCGTTGAAAACTTCGGGATCGTCGTCGGCGGCCACGATTTTGCTGAAGGCGATCAAGGGCGTACCGATCAGGTTGAGGCCGCGCACCAGTTCCTCGCGGCCATCCGGGTAAATGCGATAGATCACGGTGGGCATGACGCTGAAGGAGTTGGGCAACTGGCGGGACGTGAACGTGAAGCCGCCCTCGATATCGTCGAAGAACAACCCGTAGGGCTTGCCGGCGGCCTTAACGGCCTCGATGAGCATCTTCTTCAGCTCCGCCCGCGAGACCGTTTTCGAGGCCTCCACCAGGAGGTTCGATTGGCGCGCGGCGACTGCGAAGCCCTGCTGGCGGCGGCCGTGGCCGTTGGACTGGTCGAAGCCATCGACGGGAGACCGCGACATCAGGAATGTTTTGAAGACGCCCTTATCCACCACGGTGACGCGGCGGGCCTGGACGCCTTCGTCGTCGAAGGGATAATAGCCAACCAGGTCGGTGCCGTGGAAAGCCTGGAGCGTGGGATCGGAATAGACCGAGAGGAAGTCGGGCAGGACCGGCTGGTTGATCTTCTTCTTGAAAGTCTGGGCGTCGTTTTCGTCCTTCAGCCGAGCGCCCTCGACGCGGTGGCCGAAGATTTCGTGGAAGAACACCGCGGCCGAGCGGCCGGAGAG
>Ga0335078_10005173_pt1 | contig 19295 bp, 15 predicted proteins | sample Lox_Sample_32_FD_206711 | JGI IMG/M metagenome (GOLD analysis project Ga0335078, IMG submission 206711) | Soil microbial communities from Loxahatchee National Wildlife Refuge, Florida, United States - Lox_Sample_3.2 | ecosystem: Environmental > Terrestrial > Soil > Wetlands | place: USA... | reverse complement strand
TGACGGTGAGGCAGTCGCCATGGAGGTAACCATGGTCGAGCAGCGTCTTCATCAGCAGCGGAACGCCGCCAGCTTCGAACACGTCTTTGGCGACATAGCGGCCGCTCGGTTTCAAATCCGCGATATACGGTGTCTTTTTCAGGACTTCGGCGACGTCGAACAGATCGAACTTGATGCCGCATTCGTTGGCGATGGCCGGCAGATGCAGCGCCGCATTGGTCGACCCGCCGGTCGCCGCCACCACCGCCGCGGCATTCTCCAACGCTTTGCGGGTGACGATGTCGCGCGGGCGAATATTGTTGGCGATCAGATCCATGATCATCTCGCCGGCCAGCATGCAGAACTTGTCGCGAATCTCGTAAGGCGCCGGCGCGCCGGCGGAGTACGGCAAAGCCAGACCGATCGCCTCCGACACCGTCGCCATGGTGTTGGCGGTGAATTGCGCACCGCAAGCGCCGGCGGACGGACAGGCGTTCTGCTCCAGCGTTTCCAGGTCGGCATCGGACATCGTGCCGACCGAATGCTTGCCGACGGCCTCGTAGACGTCCTGGATGGTGACCGGCTGGCCCTTGAAAGTGCCAGGCAGAATCGAGCCGCCATAGATGTAGATCGACGGCACATTGAGCCGGCACATTGCCATCATCATGCCCGGCTGCGACTTGTCGCAGCCGGCGACCCCGATCAGCGCGTCATAAGAGTGGCCGCGCACGGTCAATTCGACGGAATCGGCAATGACTTCGCGCGACGGCAGCGACGCCTTCATTCCGGCATGGCCCATGGCAATGCCGTCGGTCACGGTGATGGTGCAGAATTCGCGCGGCGTGCCGCCCCGGGCGGCCACCCCCTGTTTGACGGCCTGAGCCTGGCGCATCAGCGCGATATTGCAGGGCGCCGCCTCGTTCCAGCAGGTGGCAACGCCAACGAAGGGCTGATGGATCTGCTCCGAGGTCAGACCCATCGCATAGTAGAAGGCGCGGTGTGGCGCGCGATCGGCACCTTCGGTCGCGTGCCGGCTCGGCAGTCGTAATTTCAGATCGGTTTTGGCGTCCATGAACTTCAGCGGGCTGTACTAGCCCCTTCGCCCCTTTCCTCCGGCCCCAACAAAGAAAGACCGGAAGTACGCAACGACCTAAAATCCACCGTGGACCGGTCGCCCGCCCTCGTGTCGAGAAATCCTATGGCCAAAAAGCGGCGTTTCGCGTGGGTGCAGTGCAGTAATGCGAAATGTTCCACCGCTGTTGCAGCGGAGACACAGATTCAGTCGCCTTAACGGTATGCGGTTAGCTCGCGGTTTACCAAACGGTGGCGGGGCTGCGACGATGAGGCGTGCCGAAACGCCTGATCAAAAGCTTCTTCAGCCGCAGCGTCCATGAAGTGGCGCCCGATCTGATCGGTGCGACGCTTTTTGTAAACGGCGTGGGCGGCCGGCTGGTGGAGGTGGAGGCCTACCACCACACCGACCCGGCGGCGCACAGCTACCGCGGCCCGACCGAGCGCAATGCCGTGATGTTCGGCCCGCCCGGCTATGCCTATGTCTACCGGTCCTACGGCATCCACTGGTGCCTGAATTTCGTCTGCGAGCCGAAGGGCTCGGCCAGTGCCGTGCTGATCCGGGCGATCGAGCCGACCGAAGGTTTGGCGGCAATGCGGCGGCGGCGCGGCTTAACCGAGGAGCGGCTGCTTTGCTCGGGTCCCGGACGCCTGTGCCAGGCGCTCGGCATCACCGTCAGGCACAACGGCTTGGCGCTCGATGCGGCGCCGTTCGAACTGTTCGCACGGCAGACCGATGTCGAGATCGTGGTCGGCCCCCGGATCGGCATCACCAAGGCGGCCGAGCTGCCCTGGCGCTACGGCGAGAAGGGCTCGCGGTATCTCAGCAAGCCATTCAGGCGTGAATCCTAAAGGCAGGATCAAACCCCAAGTCTCGGCGGGCTTTGTCGATCGTCACCGCGCCGTCGTCCTCGGCAATGTTGTAGATGCCCGGGCCGCCGCGGGTGACGGCCAGCAGCGCCGCCTGCGCCGCGGCATCGACATGCAGCGGGCCGCGGCCGGTCGGCGCGCTGAACCAAGTGCCGGGCCCGTAGAGCCGGCCGTAGCGCAACACAATGCCGTCGATGCCTGGCGTATGGAGCGTGGCGTCTTCCAGCGCGCGGACGCCGCGCGCGGTCAGCGCGCTGAGATCGCCGCCCTCGGCGACCGCAAGCGGATCGCTCTCGGCGTGCGGCTCTGGACCGTCGGCGTAGATGAAGGCGATGCTTTGGGAGATCAGCCGACGCGCACCCGCGGCTTGGGCCGCGGTAACGAGGTTCGCCGTACCTTCGATGCGCAGCCGGGCATTACGCTGAAGCGACTCGGCACGGCGCTCCGGATCGAACAGCTGCGGCAGGTCGGTCAGTTGATGGATCACGACCTCGGGGCGCGCATCGACGGCGGCATCGCGCAAAGCCTTCCGATCGAAAACGTCGACGACGACCGCTTGCGCACCCTGGCCTTTCAGCGCCTCGGCTTTGCCGTCGGAGCGGGTGGTGCCGGTCACCTCGTGTCCGGCGGCAATGAGGAGCGGCGTCAACCGCTGCCCAATGACGCCGGATGCTCCGGCGAGAAACACTCTCACGGCGCACTCCTCAGGTCGCCCCCTTCAGCCGCTCCAGCGCCTCGGCGATCTTGGCCTTGCGCGCTTGCGCTTCTTCGCGCTTTTCCTTTTCTTCCTCGACGACTTCCTCCGGCGCGCGGGCCACGAAATTGGCATTACCGAGCTTGGCGTCGACGCGGGCGATATCGGCGTCGGCCTTGGCCATTTCCTTCTCGAGCCGCGCACGCTCGGCGTCGAGATCGACTAAGCCTGAAAGCTGCAAGCCGACTGTTTCGCCTCGAACGACAAGTTGAATCGTGCCCGGCTTAGATACGGGCACCCTGCTAACATTCGAAATTCTCGCCATCCGCATTATAAATTCGGACCAATGCTGAGCTCTTTCCCAAACATGATCTCCCACTCTGATCATAACAAGCGGGAGCGACACGTTGACATTCATCTCTGCGCGTACGGAGCGGATCGCGGTAATCAGATCAATGACCCAGCCAATCTCGGCTTCGGCCTTAGCGTCACCGAGCCCGTCATGCGTCGGCCAGGATTCCAGCGCCAGCATGTGGTAGCGCCTGGGCCCGTTCTCTCCGGTCACCCTCCACAGCTCTTCAGTCACGAACGGCATGAACGGATGGAGCAGTTTTAGGATTTCATCGAGCGCCCAGGCGGCGGCGGCGCGGGTTTCGCTCTTGGCGGCGCCATCGGCACCGCTCAGCACCGGCTTGATCAGTTCGAGATACCAGTCGCAATAGACGTTCCAGACAAAACGGTAGATCGCGACGGCCGCGTCATTGAACTTGTAGGCCCCGATCGCCGCGGTAACCTCACGCCCCGTTTTCGCCGCTTCATGTGCGATCCAGCGATTAAGCGTCTCCTTGGCGCGGTGCGCATCGAAGTCGGGATCGCGCGCACAGCCGTTGATCTCGGCAAAGCGCGCCGCGTTCCACAGCTTGGTCGCGAAATTGCGGTAGCCCTCGACGCGCTGCTCGGAAAGCTTGATGTCGCGGCCCTGCGCCGCCATGGCGGCAAGCGTGAAGCGGAGCGCGTCGGCGCCGTATTTGTCGATCAATTCCAAGGGATCGATGACGTTGCCCTTCGACTTCGACATTTTGGCGCCGGTGGCATCGCGCACCAGCGCATGGATGTAGACGTCGCGGAACGGCACCCATTGATCAGAAGGAGCGGCAGGCCGCTCCTTCTGCATGAAGTGCAGCCCCATCATCATCATGCGTGCGACCCAGAAGAAGATGATGTCGAAGCCGGTGACGAGCGCCGAAGTCGGATAAAAGCGCTTCAGCTCCGGCGTCTGGTCCGGCCAGCCCAGCGTGGAGAACGGCCACAGCGCCGAAGAGAACCAGGTGTCGAGCACGTCCTCGTCGCGCCTGATGTAGTCGCGCGCGAAGCGGGCGCGGCGATCCGGATCGGCGGCGATGTCGTGGCCGTCCTCGACCGTGATCTCCTCGATCTCGGTGTAATGGGCGAGCGCGTCGGCGACCGCATCATCCTCGGTCTCGGCGACAAAGACCTTGCCGTCCGGCCCGTACCACGCCGGAATCTGATGGCCCCACCAGATTTGCCGCGACACGCACCACGGTTGGATGTTTTCCATCCAATTGAAGAACGTCGCCTCCCACTGCGACGGCACGAACACGGTCTTGCGTTCGCGCACCGCCGCGATCGCGTCCTGCGCCAGGGTTTTGGCGTCGACATACCATTGATCGGTGAGAAACGGCTCGAGCACCGCGCCGGAGCGGTCGCCATGCGGCACCACATGCGTCGTCGGCTCGATCTTCTCCATGAGCCCCGCCGCCTCCAGCCGCTCGACGATCTTCTTGCGCACCGCGAAGCGATCGAAGCCGTCCGCGGCCAATGTTTCGTCGAGCTCTGCCGACGGCGGCACGTCTTTCAGGAACTCCGCATTGTCCTTGAGATCGAGGTGGGCGTCAGCGTCGAAAATATTGATCAGCGGCAGATCGTGACGCCGGCCGACCTCGAAGTCGTTGAAATCGTGCGCCGGCGTAATCTTGACCGCGCCGGAGCCTTTTTCCGGATCGGCGTAGTCGTCGGCGACGATCGGAATGCGGCGGCCGACCAGCGGCAGGATGGCGTGCCTGCCGATCAAATGCTTGAGCCGCTCATTGTCGGGATGGACCGCGACGGCGACGTCGCCGAGCATAGTCTCCGGCCGCGTCGTCGCCACGACGATGAACTCGCCCGGGTGATGCTCGATCGGATATTTGATATACCAGAGATGGCCCTTGGTCTCGACCTGCTGCACTTCGAGATCGGAGATCGCGGTCTTCAGCTTCGGGTCCCAATTGACCAGCCGCTTGTCCTTGTAGATGAGGCCCTCGCGATAGAGCGTGACGAAGACCTTCATCACCGCGCGCGACAGGCCCTCGTCCATGGTGAAGCGCTCGCGCGACCAGTCGCACGAGGCGCCAAGCCGCTTGAGCTGGCTGATGATGGTGCCGCCCGACTCCGCCTTCCATTCCCAGACGCGCTTGATGAAGGCTTCCCGTCCCATGGCGCGGCTCGACGGTTCCTGCCGCTCCATCAGTTGACGCTCGACCACGGCCTGGGTGGCGATGCCGGCGTGATCGGTGCCCGGCTGCCACAGCACGTCCTTGCCACGCATGCGCTCGAAACGGCAGAGAATGTCCTGCAGCGTGTTGTTGAGCGCATGGCCCATATGCAGCGAGCCGGTGACGTTCGGCGGCGGAATAACGATGCAGTACGGCTCCGCCTTGGCGCGCTCGGGTCGCCCGGCGCGGAAGGCGCCGGCGTCTTCCCAGGCCTTGTAAATGCGGCTCTCGACCGCGCTTGGCTGGTATCTGTTTTCAATCATTTCGCATTCACCGGTTTGCGGGTTAAAAAGCCCGCCCTGCCTACACTGTCAACGCCACATCCACGCCCAAGATCAACGTGCCCGCCTCGATCACATCGCCTGCGGCGCTTCCGCACAAAACGCCGACGCGCGCCATCATGCTGCTGGCCGTGGCCGGCTTCGCCAGCCAGGCGCAAGTGCGGGTGACGGATTCGCTGTTGCCGCAGATCGCCGCCGATTTCCACACCGCGGTCGGCATCGCGGCCATCGTCGTGACCGCTTACGCCGTCGCCCATGGCTCGATCCAGCTCGTCATCGGCCCGTTCGGCGACCGCTTCGGCAAATACCGCGTGGTGGCGATCACCTGCGCGGTCGGCACGGTCATGGTGGCGCTGTGCGGCCTCGCCGGTTCGCTGACGGAATTGGGACTGGCGCGGTTTGCGACCGGCGCCGCGGCCGGCGGCTGGATCATCCCGATCTCGATGGCCTATGTCGGCGACGTCACGCCTTACGAGCAGCGGCAGACGATCCTCGGCCGCTATCTCACCGGACAAATCCTCGGTCAGCTGTTCGGGCAAGCCGCCGGCGGCGTGCTCGGCGATCTGGTCGGCTGGCGCAATGTGTTCTTCGTGTTGTCGGGAATTTTCGCCTTGGCGACGGCCGGCCTGTTTTTCGAGCTCATCACCAATCCACTGACCCACGCCCCAAGTCATCGGGGTGAAACGGCCAAGGGTTTCTTCGCCGATTATGCCACCGTGCTGAAGACGCCATTCGCCCGCATCGTGATTATTGCCGCCTTCATCGAGAACGCGCTCTTGTGGGGCGCCTTCGCCTATATCGGTGCGCATCTGCATGCGCGTTTCGTGCTGAGCTTCACCCTCATCGGCCTCAGCGTCGGCTGCTTCGGCATCGGCGGGCTCGTCTATGCCGCGTTGGTCAAGACATTCGTCTATCGGCTCGGCCAGGTCCGTCTCGCGGTCGCGGGAGGGTTCACGATCGCGGCGGGGTATATCGCCCTCTCGCTGGCGCCGGCCTGGTGGCTGGCGCCGTTGGCGACGGCCTTAATCGGATTAGGCTTCTACATGCTGCACAACACGTTGCAGACCAACGCCACGCAGATGACGCCGCAGGCGCGCGGCACCGCGGTCGCGATTTTCTCGTCGGCAATCTTCATAGGGCAAACGGTCGGCGTCGCTTTGGGGGCGCTGGTCATCGACCGCCTCGGCGCGGTGCCGCTATTTTTCAGCACCGCCGCGGCGCTGCCGGTGCTGGCGATCTGGTTTGCACAGCGACTGAAACGGCACCGGCGGGCTGAAGGACCCGCCGGCTAAACCGCACTACACCTTGACCAGCGGCACCTTCGGCACCGTGCTGCGGCGCGGCGGCTCGTCGCCGCCGGAGCCGCCCGGTCCGCCGGAGCCCGGCGGCTTCTTCCGCGGCGAGGAGCGCCGCTTGGCCTTGGCGCGGCGCGGCTCGGGCAGCTTCTCCGGCCGCGGCTTTACCGGCCCGTCCGGATATTCGAAGTTGAGCTTGCTGTTGCCCGCCTCGTCGGTGACGACGACGACGCGGACATGGCCGCCGGATTTGAGCTTGCCGAACAGCACCTCGTCGGCGAGCGGCTTCTTGATGTGCTCCTGGATGACGCGCGCCATCGGCCGCGCGCCCATCAGCTCGTCATAGCCGTTGGCGATGAGCCATTGCGCGGCTTCGTCCGAGAGCTCAATGGTGACGTCGCGGTCGGCGAGCTGCGCCTCGAGCTGCAGCACGAATTTCTCGACCACCATCGCGATGATCTCGGGCGACAGATGCGCGAAGGTGATGATGGCGTCGAGCCGGTTGCGGAACTCCGGCGCGAACATCCGGTTGATCGCCTCCATGTCCTCGCCTTCGCGCTTACTTCGCGTGAAGCCGAACGCGGCCTTCGCCATGTCGGCGGCGCCGGCATTGGTGGTCATGATCAGGATCACGTTGCGGAAGTCGACCTGCTTGCCGTTGTGATCGGTCAGCTTGCCGTGATCCATGATTTGCAGGAGCACGTTGAACAGATCCGGATGCGCCTTCTCGATTTCGTCGAGCAAGAGCACGCAATGCGGATGCTGGTCGACGCTGTCGGTGAGAAGCCCGCCCTGATCGAAGCCGACATAGCCGGGCGGCGCGCCGATCAGCCGCGATATGGTGTGGCGCTCCATATATTCCGACATGTCGAAGCGGATCAGCTCGACGCCAAGCGTGGCAGCGAGCTGCTTGGCCACCTCGGTCTTGCCGACGCCGGTCGGACCGGAGAACAGGTAGCAGCCGATCGGCTTTTCCGGCTCGCGCAGGCCGGCGCGGGCGAGCTTGATCGAAGCGGACAGCGCCTCGATCGCCTTTTCCTGACCGTAGACGACGCGCTTGAGCGTCTCCTGCAAGTTCTGCAGCACCTCGGCGTCGTCCTTCGACACCGATTTCGGCGGAATGCGGGCCATGGTGGCGATCGTGGTTTCGATCTCCTTGAGCCCGATGGTGCGTTTGCGCTTGTTTTCCGGCAGCAGCATCTGCGCCGCGCCGGATTCGTCGATCACGTCGATCGCCTTGTCCGGTAGCTTGCGGTCGTGGATGTAGCGCGACGACAGCTCGACCGCCGCCTTGATCGCGTCGTTGGTGTATTTCAGCTTGTGATAATCCTCGAAATAGGGCTTCAGCCCCTTGAGGATTTCGATGGCGTCCGGGATCGTCGGCTCGTTGACGTCGATCTTCTGGAAGCGGCGGACCAGTGCCCGATCCTTTTCGAAATACTGCCGATATTCCTTGTAGGTCGTCGAGCCGATGCAGCGCACGGTGCCCGACGCCAAAGCCGGCTTGAGCAGGTTGGACGCATCCATGGCGCCGCCGGACGTGGCGCCGGCGCCGATCACGGTATGGATCTCGTCGATGAACAGAATCGCGCCCGGATAGGCCTCGAGCTCCTTGATGACCTGCTTGAGCCGCTCCTCGAAGTCGCCGCGGTAGCGCGTGCCGGCAAGGAGCGTGCCCATGTCGAGCGCGAACACGGTGGCGTTGCGCAGCACGTCGGGCACTTCGCCATGAACGATGCGGCGCGCCAAACCTTCCGCGATCGCGGTCTTGCCGACGCCGGCCTCGCCGACGAACAGCGGATTGTTCTTCTGCCGCCGGCACAGCACCTGGATGGTGCGGTTGATCTCGGCCTCGCGGCCGATCAGCGGATCGATCTTGCCCTCGCGGGCCTTCTTGTTGAGGTTGACGCAATAGGCCTCGAGCGCGTCGCCCTTTTTCTTGGTTTCCTCGCCGGATTTGCCGTCGCCTTCCTCATCGGAGCCGCGCACCGGACGCGCTTCCGACATGCCCGGCCGCTTGGCGATGCCGTGGCTGATGTAATTGACCGCGTCGTAGCGGGTCATGTCCTGCTCTTGCAGGAAATAGGCGGCATGGCTCTCGCGCTCGGCGAAGATCGCAACAAGCACGTTCGCTCCCGTCACTTCCTCGCGGCCGGAGGACTGGACGTGGATGACGGCGCGCTGAATGACGCGCTGGAAGCCCGCGGTGGGCTTACTGTCCTCCGCTCCGTCGGTGACCAGATTGTCCAGTTCGGATTCGAGATAGGCGACCAGACTGCGCCGCAGCTTTTCCAAATCGACGTTGCACGCGCGCATGACGGCCGCGGCATCCTGATCCTCGATAAGGGCCAGCAGGAGATGCTCCAGCGTCGCATATTCGTGGTGCCGTTCATTGGCGAGCGCCAACGCCCGGTGTAGCGACTGTTCGAGGCTGCGCGAGAACGTGGGCATTTCAACTTCTCATCATTTGTATTGGACGTGTCCCCCCGGAATCACTTTTTCTCCATTATGCACTGCAAAGGATGCTGGTGTTTACGGGCAAAGTCCATAACCTGCGTCACTTTGGTTTCCGCCACCTCGTAGGTGAAGATACCGCACTCGCCGATGCCGTGCTGGTGCACATGCATCATGATCCGGTGCGCCGTCTCATGATCCTTGTTGAAGAAACGCTCGAGAACGTGGACCACGAACTCCATCGGCGTGTAGTCGTCATTGAGCAAGAGAACGCGATAGAGGTTCGGCCGCTTGGTCTGCGGCTTGGTCCTGGTGATGACCGCGGTGCCCGGCCCACCCTCGCCTTTGCGCTTGCGGTCGTCGTCCGCAAGGCGAGCCGGCGGCATCGCGAGAGTAACGTCAATCAGCGGCATTGGTTCATTCGGCTTTTGGACCTGCGGTCGGCGTCGGTGCCCAGCGCCGAGCCCTCTCGGCGACGCACCACGGCAAAACTAGCGCGCTTTCCGTGCGAAATCGATAGCACGCATAAATACCGCGGCGGCACCGTGAGTTCGGTCACAATCTTCCGAACCGCGTTCAGATATGGCGCTTACCGCCCGGCACAAGGCGAGGCAGGGGAAATCCCGGAGCTGGCCCGCAGGCGCGGCCGCCGTCGATGGGCGTCATGCAGATCATGTAACGATTGGTACGGACGGCCGACTCGGCTATTGATCGCGGAAACTGTACCGGCAAGTGCGACAGGGGATGACTATGGTCGACCTCACACGGCGAGCGAGAATGGTGCGCGAACTGGAGCAGGAATTCGTGCCGGATTACGATGCCCAAAGCCTGCCATCGGCCGATAAGCGCGCCGCTTACGCGCTGGAGCACATCGCCTTCCGCGTCAGCCGGATAGAACAGACGCTGGCCCGCATCGCCGCAGCGATCGAGGCCATCTTGCCTCCGAAGCCGTAAGCGGCGCCGCGCCACGGGCGCGATCGTTACTTCCGCGATCGCGTCACTTCAACGGCGACTTCGCCAGCGCGCCTTCGAACGGCTTATAGGCTTCCTTGGCGAAATCCGCGTACAGCTCGCCCAGCTTGGTCGCCTCGGCGACGAAATCCTCATACGAAGATTTCACATAGTCGCTCTGGATTTCCATCGCCTTTTCCAGGGACTTGGCGCCCATCAGGCGTTCCCAGGCAGCGGCGGAATCCTCGATCGACTTCTTTGAGTAGTCGGTAATCTCGACGGCAATCGCCTGGGCGTTTTTCGTCCATGCGCCGAGCGAAGACATCATTGTGTCCATGCTCTCCTTGCCGAACTTCTGCATCTCTTCGGTTGTCATGTTGGTCCCCGGGGGCGTGCGGCCTCACGCGATTTGGTTAATCCGCCTGCGGCCCGTTGCCTTTAAAAGGGCCGTTTGCGGCGCCAGAATAATATAGTGCAGTGCACAATGAACTGCAACGGGTGATGCACAAAATATTGGCGCTATGGGGACTTAACCCTTTCGCAACGGCGTTTGCCTAACGTGCTTGACCGTGTCGTGCCGGTGACGGCTGCGTTCGGGGACTGCCTTGTTTGCGGAATGAGCGGCCGGACAGCGGCTCCGCACACGGCCAAGGTGCAAAAAGGGGCGGCCATCTCAGGGGCTTGGTGGGTTTAGGGACGGGGTACGCAATGGTACGGAAGAGTTTCGGAGCCCGCCTCGGGCTTCGTTGTTGCGTGTTAGGTCTCGCCGCGACCACAGCGGCCCTCACCATCTCAAGCGATACGGCCGTCGCGCGGCGCCATCATCGCGTCTACGCGCACCGCCATCATCACTCTCAGTCCGAGGCCTACGACCCCCCGTATTCCTCGATCGTGGTCGATGGCAACAGCGGCGCCGTGCTCGAAGCGGTAAATCCCGACGCATTGCGTCATCCGGCGTCGCTGACCAAGGTCATGACGCTCTATCTGTTGTTCGAGCGTCTCGATGCCGGGAAGATCAAGCTCGATACGCCACTTTCGATCTCCGAGCACGCCTCCGAGCAGGCGCCGACCAAGCTCGGTTTCAAGCCGGGCCAGACCATCGCCGTCGAAGACGCGATCAAAGGCATCGTCACCAGATCCGCCAATGACGCCGCCGTTGTCATCGCCGAAAACCTGGGCGGCAGCGAAGACGCCTTCGCCAAGCTGATGACGCTAAAGGCGCATGCGCTGGGCATGACGCATACGACCTATATCAACGCCTCGGGCCTGCCGGATGACGACCAAGTCACCACCGCGCGCGATCAGGCCTTGCTCGGCCGCGCCATCCAGGACCGCTTCCCGCGCTATTACAAGTATTTCTCGACGCAGGCCTTCGAGTTTCGCGGCGTCACCATTCGCGGTCACAACCATCTCTTGAGCGAGGTCCAGGGCGTCGACGGCATCAAAACCGGATTTACCCGCGCCTCAGGCTTCAACCTGCTGACGTCGGTGCATCGCGACGGACGCTATTTGGTCGCGGCCGTCATGGGCGGCCCGTCGGCCTCCGAACGCGACGCGCGCATGCGCGAGCTGATTGCCGATCATATGCAGGAAGCTTCGCTGCACCGGACCGCGCCGATGATTGCCGACGCGCCGGTTCATCGCAACGAGCCGATTGCTTTCAACAACGCGCCTCTTACCTCCACCAAACTGACATCGACGTCCTTCGCATCGCACGCGGATCAGGCATCGACCGCAAGCGTCAACACCAGCGTCAACACCGGCGTCAACAACCAGGTCGCCACCGGTTCCGACGCTCCGATCAAGCCGGTTTTAGTGCGTACGATCTCGTACCGGACTGCGCCGGTGCAAACGGCATCGCTGGCGCCGATGCCGATGCTGGTGCCCGTCGCCGCGCCCGCACAGCAGAGCGTTCCGACCCAGCCGAGCGCCCGGCCGCAGCCGCCGGTGGCATCGCTGGTTCAGCGGCCGGCCGCCTTGGCGTCGGCGACGCCCGCGGTTGACCCGCACACGCCAGCGCCGGTTTCGGCGCCCGCGCCGCCCGCGCCGCAGCCGCAAGCCGCGGTGGCCGCGCCTGCCAAAGCCGCCGCGCCGGCCGCGCCCGCACCTGGTGCGGCAGAAACCACACCGCTTGCGCCGGAACATGCCGAAATCGCCGACGCTGAACCGTCCAAGCTGCAATCCGCCATACCGTCCGAGCCGGTCCATGCCCATGGCGGCTGGCTTATTCAGATCGGCGCCTTCGACGACGAGAACGACGCCAAGCAGCATTTGTCCGCAGCGCAACAAAAAGCCCACGCCGCGCTCACGGCCAAGGACCCGTTCACCGAACGCATTCAGAAGGGCGACAAAGCGCTCTATCGAGCCCGCTTCGCCGGCTTCGACGAGGCAACCGCCAAAGCGGCCTGCAAGGCGCTCAAGCGCAGCGACTTCCAGTGCATGGCGCTGAAGGACTGACGGCTTTTGCGCGGCGTCGAAACGCGAAGCGTTGCCTTAACTTTTCTGACTTACGACTAGGGCCCCGGTAACGGGGCGCGGAGACGTCGATCAGGGACGGAGCCACGCGAGGTTTGGGTACGGAGTACCTCAGCGATGGCGGCGAAGAAGGACGTCCTTGGCCTCGTTGACCCGGGCCGCAAGATACGTCGTCCCCCCTTGGTCGGGATGCAATTTCTTCATGAGGGACCGGTGGGCGCGAGCGATATCCTCCGCGCTCGCCCCGGCTTGCACGCCAAGGATCTGATAAGCCTCCTCTTCAGTCATTTTGCCGCTGGACGACGGCCGAGTCCCGCTGCCCGCGCCCGCATTGCTCTGCGCGTATTCACGCCAACCGGGCGCCCGGCGGTCAAAATAAGCTGCAAATAGATCGCGCGGCTGCATCGACATCCAGCCGAGCAGGCCGAGGCCGATCAGTCCGACCGGAATCGCGAGGCCGATCTCGCCACGCAGCAAGAGAAAAACGGCAAAGGCGAGCGCTGCAACGCCGCCGATGGCGCGCACGACGCGGGCGGCCTGCTTGGGGTCGGCCTTGGAAAAAGAATTGACCGCCCACAGGCCGAGAACGAGAACGACGAGACCAAGAAGAATTTCGGGCATCAGCGTCTTTGTCTGCCCCGATTACGCGGGCATCCATTTCTGGGAATAGTTCCGGAGCGCCTTAAGAATCGGCCCTAAGGTGGCGCTACAGGCGGCTATGCGCAATGGCGCTGTTTGGGCGGGTCAATCGGCCAGCAGATCGTGGGTTTCGAGCGGCTTGCCGGCGGCGGCGATCCACTCGGCGCGGGCCGCAGCACGGCGCTTGCCGCGCTCATCGATCGGCAGGCGGAGCGTGTCGATCAAGGTCTTGACTTCATCGCGCGCGGTTACGTGCGAGGCGTTTGGCCGGGCCCCGAGCGTGTCCTCGTTGAGGTCATCGAGCGCGGTCAGCCCCCGCGGGAAGAACTCGCGGTAGACGACGCGTTCGGCGAAACCCTCGATGGCGCGGAAGCCGAGCTGCTTGGCGAGCCCGTCGACACCCTCCCCGACCAGCCGCCGGTTGCGCGAGCCGAGCGTCGACAGCCGGTTGCGCACGACGATCCAATCGGTAAGACCGCCGTCGACCAGCCGGCGCTGGCGCCGCGCCTCGCGAACCATCTCGGCATAATGGCTGACGCCCGAAACCTCGAAGGTGCTTTGATCGACGACGCCGAGCACGTCGAAATCGACGAAACTGTCGTTGAGCGGCGTGATCAGCGTATCCGCCATCGAATGGGCAAGCCGCATCAGGTAGGAATCGGTGCCGGGCGTGTCGATGACGATAAAGTCGTGAGTCTGCTCGACGGCGCTCACCGCCTCGGCGAAGGCGGCGAATTCTTGCGCTTCGATTTCGTCGAGCCGCAAGCCGAAGCCCCGCGCCACGCAATAATGCACGGGAACGTCGAGCTTGAGGCCGGCGCGGTGCGCCCAATCACGGCGATTTTCGACGTAACGGGTAAAGCTCTTCTGGCGGGAATCGAGGTCTATCGTGGCGACGCGCTGGCCGGCCTGCAACAGCGCCACCGCGACATGCATGGCCGTGGTCGATTTGCCCGAGCCGCCTTTTTCGTTGCCGAGGACGATGACATGTGCCGAGAACGGTCTGCCGACATCAGCCTGCATCAACATGGGATACGCGGCCCCTGCGCTGCAACTATTTTTCCGGATTGCAACGCGTTCGGTCAAGATACAGCATCGGCCTCGCCAAGTTAATCATTAACCGCGCGGTACGCCGCCAAAAGGCAATGACTGTGCCCGCGCAGCCACTGAACAAGATGAATCATAAGAAACCCAAGCGTCACCCGCGCGTCATACGAACAATGCCGGACTTGCGCCGCGCCATCGCCGAATTCCGCGCCCGGCGCGCCACAATTGCGCTGGTGCCGACCATGGGCGCATTGCACGCCGGGCATTTCTCTTTAGTCCGCGTCGCCCGACGCCGCGCCGACCGGGTCATCGTTTCGATCTTCGTCAACCCGACCCAGTTTGCGCCGGACGAGGACTTGACCACCTATCCGCGAACCTTTGCCGCCGACGTCGCCGCGCTGGCCGAGCTGAAAGCCGACGTCGTGTGGGCCCCGTCGGCCGAAACCATGTACCCTGAAGGCTTTGCAACGCGGATCGTGCCGGAAGGGCCCGCCAAGGCCGGGCTCGAAGATGCGTTCCGGCCGCATTTCTTTACCGGCGTGGCGACCGTGGTCGCCAAGCTCCTGATCCAGTGCGAGCCGGACTTCGCCCTGTTCGGCGAGAAGGATTTTCAGCAGCTCAAGGTCGTCACCCGGCTCGCCCGCGATCTTGGGCTTCCGACCAAGATCGTCGCCGCGCCGATTATTCGCGAGAAGGACGGCCTCGCACTGTCCTCGCGCAATCGCTACCTGTCAGCGGACCGACGCGCCGCGGCGCCGGCGCTCTATCGCGTGCTCAAGGAATGCGCCGGCCGGATCGCGGCCGGCGGCGCTATCGCCGCCGCGCTCGACGATGGCCGCGCCGCAATTACCAAAGCCGGCTTTGCGCTCGACTACCTCGAAGCGCGCAACGCCGACACGCTGGCCCCGCTTACCGCACCCGTCGCGGAGCCGATCCGGCTCCTTGTTGCAGCGCGGATCGGCACGACGCGGCTGATCGATAATGTCCCCGTGCGGGTTCGGCCGGGCGTCTAAGCGCTCTTCGTCGGATCCTTGACGTTCGGGAAAGTCTGGAACTCGGTGTTCCAGAGCTGGCCGTTTATTTTCTCGACCTTGCGGATGTAGATGTTGTTGACGATGTCGCGCGTCGCGGCGTCGATCGAGATCGGGCCGCGCGGGCTTTCGAAGGCCATGCCCTTCATGGCGGCGATCAAGGCGTCGCCATCGGAGTTGCCGCCGGTATTTTTCAGCGCCTCGTAAAGCAAATGCAGGCCGTCATAGGCGCCGAGCGAGACGAAGTCCGGCCGGAACCTGACGCTCTTCTCGATGCCCGCGACGTAAGCCTGGTTAAGCGCGGAATTATGCGCAGCCGAGTATGGCCCGGCAGTGATCATACCGAGCATCTGATCGCCCATATTATTCAAGTCATCGTCGTCGGTCAGATCGCCCGGGCCGATGATCTTGATGCCGGATTTGCCGAGGCCGCGCTCGGCGAACTGCTTGGCGAAAATCGGCGCCTGCGTGCCGGGAAAATAGATGAAGGCAGTGTCCGGCTTCAGATCGGCGATACGCTGCAAAAACGGCGCGAAATCCGGATTGGCGAGCGGAATGCGGATCGACTCGATGATGGTGCCGCCGACCTGGCTGAAGCGCGTCTTGAACGCATTTTCCGCCTCAATGCCTGGCGCCCAATCGTTGACCAAAGTGACGACATGGCTCGAGCCGTTCTTGGCCGCCCATTCGGCCAAAATCCATGACTGCTGACTGAGCAGGAAGCCGGCGCGGACGAAGTACGGGCATTTGGTCGTGGTCACCGAGGCGCCCGAGCTCATGACCAATGTCACTTTCTTCGCTTCGGTCGCAAGCGGCGCTATGGCGAGCGCGGTCGGCGTGATGCCGATACCGAGCACGTCGACCTTGTCGTTGACGATCATGTCCTGGACGAGCCGGTGCGCATTGTCCGCAGCGCCGGCGTCGTCGCGGATGATCAATTGAATTTTGCGGCCGGCGACGGTGTCGCCGTGCTGCTGCATATAAAGTTTCAGCGCCGCCTGGAGCTGGCGGCCGACGGCGTTAAAGCCGGCGCCCGTGATCGGCATGCTGATGCCGATCTTCAGGTCGGTCGCGGCGGCCGCGGTGCGCGCGAATAACCCGCTCGCCGCGGTCGCGGCCATGCCTTTGAGCACTGTTCGACGTTTCATTTGTTTCCTCCCCAAAGCTTCCCTCCCTTGCCCCCTCTGTTTGCGAAGAGGATTAGGGCAAGATCTGTTTATACCGCCTCGAGATGCGGTATTTCCGGCCGCTCGCCTTGCGCCTTGCCGGTGATCGGCGGCCGCGGCAACCGCGCGGTGCCGTTTTCCATGACGAAAGTATGCTCGATCGAGTACCACGGCGCCTTGACGTCGGGCGCGCGCGTGCAGGCTTCGTCGTGCCTGACGTATTTGCCGATCAGGTGATGGGTGACGCCGAATTGCACATCGGTCTCGATGTTCTTGTCCTCCGGATCGTAGACTTGCGAGATCAGCGTCTTGAATCCCGGCTTGTAGACGAGGAAGTGCAGATGCGCGGGCCGCATATTGTGCCGTCCCGCGGCGCGTAGGAGCTCGCCGACCGGACCGTCGATCGGGATCGGATAACCTGCCGGCTTTACGCTGCGGAAGCTGATGTGGCCGTCCTTGTCGGTCGTGAACTTGCCGCGCAAATTCATGTCGGCCTGGACCGGATCCTGGTTCTCGTAAAACCCTTCGGTCGACGAATGCCAGACGTCGACTTCGGCACCCACGATCGGCTTGCCTTGAACGTCGCGGAACCAGGCGTCGACGAACAGCGCCGCGCCCGGCGTCGGCGAGCGAACGATGGTGTCGCCGTTCCTGGTCGGCGGCGAATTCATGCGCCAGAATGGACCGAGCAGATTGGCGTCGGTCTCGGTCTGGCCGCGATTGCCGTTGTTGAGAAGGCAGATCAGGGTCGAGAAGCCGAGCGATCCCGACATCAGCACGGCTTCGTTGTGGGTGTCGGTCGTGCGTTTGCCGAGCGCGACGATGGCGGCGATGGCGGCCTGAAACTCTTCCTCGGTCAGCTTCACCTCGCGGGCGAAGGCATGCAAATGGCGGACGAGCGCCGCCACGATTTCGCGCAAGCGCGGGTTCTTGATGCGCTCATATTCCTTGAGCACCGCCGTGGTGACGTCCTTCTCACTGCCGATAATCATTCTTCTCGCTCCGCAAGCCGGTTTCAGGATGGTGCCGGATTTTATGCGATCGCGTCCCGCTGCGCCATGGCGGCGGCGGAATTACATCAATCCGAGCTCGCGCAATTCGCGGCGCAACTTTTCCGGCATGGCGGTGGCGCCTTTCGCCACTTTATCGAGGTCGCGGGCGGCGTCCTTGGCTGCGAGATAGCGCCAGCCCTGGAACGCACGGCACGGCCGCGGCTCGACCAGGACCACTTTGGGATCGAGCACCAGTCCACAGCGTCCGATGCCGTCCTTGTCGCGGAACGGACGCACATCGCGAATGCGCTGCCGGCACATCACCTCGCCGCGGATGACCCAATAAAGCGAGCCGCCGTCAATGAGCTCCGCGGCGCGCTTGGGCACCATGCGCGTCCTGTGGATGTGCTCGGCCTTCTCGCCCGCTTCACGCTTGGCCCTGAGCTTTTGCTTGATCCAGTCCTCGAGGTCGGAAACCGAGTCGCAGCCGACACAAAGCTTGATGAGGTGAAGCGCCATAGTCCTACTTTACGTTTTCCCGATCGCCGCCCGCGAGCGGCTCTAGCACCATGACCGGTGCGCTTTCCACAACCTGGAGCCCGGTACTCACAGAAACCTGTCGCACCACGCCGGCGAAGGGCGCCCGCAGCGTGTGTTCCATCTTCATCGCCTCAATGACGGCAAGACGCTGGCCGTGACTGACGCGGTCGCCGACCTTGGCGAGAAGCTCCAGCACGCGGCCGTGCATCGGCGCCTTGATAACGCCGTCGCCGGAGCCGGCGGCCGCGCTCGCCGCGGAAAAATCCTTGCGCCGGACGCGGGTCTGGCGACCGCCGCGCAGCACGTAGGCGTCTTCGCCGGCCGCGAAAACCTTGGCGTCCGCCGCAGGCGCCTCACCCTCGACCGTGACGCGGGGGCCATCCTTGCCGTAGGCGATAACGGCATCGACGCTCTCCCCGTCGATAACGACCGGCATCGCGACCGAGCGCAGGCCGCCAAGCTGAAAGCCGTCGCCCGCGACCCACGGTGAATCGCTCTCGGATAGATCATCGTCGTGCTGCGCCTCGTTCGCGAGCGCAGCGTTGAAAATATGCGCGACGCCGCGTGCCGCGGCGGCGTTGTCGCGCGGCTGCGGCACGGCGCCAAGCTCGGCGAGATGGCGGTCGATGTAGCTTGTGTCGACCTTGCCGCGTCTGAATTCATCGACGCGGCATAAATTCGACAGGAACGCGACATTGCTGCGCACGCCCGCGATCAGCGTGTGATCGAGGGCGTGAGCGAGCCGATTGAGCGCGGCGTCCCGCGTCGGCGCATGCGCGATGAGCTTGGCAATCATCGCGTCGTAATAAGATGAAACCTGCCCGCCCGGTCCGACACCGGCATCGACGCGGATATCGCCCGGCAGCTCCAGCGCCACGATCGGTCCGGTCGACGGCAGGAAATCGTGCTCCGGATCCTCGGCATAGACGCGCGCTTCGACGGCGTGGCCGTTGAGCCGGATGCGGTCTTGCGTCAGCGGCAGCTTTTCGCCCGCAGCGATGCGCAGTTGCCATTCAACGAGATCGAGGCCGGTGACGGCTTCCGTCACTGGATGCTCGACCTGAAGCCGGGTGTTCATTTCGATGAACCAGATGCTGTCGCCACGCAGGCCATTGCTGCCGTCGGCGACGAATTCGACGGTGCCGGCGCCGCGATAGTCGACGGCCTTGGCCGCCGCGACCGCAGCCATGCCGATCTGTGCCCGCAAATCCGCCGTCATTCCCGGCGCCGGCGCCTCTTCGATGACTTTTTGATG
>Ga0335078_10005172_pt1 | contig 19296 bp, 16 predicted proteins | sample Lox_Sample_32_FD_206711 | JGI IMG/M metagenome (GOLD analysis project Ga0335078, IMG submission 206711) | Soil microbial communities from Loxahatchee National Wildlife Refuge, Florida, United States - Lox_Sample_3.2 | ecosystem: Environmental > Terrestrial > Soil > Wetlands | place: USA... | reverse complement strand
GCTGCTGCGCCCAAGCGGTGTTCTGGGGCGTGATGTTCTGCTGGCCCGGAGTGAGGCTCGCCACCCCGCCCGTCACCGGCACGGCGTAATTCATCCAGGTCGCCCGCGATGCCGGCTGGTTGAAATCGATGGCGCGCACGTAATCGTTTGCCCCGGCCATGGGCCACGGCTGGTTGGCGTTGTTGTTTTGCCCCAGATTGCCGTTCTGAGCCACCCCGTCGTACTCGATCGAATTCAGCCCGTCGACGCCCATGGTTTTCGAGGCATTCGCAATGACCGTCTTGGCATCCTGAGCAGCGCCTGTTTGCGCCAGCACTCCGCCCAGTGCCAAAGTGAGCACCCACGCGATCCGCATGCTTCCCTCCCGATTGTTTGGATTCCCTATCCGCTGGAACATCATACGACGAGTGGCCAACCAAACGGTACGCGAAGCCACGCGGTAGCGCCGGCGGTCGCTTTTTGCCGCGGTGCATTGATCGCTTTGGAAATCGCCGGCGCTACCTGCTTCCAGCCAACCGGGCGCCAGGGCGTAATGGGTGTATTGTTTAGGAGATAGAAGACCCGAATATGTTGCTCGAATTCTATCGTTTGCTGCCGCCGGAGGGCGTCAAAATTGTACTCGTCCTGTTCCTCTCGTTTCTGACCGGTTTGGAACGTGAGGAGCGCAGCGTTGGTCAGGAGCGAATCTCGTTTGGGGGCGTTCGGACCTTTCCTCTGATCGGGCTGATTGGCTACGCCGTTGCCTTAGTTTCTGCAGGCCAGGTGCTGCCGGTCGCCATCGGCCTCGCGGTGGTGTCTGCATTTCTGGCGCTTTCTTATTGGCATAAGCTGGCGAGTTCGACGCGCGCAGGTGTGACGTCCGAAATGTCGGGCCTGACCACCTATCTGGTTGGGGTGCTGGTCTACCGGGAACAGTTCTGGATCGCTACGACCATCGCGGTGGCGAGCATGTTGTTGCTGGAGCTGAAGACCGCGCTCGAAGGGCTCACGCAGCGGATCGAACCGGATGAAATTCTGACCTTCACGAAATTCCTGCTGCTCAGTGCCGTGATTCTCCCGGTGCTGCCCAATATGTCGTATAGCGTGTTTCAGCTCAATCCGTTCAAAGCCTGGCTGGTGGTGGTCGCCGTGAGTGCCATCTCCTATGCCAGTTACGTGATTCAGAAGCTCACGCAATCGCGCGGCGGGATCGTCCTGGCCGCTCTGCTGGGCGGGGCTTACTCTTCAACCGTCACCACCGTGGTGTTGGCTAAGCGCGCCAGTCGCGAACAGCAGCCGCACCTGTTCGCAGGAGGGACCTTGATTGCGTCCGGCATGATGTATTTCCGGCTGGGCATCCTGGTCCTGCTGTTCAACGGCAGTCTCATTCGGAGCCTGGGCGCACCCTTTGCCGCGCTGGCCGGCGCCGGTCTTTTCGCCGGCTGGATCTGGAGCCGCCTGCCCGATGCGAAGTCCCGCGAGACCAAACGCGAATACCAGCCGAAGAACCCGCTGGAGCTGGGCGCCGCGTTTTTGTTCGCCTTGCTATTCGTTGCCATCCTGGTGGCGACGCATCTGGTGGTTACGTACCTCGGTAACGCGGGTGTCTATTCACTGGCCGCGGTGATGGGCTTCACCGACGTCGATCCCTTCATCATGGGCATGACCCAATCCGCGGGAAAGACCACTCCGCTCGCGTTGGCCGGGGCCGCGATCCTGATTGCAGCAGCGAGCAATAACCTGATCAAGGGAGCGTACGCTTACTTCTGGTCCGATCGAACAACCGGGCGGCAAAGCCTGGGATTGTTGCTTGGTCTGGCGGTGTGCGGCCTCATCCCGCTGTTGTGGTTGCTGGGCTGATGCGCGGGGAAGCCCCACCCCGACGCCGGCTCAAAGCCAGAGAAGCGCGCGCGTGAGCAAGCGGACTTTTGGCAGGTGAAGGAGGGCGCAGGGAACGAAGGGCTGATACTGTTTGGCAGTTGAGGATCTGTGGCAATCCCTTCGGGGACATCAGCCACGCGTACAACCGTCCGATCAGCCGGCGTGCCTGCAATCCCTCCGCTTCCGAATATACCATTTATTGCGGATGCCAGCGTCCGAGATGAGCCGGGGATTCGCGCGCCGGCAGACCCCCGTTGACGTGGTGCTCTATTCGGCCTATGATTCCGAATGGGCAGATAACAAGGTCTGAAACCCGTATTTAGGAGTAGCCATGTTAGCCACAGTAACGGCTGAAAAGAATGCCTATGAGGTCGCACTGCAGAACTTCGATCTGGCGGCGGAAGCGCTGGATCTCGATCCCAATGTGCGAGCCATGATCAAATACCCGGAGCGGATTCTGGAAGTCACCGTTCCGGTACGCATGGATACCGGCAAGATCGTGCGGTTCCAAGGCTTCCGCGTGCAGCACAGTACGGCGCGCGGGCCGGCGAAAGGCGGCATACGATATCACCCCAATGTGACCGTGGATGAAGTGAAAGCGCTGGCCACGTGGATGACCTGGAAGTGCGCGGTAGTCAACATTCCTTATGGCGGCGGCAAAGGCGGCGTGACCTGCAACCCGAAAGAGATGTCGCTGGGCGAACTGGAGCGGTTGACGCGCCGCTACGCCAGCGCGATTCTGCCGTTGATTGGCCCGGACCAGGATATCCCCGCGCCCGACGTCTACACGACGCCCCAAATCATGGCCTGGATCATGGACACCTACAGTATGACCAAGGGGTATCCGATCCCCGGTGTCGTCACCGGCAAACCGCTGAGCCTGGGCGGTTCGCTCGGCCGTAACGAAGCCACCGGACGCGGAGTGTTCTATACCATTCTGAGCAGTTGCGAACAGCTGGGCCTTCCGTCGAAAGGCGCGCGCGTGGTTGTGCAAGGGTTCGGCAATGCGGGCTCGGTGGCCGCCCACCTGCTCGACAGCAACCAGGCGTACGTCATCGCAGCCAGCGATTCCCGCGGCTGCATCTACAACCATCACGGTTTGGATATCCCCAAGCTCATGATGCATAAAGAACGCACGGGCACGGTGGTAGATTTTCCGGGGGCCGAGCCGATCACGCCCGCCGAGCTGCTGGCGTTGGAATGCGACGTCCTGATTCCGGCCGCTCTCGAGAACGCGATCACCGAGGAAAACGCGTACCGCGTCCGGGCCAAGATCGTGGCCGAAGCCGCCAATGGACCGGTCACCCCCGAAGCCGATCACATTTTCGATGAAAAGGGAATCTTCCTCATCCCCGACATCCTGTGCAATGCCGGAGGCGTTACCGTTTCCTACTTCGAATGGGTGCAGGACGAACAGCACCTGTTCTGGGAGGCGCAGGACGTTTACAACCGCCTGGAGCGGGTGATGAAGACCGCGTTCCAGGAGGTGTTCAAGATCCACCGCGACCGGAACGTAAACATGAGGCTAGCCGCGAATATGGTGGGAGTCAGCCGCGTGGCGGAAGCCACCAAGGTGCGCGGGCTGTATCCGTAATGCACTGAATGTCCCTCCGCCCCGTCCCCTGAACTGAACTGATAGAGTATTTGGCGAGGACGGAGCGGAGGGACGCATGAAATCGATTCGCACATCCGGCCATTTTCTGTTCGCGGCCGCCATTCTGATATCGGCTTCGCAGGCACAAAGTAACCCGGCGCCTGCTCAGGGCACCGTCGAAAAGATCAAAGTGCACGGGAAGTCGCTGGAGGGTAATTTGGAAGGCGATTCCCCCGATCGCGACGTGCTGGTCTATCTGCCGGCGAGCTATGCCAAGGAGCCGAACCGGCGCTATCCGGTGGTCTACTTTCTGCATGGGTATGGCCTGAACGCCGAGCGCTACTGGAATATCATGGCGGTTCCCGAAGCGGCGGACCGCAGCACCGCTTCGGGTGCGACGCGCGAGATGATCCTGGTGCACCCCGACGCGTTCACGGTTTACGACGGCAGCATGTACTCCAACTCTCCGACCACCGGCGATTGGGAAGATTACATCGCGCACGACTTGGTGAACTACATCGACAGCCACTACCGCACCATCGCCGACCGCAACAGTCGCGGACTGGCGGGCCATTCCATGGGAGGATACGGCACGGTGCGGGTCGGCATGAAGCATCCCGAAGTCTTCTCGGTTTTGTACGCGATGAGTTCCTGCTGCCTGATGAACAATCCAAGGCCGGGACAAGGAAGGGGACCAGCGCCGGCGCCGCGTCCGGCTACGGAAGGTTCGGACGCGACCCCGGCCAGACCGCCGGCGGGCCGTGGCGGAGGGTTTGCCAAGGTGGGATCGGCGCAAGCGGCTGCGTGGGCGCCGGATCCAACCAATCCTCCGCAATACTTCGATCTTCCCGAAAAGGACGGAGAGATCCAGCCGCTGATTGCGGCGAAGTATTTGGCCAATTCGCCGAATGTCATGGTCGATCAATACGTGCCGAACCTGAAGATGTATCACGCCATCGCTATGGACGTGGGTTTACAAGACGGCCTGCTGGGTGGCAATCAGGACCTCGACAAAGCGCTCACCCGCCTGGGGATCACGCACTCCTTTTGGACGTACGAAGGAGATCACACCAACCGCGTGAAGGAGCGGTTCGCGGCCAACGTGCTGCCGTTCTTTTCTGCGAATCTGGCGTTTTCGGAAGCGCGTTCCGGCAGGGCTAAGTGAACGCTAGCTGACCTTCACCAGCCGCTTGCCGATGTTCTCGCCTTTCAGCATTCCGATGAACGCTTGCGGGAGGTTTTCGAAGCCTTCCACGATGTCCTCGCGGTTCTTCAGTTGCCCGGCGCGGTACCAGTCCGTCAGCACCTTTAGCGCGGGGCCGAAACGGGCCGCGTAGTCGGTGATCAAGAAGCCCTGCATCTTGGCGCGCGCGACGATCAGCATCGATAGCAGCCGGGGGCCCATCTCGGGTTTGGCATTGTTGTATTGCGAGATCTGGCCGCAAATGGAAATGCGCGCGCCGACGTTGATCTGCTGCAGTACGGCGTCGGTGATGGGGCCACCCACATTGTCGAAGTACACATCGATACCCTTCGGGCACAGCTCTTTCAGTGCGGCCGAATAGTCGCTGGTGGTCTTGTAGTTGAACGCGGCGTCGAAGCCGCATTCGCGTTTGATCCAGTCCACTTTGTCGTCGCCGCCGGCAATGCCGACGGTGCGGCAACCCTTGATCTTGGCGATCTGCCCGGCCACCGAGCCGACCGCGCCCGCGGCGCCGGAAACCACCACGGTCTCGCCCGGTTTCGGATCGCAGACATCCAGCAGACCGAAGTACGCCGAGAGGCCGGTGACTCCGAGCACGCCGAGCGCGGTCGTGACGGGAATCGACGGATCGAGCTTACGCAAACCCTGGCCATCGAAAATGGCATATTCCTGCCAGCCCTGGTAGGTGACGACGATGTCGCCGGCGGCAAAGCCGGGGTTCTTCGATTCCACGACACGTACGACCGCGGCCCCCACCATGACACCGCCGATTTCGACTGGAGCGGCATAGCTCCGCGCCTGGCTGATACGCCCGCGCATGTAAGGATCGACGGATATGTACATGGCGCGCACCAGCAGCTCTCCGTCTTCGAGCTCGCGGATGGGCGACTCGGTCAGGTGGAAGGTTGATGGATCCGGCATGCCAGTGGGCCGTGCGGCAAGCACAAACTGGCGGTTCACGGATGGTCGTGGCGAAGCAGTGGAGGGGGACATGACTTCTATTTTGAACCATCCGGCCGGCTGTGGGATTAGTCCGCGCGCAGCAATCGTTCCATAGGACCGCGCGCGGTACGAAGGCCGCCGCCGAGGCCAAAGTGCAGAAGGCTGGCGGTCTTGCGCACGCAGCGCTGTGCGGCATCCTGAAGGTCGAGCAGATGCGGGCGCGCGGGATGGCCGGGCTCGAGGGCCGTGATGGAACTGTAGACGCTGCTGAGAATGACAGTCAGCTCGTCATTGAGGTCGTGCGCGGCAGCCGCAGCCACGGCGCGGGCATGATCGGCTCTTGTGACGGGTTCCACATTGCATCGTACTCTCTGGTCCCGCGTCGCGCGGCACGGTTCCACACATAATCCTTTGCGAATGAGGCAAATGACTGCCGCACGAGGTTTGTGACCGCTGCGGTGTACAATATGACTAACTGGAGCTGTTCACCCGATGAAAATGCCATCCGCCGCGATTCTGATCAGTGTCGCGGCTGCTGCGCTTCCCTTATTTGCGGCCGATCCACCGCCCTCTCGTCCGAAAGCCGGCAAGGTCGAGATCCTGCGTCTTAACGACGTCAAACCCGGAATGAAAGCCACGGCCTGGACGGTCTTCCAGGGAACCGAACCGGAGCCGGTTCCCCTCGAGATCATCGGCCGTTGGAAAAATCAATGGGGGCCGGATCAGGACATCCTCATCGCCAAAATGGGTGGCAAGGCGGTTCGCACGAACGTGGCAGGCGGCATGAGCGGCAGCCCGGTTTACATCGATGGAAAACTGGTCGGCGCCGTCGCGCTGCGCCTGAGCGTTTTTTCGCCGGATGCGATTTGCGGCATCACACCGATCGAGGAGATGCTCGAGATCAACGAATTCGATCAATCGCGCCCCCAGGAAGCCAAAGCGCCGGGAAAGCTGGTTGCCACGAACTTGGGCTTCGCCGTTCCGGCGTCGCTGGAAAACCCGATGATGGTGCCGATCGAAGCGCCGCTCACGTTTTCCGGCTTCAGTCCGTCGGTATTAGGCGAATATGCTCCGATCTTGCAGCAACTGGGGATCACCGCTGTCCAAAGCGGCGGGGCGGGAAGCGCGCTTCACACCAATAAGCCTGCGCCCGGATGGGAGCACTCGCTGAATCCCGGGGAATCGGTGGCGGGAGTACTCGTCGACGGAGACATGAGCCTGACGGGGTTGGGCACGGTTACATATAACGACGGCCACCGCGTGTTGGCTTTCGGCCACTCATTCTTTAACCTCGGCCCCGTGGACATGCCCATGAGCAAGGGCGAAGTGCTCATGACATTGGCATCGCAATATCAACCGAACAAGATGGCGAATGCCACCGAGATTGTCGGCGCGCTGCACCAGGATCGTCACAGCGGCATCATGGGGATCCTGGGTGCGCAGTCGGACATGATCCCGGTGTCGGTCACGGTGCGCGCGCTCAACGAGAATGCAACGGTCGCGCGCGAGAAGAATTTCCACTTCAACGTGTTTGTGCAGCAGAAGTGGACGCCCAACCTGATGATGCTGACCCTGGCGAATACGCTCTCGGACCTCAACGAATTTGCTGACGAGGCTACCTATCGCCTGTCGGGAAAAGTGGAGATGAACGGCGGCAGCAATCTGTCGCTATCCACCATGCAGGCTTCCGGGGAACTTCCCATTCCGGCGCCCATGGCATTGGCCAACTGGTGGGGCGACAAATTCAACCGCCTGTATTTGAACAACGTGAAAACGCCCGATATCAAACGGGTGAGCGTGACGGTTGATTTGATTCCGGAACGCCGTGTGGCGGCCATCGAGAACGCTTGGGTGGGCAACCCGGACGTACAACCGGGCGAAGAAGTGCCGGTGAAGGTTTTCTTGCGCCCGTATCGTGGCGACACCATCCAACGCGAATTCAAGGTTCGCATTCCTGAGGGCATCGCGCGTGGCGATCACCGCATTTTATTGAGCGATGCCGATACCGTGAATCGCCTGCAAAGCATTGCGGGAGCCGCCAATCACTTCCTCGACCTGCCGGAGACGGTTTCGTTGATCAACCAGGAACGCTCCAACAACAAGCTCTACGTTTCGCTGGTGGAACCGGATCCCACGGCCTATTTGGACGACAAGACTCTCCCGAGCCTGCCGTCGTCAGTGTTGAATGTGATGCAGGCGGGACGGGTGTCAAACCGGAGTATCGTCACTTCGCCGGAAACGGCCACGGAGCAGATGGCCCTGCCGTTCGATTACGTAGTGACCGGCAGCTATTCGCTCCGCATCCGCGTGAATTAATGGTTTTACGGAGCCATGAGCTGTGTAGCGGAACCTCCGCTCCCTTACGGTCGCGGCTCGGTAACAACCGATCGCGTCTTACCGGGCCGCGACCGTAAGGGAGCGGAGGTTCGTACGTCTTCAATCCAGCCGGGGCTCGTTGGCATAGAACACGTAACATGATGAATTCTTTCTCTCTCCTACGATTCGCCCTGCCTGTATGCGCACTCACCGCAGCCGCCTTTGCCAGCCAGACGCGCATCTGGCCGGAAGACGATTACGATAGTTTCCAGAAAGGCACAATCAAGAATCTCTCGCTGCGCAGCGACGGCGTTCTGACTCTGGCGCCGCGGCTCAAGGAGTTCTACGACACCTCCGCCATGTATCTGTGGAGCATCGCGCGCGATTCCAAGGGCAACTTGTACACAGGCGGGGGCAGCGGAGCCAAGCTGTATCGCATTGGGACGGATGGCAAGGGCAAGGTTCTGGCGGAGTTGGATGGGCTGGAGATCCACGCCATCGCCGTTGATTCCAAGGATCGTGTTTACGCCGCCACGGCTCCGGATGGAAAAGTCTACCGGGTGTCGGCCAATGGCAAAGCGGAAGTCTATTACGACCCGAAAGCGAAGTATATTTGGGCGCTGGCATTCGATCGCGAGGACAATTTATTCGTAGCCACCGGCGATCCCGGCCAGATCCACCGCGTGCGGCCGGATGGCAGCGGCAAAGTCTTCTTCCAATGCGAGGAGACCCATGTCCGCTCGCTCGCCATTGATGCCCAGGGCAACGTGATCGTGGGCACGGCGCCAGGTGGCCTGGTGATGCGCATCTCGCCCGCCGGAGAAGGCTTCGTGCTGTACCAGATGGGCAAACAGGAAGTCACTGCCGTGGCACTGGGAAATGATGGCTCTATCTACGCCGCTGGTGTGGGAACCAGGCAACCGCTTGCTCCCATTCAACCGGGAGCGCCGGCTCCGGCGGCCGCTCCGGCGCAACTCACGGCTGTTGTCGGCGGTGGCCAGGGAAACGCCCGCCCGGGTGCCCCGCCGCCGAGCGCCCCCTTACGAATTGTGGGTGGCAGCGACGTGGTCCGCATCGATTCGGGCTTACGGCCACGGCGTATTTGGAGCGATGGTCAAGATATCATTTACGCGATTACTTTTGACAGTGCCGGCCGCGTGTTGCTAGGCGCCGGGAATCGCGGCAACATCTTCCGCATCGATTCGCCCACGACCTACACCAATTTGCTGACTCTGCCCGTGACGCAGGTGACCGCGTTCCAGTCCGCCGGCGGGCGCCTCTACGCGGTTACGGGAAATATCGGAAAGGTCTACGAGATCGATTCGGTTCCGGAGCAGCAGGGCTCGATCGAGAGCGAAGTCTTCGATGCCGGGATGTTTACGAAGTGGGGGCGGGTGAGTTTTGAAGGCAAAATGAACGGCGGCGGTATCGCCATTGAAACTCGAAGCGGCAATCTCGATCAGCCTCAGAAGAATTGGAGCCCCTGGTCGAACGCGGCGACGTCGCCCAAGGGCGGCCGTGCCGGCTCGCCTGCGGCGCGATTTGTACAATGGAGGGCGGCCTTAACCTCGGCAGCCGGTGTCTCGCCGGAACTGGACTCGGTAAGCGTGGCGTACCTAACTGCCAATGTCGAGCCGCGCGTCGAGCAAGTGGAAATCACGGAAGCCAACTACCGCTTTCCGCCTCCCTCGATCCCATCGAATCCGCCGACGCTCTCCCTTCCGCCTCTGACGGCGAGGCCGCAGCGCGGCGAGGCTCGGTTTGCACCGGTGGAGACGCTGCCTACTAATACTCCGGCGATGCAGCCGGCGAAAGGCTTTCTCGGCGCCCGCTGGCTGGCGTCCGATCCCAACGACGACAATCTGACGTACACCGTGGAGATTCGCGGCGTTAATGAAACGCAATGGAAGCCTCTGAAAGACAAGTTGACAGACAAGTATTTTTCCTGGGATTCCACGGCATTTCCAGATGGTGAGTACCGGCTGCGGATCACGGCTTCGGACGCGCCCTCCAATCCACCGGGGGAAGCGTTGACGGCGAGTCTCGAAAGCGAGCCTTTCTTAATCGACAATTCGCCGCCGAAGATCAGCGGGTTGGCAGCCTCGCGCAATGGGGGAAAGCTCGATGTCCGCTGGCACGCGGCCGATGCGCTGAGCGACCTGGCGCACGCCGAGTACTCGCTGGATGGAGGGGATTGGACGGTGGTCGCTCCGGTCGGCGGGCTTTCGGATTCGCTGGAGCTCGATTATCAGGTCAGCATCGATGCTGCCCCGGGAGAGCACACCATAGCCGTGCGTGCAACAGACGACTACGACAACGAGAGCGCGGACAAAGTGGTTGTCCGCTAAAATACGACTATGAACGTCGAGCGGACCATGGAATTCATTCTGGATTCCCAGGCCAAACATGCCGTGCGCATGGATGCTATTGACAAGCGGATGGATGGCATCACGAAACTCTTGCGGCAAGGGATGCGTCTTCTAGTCGGCGTACAAGAAGCGCAAAAGCGAACCGACGCAAAGCTCGACAAACTGGCGGACGCCCGGAAGCGCACTGACTTGGGGTTGGAGGAATTGGCCCAGGCGCAAAAGGTCACCGAGAAAAAGCTGCAGCGGCTCATCGATATACAGAGCCGCCGCAACGGTCATTAGCTGCCTAAGGCTGCGCTTCGCAGGCGCGCCGCAAACCTTCTTCGAGCACCTGCTGATGGGCCGCATCGATCTTAGCGCCGGCGGCCGTGACGTAAAACACATCGATAGCTTTGTGGGCCTGCGTATCGATCAGGACCACTTCGATATTGCAGCCGTTAGTGGAGAACGCCGACGCCAGGTCGTAGAGCAGCCCCGGCCGGTCCTCAGCCACGATTTCCACCAGGGTTGCCGTGCCGCTGGCAGCCCCATCGAAGGCAACCCGAGTTTGAATGTGCGCGTTGCGGCTGGGCGGCGTCGGCTTTGGCCGGTTGCGCAGTAACTCCCGCACATCGGTCTTGCGGGTAATCACGCGTTCGGTGGTGGCCCGCAGCCGGTCCACTTCCGTGGGGTTCAACTCCAGTGTGCGGGTTGGATCGGCGAAGGTAAACGTATCCAGGATCAAACCGCGGCGGTTGGCGAAAGCTTCCGCCCGGAGGATGTTCATGCCGAAACTGGAAAGCGTGCCCGCCACGGCTGCGAACAGGCCAGGCCGGTCGGTGTGCGCCACCAACGTCAGCTGGTACGCCGATTCGAGCTTGCGTACTTCCACCGCGACTCCCCGTTTCCGGCTGCGCTCCTCCAGCGCCACGTGCTCGTCAATCTCGGTCTCGGTGTGGGTACGCAGATAGCGTGTGGGGAAGCCTTCCAGGAATTCCAGCCGCTTGGGAGGTCCGGAGGCCTCTACCTCGATGCGCTCGCTTTCCAGCTCGCGCGTGAGCTCGTTGTAGACCATCAGGTAAAGCTGCCACAACTGTTCCGCCCGCCACGGTGTCATCACGTGCGGGTTCACGGCGCTGATATCGGCATAAGTCAGCAGCGTGAGAGCCTTGAGGCGTTCCACAGTCTCGACGCGATGGGCGATGTCACGCAAGGTCTGCGGGTCGAACAGGTCGCGGGACCGCATCACGGAAGAAAGCTCCAGATGCCGGCGAATCAGGTAGAGGATTATTTCCTGCTGCGGCGGCGGAGTTTGGATGCGCGCCATTGCGGCCGTAGCCAGGCGGATGGACGCATCCACGTGACCTTCGCCGGCGGTGCCTTTTCCGGCATCATGCAACAAAACCGCCAACACCAGCACGCCCGGCTGCTGCATTTCGCGCAACAGATCGCCATAGGGTTTCAACGGTAGTTCCTGCGCGCCGCGCAGACTCCATAGGTTTTGGAGGGCCACCAAGGTGTGTTCGTCTACCGTGTAGCGGTGAAAGAAATCGCGGACCACCAGGCACTCAATCTTCTCCATCTCCGGGAATACGATCGTCAGCACGCCGATTTCGTGCATGGCCCGGATGGCCACCGGCGCATGCGGCAGGGAGAAGATAGCGCTGAGCTGCGGCCAGATCGGCCGCGGTTCGGCAAACCAGGCGCGGAGCTTCGCGCGCCGCGCATCGATCTGCTGTTCGGCCTCCTGCGAGATGCGGATGCCATGGCGCGCAACGAATTCAAAGAGGCGCAGCAGCACTTCCGGTTCCGCATCCAGAGCCTGCGGCGTGCGGAAGTGCGCGCGCTCGCGATGCACGCTGAAATCGGCGTTGGCCAGGCGCGACCGCCAGTCGCGAAACTGCGAGAACAGTGAGCTCGAGTGGGCTTCGTTGGCTTCCAGTTGGCGCATCGCCGCGCGATAAATCGCGCGCGCGTGCCGGTAATACTCCCGCATCCAGTGCCCCGCGTCGGCCAGTTTCCACTGCGCGGCGGCAGCATCCTGAGCATCGAAGGAAAGGACGTTGTTATCGCGGCCGGACCCGCAGTGCAGGTAACAGCGCAGCCGCGCCAGGAAGCGAAAAGCCTGCTGCAATTCGGGGCTGGGATCGGCCGTGCCCAGGCGCGAGGGCTGGGTGGTTCGCATCTGCTCCAGCCAGCAAAGAAGCTGATAATCGCGCAAGCCGCCCGGTGTTTCCTTGACATTGGGTTCCAGGTGATAGAACGTATCGGCGTACTTGCTGTGGCGCTCGCGCGTCAGTTGGGAGAGATTGCGGATCAGGGCGTCTCGGTTTCCGGTCACAAAGCGCGGCAGCTTGTCGAGCAGCTTGGCGTACAACCCGCGGTCGCCCCTCAAATAGCGCTGGTCCAGCAGGCTGATGTTGAGCTCGGTATTGCGGTCGTGTACCTCGGTACACTCCATCGGGGTGCGCACGGAATGGCTGACCCGAATGCGATTGTCCCAGAGCCGTTGCAGAAAAGCGGCGATGGCGTCTTTCGATGCGAGTGCGAGCTTTTCCGAATCGAACAGGAGCAGTACGTCCACGTCGGAGTACGGGAACAGCTGCCGCCGTCCGTAACCACCCACCGCGAGCACCGCGAGGCCCGTGGCAGCCGCCGGAAACAGGAGCCCTTCCGCAGCCTCCGTCACCACTCGATCCACTTCCGCGGTGCGCTGCGCCAGAGCCCGGACGGCGTCCCCCGTAGCCACGAATTCCTCTTGGCTGGTCAGACTACCTACGCTAGAGTGCGGATTCGCCACGGTCGTCGTTTCGTATGCGGACGGCCTCCATCACATCGTAGACGAAGATCTTTCCGTCACCGATCTTGCCCGTGCGCGCCGCGCCCGCGAGAGTCTTAATGACTTCGTCGGCGCGCGTATTAGAGACCACCATTTCCAGTTTCACCTTCGGCAGCAGATCCACGTTGTACTCTTGTCCGCGATAGACCTCTTTGTGGCCTTTCTGGCGTCCATGGCCGCGGACTTCGCTGATCGTCATGCCGTCAATTCCAATGCCCTTGAGGGCCTCTTTGACCTCGTCCAGTTTGAATGGCTGGATGATCGCTTCTATCTTCTTCATGGTCATCTCCTAAAGCTACCGCACTCTCATCCAGCGGTTACGATTCTAAGATGTAGCCTTCTTCTCCATGCAGGGCAACGTCGAGCCCTTCGATCTCCTGTTCCTTGGGGACGCGCACTCCCAAAACCACGTCGCAAATTTTGATGATGATGATGGTGCCGACGATCGCGAGGCCCCATGAGATGGCCACGCCGATGAGTTGGTTGACCACTTGGCCGGCGTGCCCGTCGACCCAACCGAGCGGCAGCAATTTGCCGGCGCTGTCTTTGAAGCCGTCGTTCACGGCGTTAGTGGCGAACACGCCGGTGAGGATGGCTCCCAGCGTTCCGCCGATGCCATGCACGCCGAACGCGTCCAGCGCGTCGTCATACCCGAACTTCTGCTTGACCTTGCTGACCATCAGGAAGCAAACGATGCCCGCGGCGAAACCGATGGCCAGGGCCGGGAAGGGGCGAACGAAACCGGAGGCCGGCGTGATCGCCACCAGGCCCGCCACACAGCCCGAAATCCCGCCCAACATGCTCGGCTTTCCGTTGTGCAGCCACTCCGCCAGGATCCAGCCCAGAGCTGCCGCGGCCGCTCCGAAATGCGTGGCCACGAACGCGCTGGAAGCCAGCCCCGACGCGTTGAGCGCGCTTCCGGCGTTGAACCCGAACCAGCCGACCCACAGCAGGCAGGCGCCGATCACGCTGATCACCAGGCTGTGCGGCTTCATTGCCTCGCTCGGGTACCCGATGCGCTTTCCTAAATACAGGGCGCAAATCAGCGCGGAAACTCCCGACGTGATGTGCACCACGGTTCCACCCGCGAAGTCGAAACACGGAATCTTACCCCCCAGCGAGGCGCTCAGAAGGCCGCCTTTGCCCCACACCATGTGCGCCATCGGGAAGTAGACGATCAAGGCCCACAGCGTCATAAACAGCAGCATGGCGCTGAACTTCATCCGCTCGGCAAAAGCCCCGGAAATCAATGCGGGCGTGATGATCGCGAACATGAGCTGGTAAATCATGAACGTCTGGTGCGGGATGGTGCCCGCATAGTCCGCATTGGGCGCGCTGCCTACGTTGTTGAGAAAGGCAAACCGAAAATCGCCGATGAACGAAGAATCGCCGCCAAAGGCCAGGCTGTAACCGACCACGGCCCAAATCACCGTGACGACCGCCATCAGGATGAAGCTGTGCATCATCGAGGACAAGACGTTCTTGCGGCGAACCAGGCCGCCGTAGAACAGCGCCAGGCCGGGACCGGTCATCATCAGCACCAGGGCGGCGCTGGTCAGCATCCAGGCGTTGTCGCCGGCGCTTTGCGCGGCTTTGGTGGCAGCTTCCACCGCCGACAGCCTGGATTGAATATCGGGGTTAGCCTGCGCCCAGAGGGCGACGGGCGTGGTTGCCAAGGCAAGCAGACAGAGCTTCGTCAGTGATTTCATCGGGGAACCCATTTGTGAGATTGGGCTTCTACTATATCCCCAATTCTCGTATGCCGTCGAAAAGCCGTTAAACGCAACGTTTCTATGGGCGTTATTGGTTTTTTTTATTTGCGTGAAAGGTTTCCGCCCGCGGTTCAGGACCCCTGAAAAGGAATGGCTCCGCGCGCCGCGATTCGGTAAAATGGCGAGAAAAATGGCAACCGCTTTGGTCAAATCTCCCGCGATCGATCCGCGCCGGACGCCGTTCCGGCTCCAAATCCGGCAGTCGAAGATTCACCGCTGGGGAGTCTATGCCTTAGAAAGCATCCCCGCGGGGCGCAAGGTCATCGAGTATACCGGCGAAAAGATCAGCCGTAGGGAGACCAAGCGCCGTGGACTGGGCGATGTGACCTACCTGTTTACGCTGGACAACTACTGGACGATCGATGGGGCGTTTGGCGGGAGCGGCGCGGAAATCATCAATCACAGCTGCCAGCCCAACCTGTACACCAGGATCGTCCATGGGCACATTCTGTATATGAGCAAGCGGGTCATCCGCCGCGGTGAAGAGTTGACCGTGGATTACCTGTTCTCGGACAAGATCGACCCAGTGCCGTGCCGCTGCGGTGCCGCGGCCTGCCGCGGCACGATTAATGTGAAAGAGCCCCGGTAGCCGGCGGCAAAGACCGCCGGCGTTACGTAGCGCTGGCGATCTTGTCGCCGCTGCGATTCTCCTGTGGAGTTCCGGCTCTGCCGCGTGCGCCATCGGAGACTATTCTTCGCCGGATCGCGCTGACCGCCCGGCGCTCTTGTCCCACTTGGCGAGTTCATATCGGGCGATGGCTTCGGAATGCACTTCGTCGGGACCATCCGCCAGGCGCAGCGTCCGGGAGTTTGCCCAGGCTGCGGCCAGATGGAAGTCGTCGGATACGCCGCCTCCGCCGTGCGCCTGTATGGCGCGGTCAAGCACTCGCAGCGCGACATTCGGCGCCACGACCTTGATCATGGCGATCTCTGCCCGCGCGGCCTTGTTCCCTACGGTGTCCATCAGATACGCCGCCTTCAACGTCAACAGCCGCGCCTGCTCGATTTCCATGCGCGAACGGGCGATATCAGCTCGAATGGTGCCTTGCTCGGCGAGTGTGCGTCCGAAGGCGACACGCGATCGAACGCGCTGGCACATCGACTCGAGGGCGCGCTCGGCCACGCCGATCAAGCGCATGCAATGGTGAATCCGGCCCGGCCCCAGGCGGCCTTGCGCGATCTCAAATCCGCGCCCTTCGCCGAGTAGCAGGTTGCCGGCAGGCACGCGCACATTTTCAAACAGAACCTCTCCGTGGCCGTGCGGCGCGTGGTCGTACCCGAAGACCGTGAGCAGGCGCTTCACCGTCACGCCCGGCTCGTCCATGGGAACCACGATCATCGATTGCTGTTTGTGCTTGGGCGCCGCGGGATCGGTTTTCCCCATGAAAATCGCCACCTTGCAGCGCGGGTCGCCGGCGCCCGAACTCCACCACTTGAGCCCGTTGATCACGTAGTGATCGCCCTTGCGCTCGATGGTCGACTCGATGTTGGTGGCATCGGAGGAGGCCACTTTCGGTTCTGTCATTGCGAAGCAGGATCGGATTTCGCCCGCGAGCAGCGGCTGGAGCCAGCGTTCTTTCAATTCGGGCGAACCGTAGCGTTCGAGCACCTCCATGTTTCCCGTGTCCGGAGCGGAGCAATTGAATACCTCCGCGGCGAAGGGCGAGCGGCCCATGATCTCGCAAAGCGGGGCATACTCCAGGTTGGTCAGGCCGGCGCCATGCTCGCTCGCCGGCAGGAACAAATTCCACAACCCCGCGGCCCGAGCCTTCGGTTTCAACTCGTCGATGATGGGAACCGGCTGCCATTTGTTCGGCCCCTGGCAGTGCTGCTGATACCGCTCCTCGTTGGGATAAACGTGCTCCTCCATGAAAGCTATGAGGCGCTTCTGGAGCTCTTTAATTTTTCCGGAGAATTCAAAGACCATCAATCTCCTCGGGAACCATACTTCTCGGCGAGCGCGGCTGCCAGCCGGGCCAGTCCGCGCACCTGCGCGTCGAAGTTCCGGAAGCGCTCATCGGTGGTCTGCCCGCGGCGAAAACGATAATAGATCTGCTGCAGGATAACCGCCAGTTTGAACACGCCGAGCACTTCGTAATAGCCCACTTGCGCGACATCGCGCCCCGATTGTTTCGCGTACCTTTCGAGAAACTGGTCGCGGGAATACCAGCCGGGTTGCATGGTGATGGTTCGTGTCGGCGTATGGCCATCCTCTTGCGCGGCGACGTTGGCCCACGTCCAATAACACAAAGTCAGCCCAAGGTCCGCCAGCGGGTCGCCCGTAGTGGTCATTTCCCAATCGAGCACAGCCTCTACGCGCTCAGCCGAGGGCGTCATCATCACGTTGTCGAGCTTGTAATCGTTATGAACGAGCGTGGCTGCGTTCGAGGCGGGCAAACGATCGCCGAGCCAGGCCACCACGCGATCCATCTCGGAAAGATCTTCGGTCTTGGCACGCATCCACCGCTCCGCCCATCCGCGCACTTGCCGTTCCACGAAACCCTCCGGCCGGCCCAGGGAGTTGAGACCGTTTTGGCTGATGTCGATGGAATGCAGCCGGACCAGGCAATCGATGAACGCCTCGCTAACCAGGCGCGGATATTGCGGAACCGGGGCGAACTCGGGCGGCGGGTAGGCGCGGATGATGACGCCGCGCCGCCGCTCCATCAGGAAAAAGGTGCCGCCCAGGATCGACGGATCTTCACACAGCAGCACGACTTCCGGCGCCTCGGGAAAGTGGCGATGAACCGCCTCCAACACTCGATACTCGCGCGCCATGTCGTGCGCCTTCGGCGCCACGGGACCCAGCGGCGGCCGCCGCAGGACGTATTCCTGTTGGCCGCATCGGACCAGATACACCAGGTTGGAATGGCCGTTGGGAAATTGTTCCACCTCGATAGGTGCGGAAGCGCCGTTCCATCGCTCGCGCAGGTAAACGGACAAGCGGGGAAGATTCACTTCTTCGCCGGCACGCACTGGGGCCGTATCGGAAGATGCCAGGGTGTCGCGCATGTGCTGCAGCGGGAACCATCATATCAGTACTCCACCTACCGTCCGATAGGTTATCTTCGAACGGTGGGGCGGCGCCGTGCGCTGCCCAGGGAGAATCTCAGTGCAACTGGCCAACAAGGTTGTTGTGGTAACCGGCGGCGCCAACGGAATCGGACGCGCCCTCGTCAGGCGCTTCGCTCGCGAAGGCGCCCGCGCCATTCTGATCGCGGAGATCGATGATGCAGGCGCCGCTGCCGTCGCTCGCGAGACCGGCGGCATCGCCGTTCCTACGGATGTCTCGAAAGAAGAGGACATCGTGCGGCTGGTGAAGTATGCCGAAGAGCACTTCGGCGGTGTCGACCTGTTCTGCTCCAACGCCGGCATCTTCCTCGGAGGCGGTGTCGAAACGGCGGATGACGAGTGGCGGCGCATCTGGGAAATCAACGTCGCCGCGCACATTTACGCCGCGCGGGCGGTGCTGCCGGGAATGATCCAGCGGGGTGGAGGATACCTCTTGCAAACGGCCTCCGCGGCGGGCCTGCTGAGTCAAATCGGCTCGGCTCCTTATTCCGTGACCAAGCATGCCGCGGTGGCTTTGGCCGAATGGCTGGCGATCACGTACCACGATGCCGGCATTCGCGTATCGGTGCTGTGTCCGCAGGGCGTGCGAACCAACATGTTGGACGGCGCTCCCCAGACAGGCGTGGGAGCACTCCTTCGCGAAACCGCGCTCGACCCGGAGCAGGTGGCCGAATCCGTAATGGAAGGCCTGGCTGCCGAGCGATTCCTGATCCTTCCGCACCCCGAGGTGGCGGAGTATTTCCAGCGGAAGGCCACCGGCTACGAGCGCTGGCTGCGCGCCATGCGCCGGTTGCAAGCGGCCACAGCGGCATCGTAGCCGCGTTTTGTGTATACTGCCGCAATGAAGCGACGTGTCGTCCTGGCGGTTCTGTTTTGTTTTGCCATGACCCTGCATGCGGCCGATCTGACCGGCACCTGGATGGCCGCGGTGGTGTTGGATGCCGGCAGCGGTACGGCCACGTTTCACTTTCAGCAAACCGGGGACACGTTTTCCGGTACGTACTCCGGCGCCGTGGGTGAGGCGAAGGTCGCGGGGACGGTGAAAGGGGATACGGCGGAATGGTCCTTCGAGGCCGAGCAGGTTGGAAAAGTGGTCTATCACGGCAAACTGGAAGGCGCCGCGAAGATTACCGGGACCTGTGAGTACGGCCAATTGGGCAAGGGTACGTTCACGGCCGAGAAGAAGTAGGAGCCGGTGATTCATCTACAACCCGGGCAAGCGTTGGCGAAAGGGATGCACCTGCCGTTCGCTGATCACGAATTCCGTCGCCGCCGGGTCTGACATGATGAGTAAGAACCCGCTCTTGAAATAAGGCTTGATCTCTTTAATGCGGGTCAGATTCACCAGC
>Ga0335078_10005169_pt1 | contig 19304 bp, 16 predicted proteins | sample Lox_Sample_32_FD_206711 | JGI IMG/M metagenome (GOLD analysis project Ga0335078, IMG submission 206711) | Soil microbial communities from Loxahatchee National Wildlife Refuge, Florida, United States - Lox_Sample_3.2 | ecosystem: Environmental > Terrestrial > Soil > Wetlands | place: USA... | reverse complement strand
ACCAAGCGCGTCCTGCAGGTCGGATCGCAGACCACCTCGGCGCTGCAATGGCACGTGGCCAAAAAATATATCGCCGACGGCGCGATCGGCAAGATGATCATGAGCCAGGGCTCCTATCACCGGAACTCGAAGGACGGCGAATGGAACTGGGATATCGACAAAGAGGCCGGGCCGGACGGCAAGGGCGAGAACTACATCGACTGGAAGATGTGGCTCGGCAAGGCGCCCAAGCGCCCCTACGACGCCGACCGGTTCTTCCGCTTCCGCAAATACTGGGATTACTCGGGCGGCATCGCCACGGACCTGTTCTTCCACGTAGTCGCGCCCCTGAACATCTGCTGGTCCGAGCCGCAGTTCCCAAGCAAGGTGATGGCCAGCGGCGGAATCTACGTGTTCAAAGACGAGCGCGAGGTGCCCGACACCTTCCACCTGATGGCGGAGTTCCCGCAGGGCCACTCCCTGGTGCTCAGTTCCACGATGGCCAACTCAAAGCACATCCCGGGCCTGATTCGCGGCCATGAAGGCACCATCATCATGGTCGATCACGGGATGTTCGAGGGACGTACCGACCACATCACGCTGCTCCCGGAGCGCCGGGTGATCGACGACGCTTACAAAGCCAAGTTCGGCGACGATCCGGAGACCAAGATCCCGGTTGAGCAGAAGAGCGACATTGTGGCGCACATCACCAACTTCCTCGATTGCATGCGGACCCGCGAGAAACCCACGCTGGACGTGGACACAGGCTTCCACGCCCAGGTGACCATCTCGATGGCGGTGCAGTCCTATCGGGAAGGCCGGGTCCTGTACTGGGACGACAAAAACCAGAAGGTCGTGAACAAGCCGGTTAAGGCTTAGGCGCCTGACGCGGGCGCACACACGCCGGGCAAAGGTTCGGGCATGCCCGGCGCGTGCCGGGCCGCCGGGTTCTCCCCGGAAGGTCCCAGGATAGATTGTCATAGATCTCGACTTCCTGGTCATAGTCGAGGGGCCAAAATTTGCGTACCGGTGTCATAGGTTTAATCCAGATGTGCCGGTCAGAAACGGTCTGAAGGGTACACCTTTATTATACCGGAGCGCAAAGGTCAGGCTGGCTTACAATATAAGCCATTCAATATCAATAATTTACGGAACTTTACTGCCGCTTCATGCATTTGCAACGGAAATTTGCGAGGATATGAGGGATGAAAACGCTGATTTCTCTTCTGACGCTAGCCGCGGCCGCAGCGCCCCTGTTCGCCGCTCCCCTGACGCAAGCCGAACGTGACCGCGCCATAAGCGAGCTGGAGACCAGCCGCAAACAGTTTCTGGATTCGGTCGCCGGTCTCTCTTTGGCGCAATGGAGCTTCAAGCCCGACGAAAAGACCTGGTCCGTGGCGGAGTGCGCCGAGCACATCGCGGTCTCCGAGGACGTGATCTTCGGCATGATCACCCAAAAAATCATGCAAGCGCCCGTCGAACCCGATAAGAAATCGGCGGTCACCGACGACTTCATTCTGGCGGCGGTGGTGAACCGGACGCAGAAGTTTCAGGCGCCGGAAATGCTGAAGCCCACGCACCGTTTCGCCACGACCCAGGAAATGCTGGATCACTTCAAACAAAGCCGCGAGCACACCATCGCCTATATCCGGAACACCCAGGACGACCTGCGCGGCCACTTTGGCGACCACCCGGTTTTGAAAACCCTCGACGCCTATCAATGGATCCTGCTGCTGAGCGCCCACACCCAGCGGCACACCGCGCAGTTGAACGAGGTCAAGGCCAACGCCAATTTCCCGAAACAATAAAGTGTAGCCGCGGACGCTCGCCGCGCGAGGCGTCCGCGGCTTATACTGTCTGGCGGTGCTCCTCGAGCTCAGCGGCATCCAGAAACGTTTCGGCGGCGTCACCGCCCTGCGCGGCGGCGATCTTTCCGTGCAGCCCGGCGAGGTGCATCTGCTGCTGGGCGAGAACGGCGCGGGCAAATCCACGCTGATGAAGATCGTGGCCGGCATCGAGCGTCGCGACGCCGGGCGCATGCTGTGGCAGGGCCGGGAGGTGTCGTTGCGCACGCCCGCGGAAGCGGCGGCCATGGGGATCGCCATGGTCCACCAGGAATCGCTGCTCGCCCCGCATCTTTCCGTGGCGGAGAATATTTTCCTCGGCCGCGAGGAGCGGCTGCCCTTCGGCTGGGTGGACCGGCGGCGCATGCTGGAGAGCGCCGCGCGCCTCATCGCCGAGCATCGTTTCCCCCTGCACGCGGAGTGGCGCGTGGAGCGGCTCAGCCCGGCGGGCAAGCAACTGGTGGAGATCTGCCGCGCCATCCAGCACGCCTCGAGCCTGCTGATCTTCGACGAACCCACATCCTCGCTTTCGGGCGCGGAAAGCGAAGAAGTCTTCCGCATCGTACGCACGCTGCGCGCGCGGCGCATGGGCGTGATCTACATCACGCATCGTCTCGAGGAGCTGCGCGCCATCGGCGACCGCGTCACCGTGCTCCGCGACGGCGCCACGGTGCACAGCGGCCCGCTGGCGGAGGTTTCGACGGACCGCATCATCCAGTACATGGTGGGCCGCGAGATGGTGTCGCTCTACCGGCGCACGCCTGCGGCGCCCGGGGCCGAGCGGCTGCGCGTCGAAGGCCTCACCCGCGCCGGCGTATTGCGCGGCATCTCATTCTCGCTGCGCGCGGGCGAGATCGTGGGCCTGGCTGGACTTGTCGGCGCTGGCAGGACCGAAGCCTGCCGCGCGATTTTCGGCGTCGACCCGGTCGACTCCGGCAAGATCTTCGTGGAAGGGCGGCAGGTGCACATCCATTCGCCCCGCGCGGCAGTCGCGGCGGGTATCGCGCTGGTGACCGAAGACCGCCAGAAAAGCGGCTTGGCGCTGCGCCTGCCCATCGCTTCCAACGTCACCATGGCGAATCTCCGCGAGATCAGCCGCTTCGGCCTGCTCGACGGGCGGGCGCAAATCCGCGTGACGGCGCAGTACATCGCGCGCCTGCGCATCCGCGCCACCTCGGGGAAGCAGGCGGCCGGCCGCTTGAGCGGCGGCAATCAGCAGAAGGTGGTGATCGCCAAGTGGCTCTTCGGGCGCGCGCGCGTCTTCCTGTTCGACGAGCCGACCCGCGGCATCGACGTCGGAGCGAAAACCGAAGTCTTCGAGCTGATGGACGAATTGGCTCGCTCGGGCGCCGCCGTGCTGATGGTAAGCTCCGAGATGCAGGAGCTGCTGCAGGTGGCCGACCGCATCCTGGTCATGCGGCAGGGGCGCATCACGGGAGAACTGCCCGGACGCACGACGCAGGAAGAGATCATGCGCTATGCCGCTCTGGAACGGGTGGCTGAAGGATGATGCAGCGGCTGCTGCCGTTCCTCAGCCTGATCGTTCTGTTCGTGGCCCTGGCGATCGCCTCGCCGCATTTCCTGACCGGCACCAACCTGGAGAGCGTAGTGCGCCAGACCGCGGTGATCAACATCATGTCGCTGGGCATGACGATCGTCATCATCGCCGGCGGCATCGATCTTTCCGTGGGAGCGATTCTGGCCATGAGCGGCGTACTGGGCGCCATGGCCATGCAGGCCGGCCTGCCGATTCCCGCCGGCATCCTCGTGGGCGTCCTCACCGGCTTGTTTTGGGGAACCGTGAACGGCTTCCTGACCACGCGCCTGCGCATCGCTCCGTTCATCGTGACGCTGGGAACGCTGGGGATCGTCCGCGGGTTGACGCTGATCCTCACCAACGGCCTGCCCGTGCATCGCGTGCCGCGGGGCTTTTCGTTTCTGGGCGAGGGCAGGCTGTTGGGAGTGCCTTTCGTGTTGTGGGTGCTGGTGATCTGCGCGCTGGCGACGCACGCGATCCTGGAGCACACGCGCCTGGGCCGCTACGCCTTCGCCATCGGTAGCAACCCGGACGCGGCGATTTACGCGGGCGTGCCGGTGGGCTTCGACGTGACCGCGGTCTACGCGCTGGGCGGCATGCTGACGGGCCTGGCGGGCATGATCGAGGCCTCCCGGTTGATGACCGGGCAACCCGCGGCAGGCAACGGCTACGAGCTTCAGGCCATCGCGGCGGTGGTGATCGGCGGCGGCAGCCTGCACGGCGGCGAAGGCAGCGTGATCGGGACGCTGATCGGCGCCTTCATCATGGGACTGCTCTCGAACGGCAGCGATTTGCTGGGGATTTCGCCCTATCTGCAGCAGGCGATTATTGGGGCGGTGATTATTCTGGCGGTGTCGGTCGATGAGCTGCGGAAGCGGCGGGGTCAGGCGGAGGGGTGAGCCTGGCCAAGAATTGCCTATCAGAAATATAAACGCGGGTAGCGCGGCCCCGGGCGTCGACTGCTAAAACGCCACGTGGACCTGCCGCGGGCAACCCGAGACGGGGCATCGCCGGCCACAGCGACTATACCGCCGGACCGAACGCAACGGCCGAAAGGCTATCCGCCTGTATGGCACAGGGGCCCGTGCGGGCCCTTAGAGTAGCCAGACCTTGTCGAATGCGATTTCCGCAAGAGCCCCCGTTCGTTTCTCGATCTCCGCGCTGCCCCATGTGGTGGCGTTCGCTACTAAGTCACCGATCCAGACCTGCGAGTTCTGCAGTATCTTTTTCTTGATAGCGAACTCCCGGTTACCCAACTTGTTATTCAACTTGGGATCTACGAGAACGAGGTTGCCGACCGCTGCTATGTTTCGTTCGCCGACAACCGGGCCCTTTCCGTTCTGAGGCGCTAGGTGCTCAATGGTCATAAGCTCATAGTCAAGCGCGACACCGCGACTGTGGAACTCTGTTATCCTGCGCAAAACGTATTGAACGAGCTTCTTTTGTTTTGTATATTCGTCAGAATACGCGATCTCGGAAAAGTTCGCGATGAATTCAGCTCTGGAGGGCAGCCTATCACGCAGTTTCTTCTTTAGCTCCTGCATCACAACGATCTTACTGGCCAAATCACTCGCGGCCATCAGTTTACGCGCATGTAGGGCGTACATGAACGAAATGCCACCAGAGGATCGCTGAGAAGTCACAGCAGTGAACGCAAAATGAAAGTTTTCAATCGCCCGCAGCATGTCCTCAGCGTGCTTCCGCTTGATTCTCCTTGCACCATATTCTCGCATCACGGAAAGCACCATCGGAAGCTGTTGCTTTACCTTGAAAATATTCATTGCGCGCAATGCGTCGCGAATTCCCGCTTCGTCTCCTGACCAAGGACGGAATGTGGTCTCGTGAATCTGTCGATATAGCTTGGCGTCGTTCTCTAGCTCGTCGAAAAATTGCGAAACGTTGTTGGCGTTGACTCGCTTCTTGACTTCTTTAAAGAGTTTCTTCTCCGTGGTATAGTCATATTTTGAAAGCCATACATGGTGTAGGAAACTGTTTACACTGAGTTCTTCCTGTGACTGCTCAAGTACCTCGACCATCGCGCCCCACTTTTCTTTGGGAAGATCGACCTCGGCGTTCTTCGGCTTTAGCAGCTTCAGAAGATGGGTCTTTACGAGATCTGCTACCTTAAGGTCTTCGCCGCGCGTGTTGAGCGTCTCGAAGATGACATAGGCATCGTCCTCATTTTCAAGCTCGATGAAGATAAGCTTCAACGCGAGAACTTTATCTCTGATTTCAACAAGCGCCTTCCGGATCTGAGCGCTCCTCCGGTCATCGGATAGAGATCTGTTGCTCTTAATTGAATCCGTGGTAACCGCGATGTTTTCGCGCAGGTACGAAAACGCGTCTTCCAGATTTTTCTCCTCATGACCGGGCTGGCGCTTTGCTTCAGGAGACCCGAACTTCTGAATGTACTCCTGAAGATATGGATACGAAGTTTCCGTTTGCAGGACATAGTGCCGTCGGTCCTCAATATCCTTTCGCTCGATAAGGCCGTGCGTGCCGTTGGCCAGATCCTTGAAGCCTTCGGTGTTCATCGCGTTCCTTAGCGCGCTCAGGAGCATAGTTATCGTTGTAAGGCGTTGTTGACCGTCAACTATGCCATGCGTGCTTTCGTTTACGCGGTATACGACCACTGATCCGATAAAATAGTCGGCGTCATTGCCGACCACAGCATCATTCCAAAAGTCCTCGACGTTTGCTCGGCGCCATCGATACGGCCGCTGGAAGCGCGGAATGGTATAGAAACCGCTGTCCAAGACTTGTCGCACTTCCTTGTCAACACACGAGATTTTCATATGTAGGTCCCAAAGGCGAGCAGGTCATTTCGTCGAAAGGGCTGTCGCACGAGTCGAACGAAATGAGCGTTTTCGACTACTAGGCTGTAGAGCTAAGTATATCATCCTGGGTTTAGTGCTTGGGCCGCATCACGGCACCAATTGCCTGCGGACTTGCGAAGCACGACGCTGGGGAACCCGGCGCGCTTGCGGACCCATCACGCGCCAACAGTAGGTGTCGGTTGCCTTGTCATACTGAGCCCCAGACGACTAGCCGCAGCTAAAGGCGGAGGGTCAGGCATCAGTGCGGTCGAGCGATTCGCGCGATTCTTCGCGTTTCTCCGGCTCCTTCAGCCAAGCGTAACCGACATGGCGCCGTGTTCCTTGCGCGTCGGCCTAACCGTGATTTCAACGTCCTGGCCGAGAGCAGTCAGAAAGGTCATCAGGCGCTCCACAGAGAAATTGCCGGAACGGTTGCGCATCAGCAAGGACACCTGCGGCTGGGCAATGCCGATAATGTTCCCTGCCTGCACCTGGGTGAGATTGCGCGTTCTGATAATGCGGTAGACTTGCAAGGTCAGCCGCGCCTTGAGCAGTTCCTGTTCGGGCATGGGCAGGCCGAGGTCGGCAAAGACGTTAGCGCTGCTCTTCTCATAGGCGATCCTGCCTTTTTTCTTCGTGGCCATTTCAGTTCTGTCTTTCCCTGTGCATTTGTCCGGCCTCTGCCAGCCGACGGCGGACGAGTTCGATGTCCGCCCGCGGCGTGGCAATACCTCGCTTCGATTTTTTCTGGAAGCCGTGGGGCACGTAAATGACGCCGGAGAACTGCGCCGTATAGACTGCGCGGTATGTGTTCGCATCGTGCCGGTCTACGATCTCCATTACTCGTGTTCCGCCGAAGCCCTTGAGAGGTTTTGCGGCCGGATCGGTGTCGCCCATCTGGGCCGCGTAGATTGCTTGGCCGATATCGGAGCGAACCTGCCGGGGAAAGGCCCGCAGGTCCTTCCGCGACGACCCCACCCACACGGCCGGCTTCAAATGACCTTCCGTCTATAATGTTATGTATATAATGATATAATTGTCAAACTGAATTCGCCACTGGCTCGCAGCGGCCGCCTACGTGGGCGGCACGGCGGACGAGGGCAACTCTCCGTAAGCGACGCGGTCCGTAGTGACCTCGATAGCGAGACGCTCGGTGTTGCCGATAGCCTCGTCGCGGGTCTCGCCACAGCACAGCACGCCCGGATTCTCCAGGGCTTCGGCGATCCAGCGGCCATCTTCCTCGCGGTCCAGCTCTATCGTCAGATTCATACGTCATCCTCCCACACGGCCGCCGCGCCCTGGCGCCGCCGACATGGCGCAGGCGCACGGTACGGCCTCCAGCGGCATCTTCCTCGCGGTCCAAGGCGCGGCCCACTGCCTCTCGCGCCGTAAGCCTCTCGCGCCATAAAGAATATGCTCCCCAAAACCGCCGCCAAAGCCTGTCACCGCCCGCAAAGCTGGCGGGTCATCGAATTCCGCCAAGTAGAGTTGCAACCGCGAAGGTTATGGAGAACACGGTCGAGGGCCCCCTCACGCCGGGCGGCGACGCGCGCCGACGCGCGCCGGACAAAGCAGATTGCGCCAGACGCCGGAGCGCCACGCTTGGACGATCCCGCACCATTCGCCCAGGTCCCAGCGCCGCCAAGTCATGTCCTGATATTCTGTACCATGTGCGCGCTTTCTCGCGTCACTAGAGTTTTGCTGCCGAATTCCTTGGGTGAGCCGGGCTGCATTCGTTAACATGCGCTTCACACGACCAATACCTCGGACCTCCGTCCTGGTTGCCGGTGAGGTGTTTGGCGCCGGCGGCAACGCGTCCGCAAGCGGTTTCGCCGCGCAGGCCCAACTCTACGGCGAGAGCGCCATCCAATCGCGCTGTCTTGCGAGAATGCCCGATGAGGTCACGAGGATGTCCGATGTCGAACAATTTTCGAGCTAAGACGTTTTGGATTTGTTTGCCGGCCGGGTTTACGCTCGCCGCCGGTTTGACGTCCGCCGCATGGGCGCAGAACGTCAGGACCGTGGCGCAGCCCCGCGTGCTCGTCACGCGGCCCGTCGATGCCAACCGGCTGTACACCCTCGCCGGCAACACACCCGCTGAAGCGAACGCGCAAAACGATCGCGGGAAGGTTCCGGATACCTTGGCGATGGACCATATGCTTCTCGAGCTGCAACGCAGCCCGGAGCGGGAGCAGGCCTTAAAGACCCTGATCGATCAGCAACACGATCCCGCCTCGCCCAATTTCCACCATTGGCTCACCGCCGCGGAATTCGGCCAAATGTACGGACCGGCGCCGCAGGATCTGGAACGCGTCGCCGGCTGGCTGCGCTCCGCCGGATTCACGGTGAATACGGTATATCCCAGCGGCATGTCGATCGATTTTTCCGGAACGGCAGGCCAGGTGTGGGGAGCCTTCCATACGGAGATTCACAAGCTCTCGGTCAACGGCCAGGATCACATCGCAAATATGAGCGACCCGCGGATCCCGGAAGCCCTGGCGCCGGCGGTGGCGGGAATCGTCTCGTTGCACGATTTCCGGCCCCATCCGCTGCGGCGGCCGCGCCTCCAATACACCGTGGCGCAAGACGGCTACACGCTTCAGCTTCTGACGCCGGCCGACCTGGCCACGATTTACGATCTCAATGCGGCCTTTACCGCCGGATACACCGGTCAGGGACAGACGATCGCGGTCCTGGAGGATAGCGATCTTTACGCCACGGCGGATTGGACCACCTTCCGCAGCGTATTGGGATTATCCGGTTACACATCCGGATCGTTGATCACCACCCACCCCGCGCCTCCCAGCGGCGCGTCGAATTGTTCGGATCCCTCCTACACCGGGGACGATACGGAAACGACGGCGGACGCGGAATGGGCCAGCGCCGCCGCTCCCAACGCAACCATCGAAGTGGCGGCTTGCGCCAATACGAGTACTACGTTTGGAGTCCTGATCGCCGCGCAGAATCTGATCAACGGAAGCAACCCGCCTCCTATCGTGAGCGTGAGCTACGGCAACTGCGAAGCCGGAAACGGAGCCGCCGGTAACACGGCCTACAACTCGATCTATCAGCAGGCGGTGGCCGAAGGCGTCTCCGTATTCGTAGCGGCGGGCGATGAAGGGGCGGCTAGCTGCGATGCGGGATTCACCGTCGCCACGCATGGCGTCGGCGTCAGCGGCGTGGCCTCTACGCCCTACAACGTCTCCGTCGGGGGAACCGATTTCGGCGATACGTACCAGGGCTCCAACGATACGTATTGGGCGCCCACAAACGGCACAACCTACGGCTCGGCCCTCTCGTACGTTCCCGAGATCCCCTGGAACGACTCGTGCGCGGGTTCGATCCTGGCCGGGTACGAGGGCTTCTCGGTGGGGTACGGTTCCGGCGGGTTTTGTGGAAGCAGCTTCGCCCAACAGGCCGGACTCCTTACCTTGGGCGCCGGCAGCGGAGGACCCAGCGGTTGCGCCACCGGGGCGCCGGAAGCGAACCTGGTGGTCGGCGGCGGTTGCCAGGGTTACCCCAAACCGGACTGGCAGACGGGCGTGGCCGGAAATCCGGGCGACGGCGTCCGGGATCTTCCCGACGTATCGCTGTTCTCCGGCGACGGAATCTGGGGCCACTACTACGTGACCTGCTTTTCCGATCCCGGCAATGGCGGCGCGGCCTGCACGGACGCGCCGGTCAACTGGGCCGGCGCGGGCGGCACTTCGTTCGCCGCGCCGATCATGGCCGGCATTCAGGCCCTCGTGAATCAAAAAATGGGCGGCGCCCAGGGTAACCCGAATCCGGTCTACTACAAGCTGGCGGCCGGTTCCGCGGCCACCGCGGTGTTCCATAGCATCGCCACCGGCGATATCGCGGTCAACTGCTCGGGCGAAATCAACTGCTTCGGAATCGGATTCGTCGGACGAGGACGCGCGGCTTTTCCCACCGTGTTCGACGGAAACGGCGCGCTTTCGACGACCAACCAAACCTATACCCCGGCCTTTGCGGCCGGCAGCGGATGGAATTTCGCTACCGGACTGGGCAGCGTGGATGCCTATAACCTGATCTTGAATTGGAGCAATGGCCAATAAAGGATGACGCCCATGTGTAAATCGATTTTTCTTCTTAGCGGCGCCCTGCTGATCGCGATCGCGCCCGCGCCGGTCGCGGCGCAGAGTTTCGATACCAGCGGAACGGCGAGTCTCAGCGGACAATACTTGTTCCGGTACGTCAATTTTTTCAACGACTCGGCGGGCAACCTGATCGAGTCATGCAGCCTGACCGGCGTCATCACCTTCGATGGCCAGGGAACTTATACGACTTCGAATACCCAACTGTTCGATTCCTACGGGACGGGCGGAGCCGGTTACTGCGCGTCCCTGGGCGGCGGCACGTATGGCGTGCAATCGAACGGCATGGCGCAACTCGATAACCCTCTCTACCCCGCGACTCTCTACGGCGCCTTCAGCCAACCCGTGGTGATCGCCAGCTCGACCGAGGACTTCTACTTCGATCTGTTTATCGCGGTGCAGGCGCCCGCGGCCTCCGCGTCGAATAGCATTCTCTCCGGGAATTACACCGTGGGCACCCTGGATTTCCTGAACTCCGACATTTCGCTGGCGCGGCAGGGGGCCTTCAATCTGAGCGCGGATGGCAACGGGAATATCGGCGCGCTCACCGTGACTGGGTCGGCGGCGAATTTGGGCTCTGGCGATATTACGGAGACCGTTTCGGGCTCCACTTATTCTCTTTCCGGCGCCGCGGGTGGCGCCTGGTCTGTTCCGGGTATCCCGGGCGATCAAACGCAGATCATCAGCGGACAGAAGGTCCTCTATGTGTCGGCCGACGGCAATTATTTCCTGGGCGGCTCGGCAAGCGGATCGGACATGATCTTCGGATTCCGCGCCCCTTCCGGCACAAGCACCACGTCGATGTTGAACGGAACCTACTTCCTGGCGGGCATGGATGCCAATCTATACGGCACGCCCTTCTTTCTGGACGCGTTCTATGGTTCCATCAGCACCAATGGAGATGGCAACCTCATCTGGCATGAACGGTTTGACGATGTGGTCGACGAGCTTGCTTACGACCAGACGTTCGACACCCCTGTGGCCCTCGCCGCGGATGGCTCGTATTTCGACGGCACTTACTATTATTTCGCGGGCGCCAATGGGAGCGCGTTGATGCTGCTCGGCTCCGGCCTCCAGTTCTCCCTCAACATCGGTATTAAATCGCCTCCGGCCACGCCCACTTCCTCCGTGTGGATCAATCCTGTCGGGATTGTCAATGCGGCCACCTACGCGCCCATCACGAATGCCTACGCGCCGGGTGAGTTGGTGGATATCTACGGAGTTTATCCGGTGTCTCTCGACATCGACAAGGTGCTGCCCATTCCCATGCAGCTTAACGGCGTGCAGGTCTTCGTGAACGGGCAGTCGGCTCCGGTCCTGGTGACGGCCTCGGACCATATCAGCGCGTGGATTCCTTACGAGATCGCCGGCGACTATTTTGCCACCTTTCAAGTGGTGGTCAACGATGTGCAATCCAACTTGGTAACGGTCTATGTCGACTACTCGGCGCCCGGGATTTACTCGCTGGCGGCAAACGGGTTGGGCGAAGGAGCCATCCTGCATGCCAACTACACCAAGGTGACCGACAGCAGCCCGGCGGTTCCCGGCGAGACGGTTCTCCTTTTCATGAACGGTCTCGGAACCGTCACGCCCTCGGTCGGCGATGGCGTGGCCGCCTCCAGCAGCCCGTTGAGTTACAGTGACGAGTTCAACGAAGCGGACATTTTTATCGATCTGGACGACGGAGTAGACCCCCTGGCGCCCACCACGGTCACATTCGCCGGCCTGGCGCCCGGATATGCGGGACTCTATCAGGTCAATTTCACCCTCCCGACAGCCGGATTGGAAAACACCGATGTCTACATCGCGTTCAACACCTTCGAGGCAGTTACCGAGTTAGCGACCATCGCCGTGTCGGGCTTCCCGCAATCGTTGGCCAAGCCCCTTCCCGGTCACCGGCCCTCCAGGCCGGCGCGCCGCACCGTCGCGGCCAGAACCCGTCACTCGGGAAGCGTGAAGGATCACCGCCGGGCATTGCCGGCGCGTCAGCTAGCACAACGCTGAACTAGGAGTTTGTTGAAACGCGCGCCCGGGCGCCGCTCCCTGCTCTGTTTCAGAGCCGCGCTCGCCGGCGCGCGGACCGCTAGTCCTGCGTAGCGGCGCATCCGGCCTCCTCCAGAAGCCCTGAAACACGCGCCCGGGCGCCGCTCCCTGCTCCGTTTCAGAGCCGCGCCCGCCGGCGCGCGGACCGCTAGTCCTGCGTAGCGGCGCATCCGGCCTCCTCCAGAAGCCCCGTGCGGCCGCGCCCGAATCGCTGCGGATGCCGTGCGGATCGGTCGCCAGTACGGTACCGATCGGTAATAGGTACGGTTTTCCGGCATCGCCGGCCTTAGTACACAGCTTCATTGACATTCCCCGGCACTCACGCCAACATGATCTCAGGCTATTCGCGAAGAAATAGCCGAGTAAATGTTTGGTGATGGTTTCCGGAGGATTGTAAATGAAATTGAGGAATTGCTTGCCGGGAGTAATAGCTGCCGTCTTTCTCTTCACGGCGCCGGCGATACCGGCTCACGCCAGTTCGATCGGTTTGGATATCGAAGGTGTTCTGGGCCCCGTGCTGGCCGGCTCGGACCGCATCGGCCTGTCGGGACTTTACTTCTCGCTGACTGGCGTGATCGACCAGGATTCCTCCCCCGTCCGTGTCACCGCTGATTCCGCAACATATAACCTCCCGGAGGGGCTCGAAATTGCCGTCGGTAACCTCGTCCTGACCGGTTACAACGCTACCCTGACCCTGACCGATCCGGCGTATGGGCCGGATATGTTGACCGTCGCTTTCGGGGTAACTGAGTTTAACTTCACGCCCGATGCGTGGGCTACGCTGTTCCTCCCGGCCGGTACTTTAGATGGAACCGGGCTTCAGGATTTTTGGGCGTATGTAAGTCAGCCGGACAGCACCTTGTCTTACTCCATTCCCGGCGTGGACGACGAGATCACCGCTACGCTGGGAGTCACCGGCATAGTATCCATGTCGGGCGGAGCACCGTCCAATGCCCCGGAGCCCACGACCATCGGCTTGCTGGCGGGTGGTCTCCTGGCCGTGGCTTTGCATGCCGTCCGGTTGTCCCGGACTTAGCGGCTGATAGTGGCTCGCCTGCCTCCGGGCGCGCTCCCCCGTGCGCGGCGCTATATTGGATGGCTACAGCCATGTCCGGGAAAGTAGCCGTTTTCGATACCACGCTGCGGGATGGTGAGCAGGCCGCCGGGACCCGTTTGGGTAGCCGGGAAAAGCTCATGATCGCCCGCCAGTTGGCCCGGTTGAAGGTGGATATCATCGAAGCCGGCTATCCGGCTTCGTCTCCGGAAGACTTCGAAGCCGTTCAACTGCTGGCTCGCGAAATCGAAGGTCCGGTCATTTGCGCCCTGTCGCGCGCGGTGCCCGGCGATATCGTGGCTTGCGGCAAAGCGTTGGCCAAAGCCCGCCGCCCGCGCATCCATACCGGGATCGGCGTCTCCGATATCCATATCATGGGGAAGTTCCAGGACGAGCGGTACGGCAAGACCCTCGCGGAAAAGAAGGTCACCATGCTCGCCATGGCCGTGGAGGCGGTCAAACTGGCGCGCGGCTGCGTGGACGATGTGGAGTTCTATGCCGAGGACGCCGGCCGCGCCGATTCCAGTTACCTTTTCGAAATGCTGCAGGCCGCCATCGACGCCGGCGCCACGGTGGTCAATATCCCCGACACCACCGGTTACACCGTGCCGGAGCAGTACGGCGCCCTGATCCGCTCCGTTCGCGAAAACGTGCCCAACATCGCAAGGGCGGCGATCAGCGTGCATTGTCACGACGATCTGGGGCTGGCCGTAGCCAATACCCTCTGCGGCGTCCTGAATGGCGCCCGCCAGGTCGAAGGCACCATCAACGGCATCGGCGAACGGGCCGGCAATGCGGCGCTGGAAGAAGTGGTGATGGCCCTGCGCACGCGCCGCGATTATTTCGGCGTCGATACCGGTATCGACGCGCGGGAGTTTTATCGCACCAGCCGGCTGGTGGCGGACATGCTCGGCATGCCGGTTCCGCCGAATAAAGCGGTGGTCGGCGGCAATGCGTTTTCGCACAGCTCGGGCATCCACGTGGATGGATTTCTCAAGGAGCGGGAGACCTATGAAATCATGCGTCCCGAGGATGTGGGGATCCCCGAAAGCCGCGTCGTCCTGACGGCGCGCACGGGCCGCCACGGGTTGCGCGACCGGCTGAAGAAGCTCGGCTACACGCTCTCGCCGGAGGAGCTGAACCAGGCCTACCAGAGATTCCTGACCGTGGCGGACAAAAAGCAGGAAGTGTTCGACGAGGACCTGGTTGCCATTCTGCACGATGAGATCCGTCCCGGCCCCGAGACGTACCAGCTTGAGTATCTGCATTTCTATTGCGGCACCTCGGCGATCCCGACCGCGACTGTGCGGCTGCGCATGGGCGGCGAGACGCGGGAAGGCGCCGCGATTGGCGACGGCCCGGTGGACGCCGCCTGCAAAGCCATATCCGCGGTGACGAAAAGCGCCGCCCGCCTGGTCCGCTACGAGATTCGCGCCGTGACCAGCGGCACCGAAGCGCTCGGAGAAGTTACCGCGCAACTCGAAGAGGCCGGCCTCAAGGTGCTCGGGCGGGGCGTCTCCACGGACGTGATTGAAGCCAGCGCGAAGGCCTATATCGATGGTCTGAACAAACTCGCAAACCTGGCGAAGCGCGCGGCGGGATAGCCGGGATCCCCCATCCCCCCGCCCGGACGCGATGAAATCACCGGGGAAGCTGATCCCCTAACACACGAGGTTCGCGGCGCGCGGCGTCCAGTGGATCGCGGACGAGCTGCCTGGCGCGAGATGCAGGCGCGCCGGCTCACACTGCGAAGGAACGTCGAGGCCGGCGGCGGAATCGATCGCCTGCCGCGGCATTCCCCCGCCGCGGCAGCGCTTCTTGCCCGGCGTCGCGGAAGACGACCCCCAAGGCCCAGGACTCCCCCGGCAGGAATGTGTTCCGCCGCTGCGCGAACGGTCGCCGGGGCGTGATCGCGGCCAACAGTTGGGCGACGCCTCGGCGGCAACGTCACAACCGCAGCGTGGCGATCGTCGCGCCCCAGCCCCCCGCCTCTGGCGGCGCATCGGCGTACGCGGTCACAAAGTCCGTGCGAGCCAGCACCGCGCGCACGATTTCGCGCTGCACTCCGATCCCCCGCCCGTGGATGATCCGGATGGCCCGCAAGCCCATGCGGTGCGCTTCCTCCAAGTAGGCTTCCACAACGGCCCGCACGTCGCGTGGCGGCACACTGTGCAGATCGAAAACGTCGGTGATAGGGATCCGCACCGGCTCGCTGCATTCTCCAAAATCCTCCGCCATGCTTTAATCTTAGATCGGAGCACCGCTTTGGCCGCAAAGTATACCCCCAAGCAGGGACAGTATCTCGCCTTCATTGCTTTGTACACCAAGCTGCACCGGCAGGCGCCGTCCGAATATGAGATCCAACGGTATTTTCACGTGTCGCCTCCGACCGTTCACCAGATGATCTTGAGGCTGGAAGCTTGCGGCCTCATCAGCCGGATCCCCTGGCAGGCCCGCTCGATCCATGTGCTGGCGCCGCCAGAGGAACTCCCGCCCTTGGAGTAACCCATGCGTCTTCCAACATGCAGCCTGGCAATCGCGCTTCTGACCGTCCCTTCCGTGGCGCCAGGCGCCGCGATGCGCGCCGGTGTCGCGCGCGTCGACATCACGCCCCCCGCCGGCGAACAGATGTGGGGCTATGAGGACCGGCATGACCCCGCGGCCGGCACGCTCGATCCGCTCTACGCGCGCGTGCTGGTGCTCGAAGCCGGTCCGCAGGCCGCCCCCACCCGCTTGGCCTTGGTCACGCTCGATCTGGGCCGGAGCTTCGGCCCGGCGTCTCTCGCGCAGCTTCGCGATACGGCTAAACGCTCCAGCGGTATCGCCTGCCTGCTGGTGGCGGCCTCGCATACCCACAGCGCGCCGGTGATTCGCGACGAATACCAAGGCGCACCGCCGGCCTGGGAGCAGGCCGCCCTCGAACGGATCGAGCACGCCATCGCGGAGGCCGCGGGAGCTTTGCAGCCGGCGCGCATCGGCGTGGGAACCGGCGCCGCCTACATCGGACACAACCGCCTGCGCGTCAATCCCGATGGCGCCGTGAGCTGGTTCGAACGCAATCCCACGCGCATACCGACCGCGCCTGTGGACCCGGTTGTCACGGTGCTGCGGATCGATAAGACCGACGGGACGCCTCTCGCCGTCTTGGTCAGCTACGCCTGTCACCCGGTGGTCTTCGGCGCCGACAACCTGCGCTATTCGGCGGATTTTCCCGGCGTCATGAATCGCGTGGTCGAGCAGGCGTTCGGTGGCCGCGCGATGAGCTTCTTCCTGCAGGGGGCGCCCGGCGATATCAATCCGTACTACGCGGTCACGCCCCTGGAACAAAACGCCATCGGCATGCGCGATTGGACCGGCGAGCGCCTGGGCCAGGAAGCCGCGCGCGTCGCCCGGCAGATTCCGAGCCGGGCGGTGGATGCCCCCAGCATCGAATTCGCGGAATCCTCTCTGACGGTCCGTCTGCGGTGGGACGTGGAGAAGTTCCGCGCCGCGCTGTTGAAATTTCTCGGCCCGCAGGGAATGGAAGTTTACGGCGCGCGCATCGTGCCGGAAATCCGTTTGCCGGTCACCACCGTGTTGATCGACAAGGAAATCGCGCTCATGTCCATGCCTGGTGAGCCGTTCGTCGATTTCCAGATGAACTGGCGGGACCGCTGCCCCGTGCCGCACGCCTTGCTGCTCGGCTATACCAACGGCTACAACGGCTACTTTCCGACCATCGCGGCGGCATCCCGCGGCGGCTATGGCGCGGCCAGCGCCAGCACCTGGGTGGAGCCGGGCGCCGGCGAACGCATGGTGGATCACGCGGTCATCCAGGTTTACGAGATGCTGGGGCGATTGAGCGATCTGCCCGACGACTTGAAGCGCGACGTCTACAAGTGAGCGTGGCGCAAGTTTCAGCTTGCAGCGGCGAGCTTCAGCGCGCCGTACCGCGCGCCATTGAGGCCCAACCAGCGCTGCCCCGCATCCGCGACTGCCTGCATCCGCGATTTGCGCTGGTGCGAAGCGTCACGTTACCATCACAAAAGATGCGCCAGGGCTTGCTGATCGCTATAGCCGCCGTGGTTCTGCTGTCCGGATGCCGCCACCGGGACAGGATCGTGCGCGCACCTGCGCCGCCCCCGCCGCCCTCCGCAACCGCTCCGCCACATCCTGCGGCCCCAGCTCCTGCGGCCCCCGCCCTTATCGAGAACGGCGAAGTGGGCCTGGCGAGCTGGTACGGGCATCCCTATCACGGGCGCGCGTCTGCCAGCGGCGAAATCTACGATATGGAACAGATGACGGCGGCGCATCGCACCCTGCCCTTCGGCGTCTGGGTGCGGGTCCACGATCTGGACAACGAACAGTCGGTGGACGTGCGGATCAACGACCGCGGACCCTTTATCGACGGCCGGATCATCGATCTCTCCCACGCGGCCGCGCGCGCGATCGATATGATCGGTCCCGGAACCGCCCGGGTGCGCCTGGAAATCCTGAGCGTGCCGGCCGCGGCCCTCCCAAAGGCCCGCCTGGAGGCCGGTCCGGCGCGCTTCGCCGTGCAGGTCGGCGCTTTCCGGAACCGCGCCAATGCCGAGCGCTTGCGCCGCGAGATGGAGGCCCGGTACGGCACGGCCCGCCTGGTCGAGCGGGCCGGCGGGGGCGCTCCCTGGCGCGTGCTGGTCGGGTTGGAGTCCACCGAGGAGGGCGCCGGCGCCCTGGCTCGGCGTATCCGCAGCGAGAATGCTTCCGTCACCGCCGCACTAGTAGTCCGAGTGGATTCCGTATAGTTCATGGAGCGTAGTGGCGCTGGCTGTTCCCCTGGCTTGGTGGGGCAGTCGCCGCAGGTCTGCCAGATCCGCCGGCTGATTGAAAAACTAGGGCGTTCCCGCGCGCCGGTTCTGCTGTTGGGCGAAAGCGGCACGGGCAAGGAGGTGGTCGCCCGCGCCATACACGCCGCCAATCCGTGCGGCGATTTCGTGCCCATCGACTGCGGCGCCCTCGTCGGCCCCCTGGTGGAAAGCGAATTGTTCGGCCATACCAGGGGAGCCTTCACCGGAGCCGCCGAGGCCAAGCGCGGGCTCATCGAAGTGGCCGACGGGGGCACCGCCTTCTTCGACGAGATCGGCGACCTGCCGCTGGACATGCAGGTGAAACTGCTGCGCCTGCTGCAGGAGCACGAGTTCCGTCCCGTCGGCTCGCTCAAACAGCACAAAGTGGACATCCGCGTGATCGCCGCTACCCATCACGATCTCGCCCGCGATGTGGCGCGCGGCGCGTTCCGCCAGGATCTTTACTACCGCCTGAACATCGTCACCGTGCGCTTGCCCCCCCTGCGCGACCGCAAGATCGATATTCCCGAGTTGATCGAGCACTTCTTGCGGCGTTTCGAGAAGCGCTACCAGACCGCGCCGGACACCCTCGCGGCCATGTTGAGCTACGATTGGCCCGGCAACGTGCGCGAGCTCCAGAACTCCATCGAGCGCATGGTGGCCATTAACAGCGGCCCTGTTTTGACCGTCGCGGACTTGCCTTCCGCGCTGCGGAACGGCGGCGCGGCTTCCGAACCGGCGCTGGCTTCGGTGGTGGCCGCCGGCGCCGAAACAGCGCCTCTGCCTTTACTGCACACGCCCCCCCGCGCGGCCGGTTTGTTTCTGCCCGCCATCGAAAAGGAGACCATCCTCAAGGCGCTGGCCGAAACACGCGGCGACCGCGCCAGAGCCGCCCACATGCTGGGCATCGGCCGCACCACTCTCTATCGCAAGCTGAAGGAATATAAAATCGAGGATTGAACATCGCGCTGGATGCGACTTATAGCGTCGGCAGGGACCTCTCCGGAGTGGGCGTATACTCCGGCGAGCTGCTCGCAGGCCTGGCCCGCGCGCATCCCGCCGACCGGTTCCAGTTCTGCTACCGGCTCCACCGGATCCTGCGCTCGTT
>Ga0335078_10005168_pt1 | contig 19307 bp, 20 predicted proteins | sample Lox_Sample_32_FD_206711 | JGI IMG/M metagenome (GOLD analysis project Ga0335078, IMG submission 206711) | Soil microbial communities from Loxahatchee National Wildlife Refuge, Florida, United States - Lox_Sample_3.2 | ecosystem: Environmental > Terrestrial > Soil > Wetlands | place: USA... | reverse complement strand
CAACGACCAACGGCCAACGACAGCCGTCGGAGGAACTGGTGCCCGATAAACCCATCCCCGAGCAGGATCCGATCACAAGCAAGTCCTACGCCGCGCATTACGTCATCGCGACGATACTCCTGATCATCACGCTCTTCTGGGCTCTCTGGGACGAAGCCTGGGGACAGCGTCCGTGGAAAGCGTTTCAGGAGACGTTCAAAACCCGTTATAGCGCGTTCCTGAACACGGCACGCTCCAAGTCGCAGGCGGATGAGAAAGACGTTGAAAAAGATCCGCAATACGCCGAACTCGCGGCAGCCGTGAAGAAAGCCTCCGATGATTCCGCTGCAGCGGCCAAGGCGGCCCGCGAAAAACTCGACGATGCCAGCTCCCGCCTGCTCGCCGTGCAGAGCGTATTCACCGACCGCCGCGCCTACGTCAACGCGCTGACTTACGAACTCGAAACCAGTGAAAGCAAGTCGGCCAAAGACAGCAAGGCTGCTGACATCAAGGAATACAAGGAGAAGAAGGCAACGGTCGAATTTCCTGACGGCAGCAAGAAGGAGTTCAACTTCGAGGAACTCGAGAAGACCTACAACGGAATCCGCGACGAGCGCACCAAGCTCAGCCTCGAACTCGGCGATATCCTCAAGCCCGTCACCGAGGCCAAAGCCAAGCTCGACGAATACATCGCCGACCACATGGTCGATCTCACCCCAGCACAGATCGACGGCCTGAAGAAGAAAACTGCTGACTGGGATCCCAAAATCGTCCAGATCAATGTCGCCGACGCCAACATCGTCGACCGTTGCGAATCATGCCATCTTGGGGCGCGCGAACCGCTGAAAATCACTCCCGCCGCTATGATGGCGAAGGGCGAGAAGAAGCCCGACGAATACGCCAACGCTTTCGTCAGCCACACTGACCCCGAACTCCTGCAGATTCACGATCCCGAAAAATTCGGCTGCTCCCCGTGTCACCAGGGCAACGGACGCGCGACAACCAGCGTCGAAAAAGCGCACGGCAACTATGAGCACTGGCTCTGGCCGCTCTTCCCCAAAGAAAACGCTCAGGCTGGATGCCAGACCTGCCACTCCGCCGACATGGTCCTGGTCTCAGGCGATGTGCAATTCGAAACCATCAACACCGGCAAGGATCTCTTCCGCCAGCGCGGCTGCATGGGGTGCCATCGCTACGAAGGCTACGACAAAGAGCCCGAAGACCTGAACAACATCGGCCAGCAGATCAAACAGATTGAAACTGAGAAGAAAGACAACGTTAAACAAGCTGCGGATCTGATGAAGCAGGCCGACGCCGCCGAGTCGAACGAAGAAGCCAACAAGCTCAACACGCAAGCCGTCGATCTCAAAGTCTCTAACAGCAAACTTGATGGACGATTGCAACAGCTCGACTTCCAGTCGCACAGCCTGATGCAGGACCAGAAAAAAGTCGGCCCTAATCTCAAAGATGTTCGCTTAAAGCTAAACAAAAACTGGATTCCCGTCTGGCTGAAGAAACCATCTGATTTCCGCCCCACGACGAAGATGCCGAACTTCCGCCTGACCGACCATCAAATCCAGGCGATCTCCGCCTACATTTGGCAGTCCGGCTTCACCGACCCTCTCCCCAAGCACAAGCCCGGCAACGCCGCACACGGCAAAGAGCTCTTTGAGACCCGCGGATGCCTCGCCTGCCACTCCATCGGCGAAGGCGATCAGACGATGGGCGGCACGTTCGCCGCAAATCTCACACGCGTCGGAGAAAAGGCCAACTACGACTATCTGGTCCGCTGGATTCACAACGCTCGCGAGCGTACCCGTCCCTATTGCCCCTACGAGAAAAAAGACATCGGGCCAGAGGACTACGCAAAGAAGGGACTTCCCTACCAGTTCGATCTGAACCACAGCCGCTGCCCGAATGACGGCCACGAGCTGCAGGTCCAGAACATGACGGTGATGCCGAGTTTGCGCCTCAGCCCCGAAGACGCGGAAGACATCGCGACTTATCTGATGACACAGAAGAAACAGGAGCCGTCTTCCTATGCCGACGCGTCGTCGTTCATGGACGATCCCAACCTGAAGGAGGAAGGCAAGAAGTGGGTGCGCTTCTACGGCTGCGGTGGATGCCACGAAGTTGCCGGCATGGAAGAGGAAGGCCGCATTGGCACTGAGTTGACGTTTGAAGGCAGCAAGCCAATCGAACGCCTCGACTTCGCACTCTTCACCGAACCCGCGCAGCGCGGCGGCAAAGACTCCGAGCCGATCAAAGATAAAGACGATCTCGCCCGCCTGCCCGACGGTCCAGCCAACAAGCCTTGGTACGACCATAAAGGCTTCTTCGAGCACAAGCTCGCCGAGCCCAACGTATACGACGAGGGCAAAATCAAGGGCCCGACCGAAGCTCTAAAAATGCCGAACCTGCACCTGACGAAAGATCAGGTGCTCGATCTCACCACGTTCCTCATGGGTAGCCAGGAGACTTCCCTGCCCCAGAGTTATCAATACAAGCCTGGCGACGCCCGGCACGACATTCAGGAAGGCTGGTGGGTAGTCAAGAAATACAACTGCATGGGATGCCACCAATTCATCCCCGGCCAGCGCACGATTCTGATGGGCCTGCCGCAATATCAGGAGCAGCAAGAACAACTGCCGCCCAAACTGTTAACCGAAGGTGCGCGAGTCGATCCCGAATGGTTGCGCAAGTTCCTCTCGAATCCTGCGCTCAACACCACCGACACCAACCGCAACGGCGTGCGCCCGTACCTGAAAGTCCGCATGCCAACGTTCTCGTTCTCCGACAACGAACTGCGAAAGCTCGTTCGCTTCTTTGAAGCGTTATCTCAGCAACCCCTGCCCTATATTCCGCAGCAGGTGCCCGCACTCAGCGCCAAGGAAAGCGATATGGCGCGCAGCCTGTTCTCCAGTACTGCGGCACCGTGCTTGAAGTGTCACACGACAGGGGACCCCACACACGACAAAATCGCCACAGCACCAAACTTCTTGTTGGCTAAAGAGCGCCTCAAACCCGACTGGGTCCTGCGCTGGATCACCGATCCGGCAGCCATCAGTCCGGGAACCTCGATGCCGTCCGGGTTGTTCCGGCAGCAACCGGACGGGCACTATGTCTTCTCCGGACCAACACCGCCAACTTTCAACGGCTTTAACGGCGATCACCGCAAGCTTCTCACAGACTATATCTTCCAGCTAACACCGGAAGAACAAAGGCGGGTGGCCGCTTCGATGCCGCGCGCCAAGGCCGCCATACAATTGCCAACTGACCGCAAACAGGCTGCGATGCCATCGCATCCAACAGCCGGCGGAGGTTCACGGTAGAATGGCGCGTTTCCGTCATCTTGGCGCCGGCGCGTTGCCGGCTGTCACGCGAGCCTCGTGCGCTGTCCCGTACAGAACGATATTGAACCCAAAGAAAGGCAATATCATGAATAAGAAAAGCACTTGGATACTGATTGCAAGCCTGTGCGCGCTCCTCGCATTGGCCGCATGTAACAAGAAAGAAGAAACCCCCGCTGCTCCCGCAGAAACCCCTGCAGCCTCCGCTCCGGCAGCAACCCCCATCGATCCCGCAACTGTCGCAACCGTCAGCGGCACGGTCAAATTCGATGGCACGGCCCCCAAGGCCGCGAAAATCGACATGAGCCAGGACCCCGGCTGTAAGGGGGCAAACACAGCCGAGAATCTCGTCGTCAACAATGGCGATCTCGCCAATGTCTTCGTCTACGTGAAGGACGGCCTCGGCAACCGCACCTTCGACGTCCCCAAAGACCCCGTGGTCCTCGACCAGAAGGGATGCCAGTATCACCCACACGTTCTGGGACTGATGGCTGGGCAGACCGTTCAGATCAAGAATGATGATCCCACGACCCACAACATTCACCCCACACCGAAAGATAACCGCGAGTGGAACGAATCGCAGCCTCCGTCCTCGCCCGCGCTCGAAAAGAATTTTGCACGCGAAGAGATCATGCTGCCGGTCAAGTGCAATCAACACCCGTGGATGAAGATGTACGTCAACGTTGTGAAGAGCCCGTTCTTCGCCGTGACCGATGCCAGCGGTAAGTACGAGATCAAGGGCCTGCCGCCGGGCGATTACACACTAGCGTTTGTGCATGAAAAACTGGGAGAGCAGGACCAGAAGGTCACCGTCGCTCCAAAAGACACGAAGACGGTCGATCAAACCTTCAAAGCCGCCAGCGGAATGTAATCAGCGGAAGCAGCAGAGACCGGGGCAAGAGAAGCTTGGGATGACCCACGTCTCGCCGATTTTGCGAGACGTGGGAATCTCCAGACCCAACCCAACTGCTGAGCAGACTCGCCCCCGCCACAAGTCTGCTAGAATACCGCGTTGGCCGAGACCGGTTGAGAACTGGGCAGCACGGCCCGCCACAGCAGTAGGGCAAGATAAGCTAACTTGCCGACCCAAGGGGTACGACTCTGAAATCCCTCGCCATCGCGTACAATCGCGCGCATCACACCTTCGCCGTCATCGTCTCCTGCGCGACTCTTGTCGTGATTACCGCAGGCGCATTAGTCACCAGCAACGATGCCGGCTTGTCGGTGCCCGACTGGCCAACTTCCTTCGGATATCTGATCAAGGTTCCACACTTTGTCGGTGGCGTCCGCTATGAGTGGACTCATCGCATGCTCGCCGGTTCTCTCCTCACCCTCACGCTGACCATCGCTATCTGGACATTCTTCGCGGAGCGGCGCCGATGGCTGCGTTGGCTCGCAGTAGGAGCATTCTGCACCGTAATTGCCCAGGCCGTTCTCGGAGGCCTCACCGTTCTTCTTTTCCAGCCGCCGCTCATCTCAACGGCACACGCCGCGGTGGCGCAGACCTTCTTCTGTATCGCAGTTGCCATTGCCGTTTTCACTGGCCGCAAATGGGTGGAAGAGCAGCCGCGGGTTGAATTCGATCATCGCCGCCCCAGCTTGTTCACTCTGACGTTGCTCTCGATCTTCGTCCTGTACGTACAACTGTTCCTGGGCGGCATGTTCCGCCACCATGGCATGAGTTGGGGACCGCACGTCGTTCATGCCGTTGTTGTTTCCTTTGTCTTGGCTTGGACTTCTGTTCGTGCCCTCACGGTTTACGCCAACATTGAGGCAGTCCGGCGGCCGGCGATCATGATGCTCTCCCTCGTGATTGCCCAACTCTGTCTTGGATTCACCGCATTTCTGACCCGCATTTCCTGGGGACGCGATGCCGTGCAGCCCGAACTGCCGATGGTGATCTCGACGGTGACGCACGTCGCCGTAGGCGCGCTGCTTCTAGCCACGGCCGTAATTCTGGCCATTCAAGTCTGGCGTCACTGCCCTGTTGCATTCGAGGAGCGAGTTCCCCATGCGCAGCATGACGCCTCTGCGGCCTGAAGACTCTCCACCACGGAGACACGGAGGCACAGAGAAAACCTCAATTGTCTTCTCCGTGACTCCGTACCTCCGTGGTGAATGACCGCGAACTCCCTAACTTCTCTCCGAATGTCGTAAACTGATTCTTAGTTCTGGGGAAACGCTTGGTCTCGAAAGTCGCTGCGCTCGTGGACGCTGGACCGGAGATTGACTGTCCCTCCGCACCCGTCATTTCCGTCCAGAACCTCGTTCACCGTTACGAAAACCGCACTGCGCTGAACGGCGTCTCCTTCGATGTGCGTCCCGCCGAACTCTTCGGCCTGCTCGGACCAAACGGCAGCGGCAAGACAACTCTGTTCCGAATCCTCTCCACCCTGATGATTCCCACCGGCGGCCGTGCCCTCGTGATGGGCTGTGACTCAGCCCAGGATGCTCCGCGCCTTCGCCGCCAGATCGGGGTCGTTTTTCAGGCCCAAAGTGTGGATCCGAAGCTCACGGCCTACGAAAATCTATGGCATCAGGGTCATCTATACGGACTGAAAGGCACAGCCCTCAAGAGACGCGTCGCTGAGATCCTCGCCCGCGTTGGCCTGGCCGATCGAGCGAAAGAACGCGTGGAGACTTTTTCCGGAGGCATGCAGCGCCGCATCGAGTTAGCCAAGGGACTCCTGCATCATCCCGGCGTCCTGCTTCTTGACGAACCCACCACTGGCCTGGATCCCGGCGCCCGCCGCGACCTCTGGCAATACCTACAAATCCTACGCGACGAAGAGCACGTCAGTGTGCTCGTGACCACTCATCTCATGGAAGAAGCGGAGCGCTGCGATCGCCTCGCCATCATGAACGAAGGCAACCTCGTCGCTCTGGGAACGCCGGCCGAACTGAAGAGCGAGATCGGTGGCGACGTGATCCTGCTTGACGCCGCCCGCGATGCTGATTCCCTCGCTCAGCACATTCGCACGCGCTTCCACGTTGACACTACGGTTCTAGGCACACAGGTGCGCATCGAGCGCGAAGGTGGACACCGCTTCGTCCCCGACCTGGTCGAAGCGTTCCCCGGTGAGATTCAAGCGATCTCAGTCAGCAAGCCCGCGCTCGAAGACGTCTTTATTCACCGCACAGGCCACAAGTTTTGGAGTGAAACCAGCGAACCCGATTCGCCCGCAGTCGACAAGAAGAAGAAAAAGAAGAAGTGAGGGTAGGGACAGCCGCCCTCGGCTGTCCGGTCGAGCGAAGCTCGACAGATGCTGCGAGGGGAAATTTAGATTACGCTAACAGGAGGTCAGCGTTGCGCCACATGATTCTCGCATTGTCGCTCGTGCTCGGAATAGTCCCTCTCATCGGTGTCGCATGGATTTTCATCAGCGGCATGATCACTCTGTCTCCGCCCTCGGCCACCGTCGACGGCTTGTTTATGACGCTGATCCTGCTCACTCTTTCCGCGTGCTTCATGCTGAACGCGTTCTGGGAAGCCCGCGACAAAGGCCTGATCGGCAAGAAACCGAGCGCGCCTACGAAAGCCGCATCCCCAAAGGCAAGCTAGCGAATGGCTACGCAGACTGCAGCTTTGATGCGCCCGATGATGCCGCCATCGGCAGGCCTTGTCCTGCCTTCCTTCACGCTCTGGTGGCGGGAGATCGTACGCTTTTACCGGCAGCCCGGCCGAGTCGTGGGGGTACTCGCTTCTCCTCTGGTGTTTTGGGTCGTGCTTGGTTCAGGCTTCGGCACTTCGTTCAGCTCGGGCTCGCCCACTGGACAGAACCATTACCTCGACTATTCCTACCCCGGAATCCTGATTCTGATCGTCCTCTTCACCTCGATCTTCACCATGATGTCGGTGATTGAAGACCGCAAAGAAGGATTCTTGCTTTCGGTTCTGGTCGCGCCAGTCCCGCGCTCGGCCATCGTTCTCGGCAAAGTTCTCGGTGGCACCACACTCGCCGCCGTCCAGGGCATGATCTTCCTGATCTTCGCGCCCTTCGCAGGAATTCACCTGAACCTGATTCAAGTTCTGCTAGTCGCGGTCGTCGTGTGCCTGGTTTCTTTTTCTCTGACGGCGCTCGGATTCGCCATTGCCTGGCCCATGGATTCCTCCCAGGCCTTCCACGGCATCGTGAATCTTTTCCTGATCCCGCTCTGGCTGGTCTCGGGCGCGCTCTTTTCGCTTGCGGGCGCTTCGGGATGGATCCGCGTCATCATGCGCCTCAACCCTCTCACCTACGGAGTGGAAGCACTCCGCTCGCTGCTCTATCCCGGCGCCGCGACCAGTTTCCCGCTCGCCTCGGCCATGGCGACGCTCGTGCTATTCTCGCTGGTCATGTTCGCCCTGGCAATGCTGATGGCGAACCGCCGGACGACGAAACCTGCCGCCTGATAACTCATGATCGACCCGCAATACGCCTACTTCCCGGCTCTGATCGCCGGATTGAATGGAACCAGCGCCGTCCTGCTCCTGATCGGACGCACGCTGATCATGCGCGGGAAATTAGTCGCTCATCGCACTTGCATGATCGCCGCGATCGTCTCCTCGGCCTTGTTTCTTGCTTGCTATTTGTATTTCCACGCCCACGTCGGCGAGATCCGTTTTCTCGGACCTCCCGTCTGGCACGCAATCTACCGTGTTGTTCTGATTCCGCACGTCATCCTTGCCATGGTCATCGTCCCGATGGTCTTCGTCACATTGATCCGTGGGTTGCGCGAGCGCTACGACAAACACCGAGCCATCGCCCGCTGGACCTGGCCTCTCTGGATGTACGTCTCCATCACCGGAGTGCTCGTCTACTTCATGCTGTACCAATGGTTCCCGCACAGCTAGATTTGTGGAGAGTCGGACGCCGAGTCCGCCGAAGCGTAAATCCGCCACAGAGGCACAGAGACACAGAGGAACCCAAAGCATTAAGATCTAGACCGAACTGGTTTTGCCTCCGTGCCTCCGTGTCTCCGTGGTGAATAGTCCAATGGCGATCCTCAAACTCAAAATCGACGTCTCCAACACGATCGGCAACGCCGCCTGGAAGGAACTCCAGCAATACGATCAAATCCAGTCTGCCGACTTCGGCCCGCAATTCGGCAGCGGTGGACGCTGCAACCACCCTCCCGACCAACCTCACGCCAAAGGCGAATGGATCGGCGCCGAAATCCGCCTCCAAACCCCGCTCCTCGCCCAATACGCCATGTCCCACTACCTCGAGCAGGACCGCGTCCTCGACGCCGACGTGGAGTAGCCCCGATCCGCAATTCCCGAACCCCCGACTGCTTTACTCCGTATTGTTAACCAGAATGTCCGCCAAACGTTATAACTGTGACCGCCGGCCCTATGCCGCCGGCAATTCAACTCCTGTGAGGGATTGATGAACTCAGATCTGATCGTGGCCGTAACCCTTCCCGCAATGTTCAGTTGGTTCGCCTGGGTAATTTTCAGCACGTTCCGCCGTTACAAGATTGCAAAACTGCAGGCCGACGTACAGTCGAGATTGCTCGACAAAGTCGGCTCCGCCCAGGACCTGCTCGCCTATGCCCAAAGCGACGCCGGCAAACAGCTTCTTGAATCGCTAAAGGTCGAGCGGGTTGTCTCCCAGGCGCCTTACAGCAAGATCATCGGGGCTCTCCAAGCCGGCATCGTGCTGTTCTTCTTCGGCCTCGCCATGCTGTGGCTCCGCGGTCACGTATCGGCGCAGGGCGCCGAGGGCTGCACGGTATTCGGAGCGCTTTCGATTGCTGTAGGTCTGGGCTTCGGATTCTCCGCCGCCGCGTCTTACTACCTCTCTCGATCGTTCGGACTGCTGAACCAAACGCAGTCATAACACGCGATCAGGATGCCGGCCTCATCACAACCAAGGGCGTTGTGCCTGGAAGCCTCTGACGCTACTCCGCAGGACGCTGCGGAGACCGTGGAAGCCAGACTCCGGATGGATGAGGTATCCTTCCGCGCGTTCTATGAACAAGCCGCACCCAAGCTCTTCGCTTACTTGCTGCGTGTCGCGGGTGAACGAGCGCTGGCCGAGGACATTCTGCAGGAAACGTTCTTCCGCTTTCTTTCCAGCAAACTTCCGGAGATGAACGAGGCATCGCGTCGGAGCTATCTGTTCCGCATTGCCACCAATCTGATGCGGGACCGCTGGCGCCGCAACCGGGAAGATCCAATGCCCGAGACGTTTCCCGAGCCCGCATCCCGCCCACCGCAGATCGATCGCCAACTCGACCTGAGGCAGGCATTTCGGCAGTTGAAGCTGCGCGAGCGGCAGTTGTTGTGGCTGGCTTATGTCGAGGGATCGAATCACAAGGAGATTGCAGAAGTCACCGGCTTGCGACACGGAAGCATCCGGCTGCTCCTGTTCCGCGCACGCCGCAGGCTGGCCAATCTGATTCGCGCAGGCACTTCTTCCGAAACGGAGCGTTCCCAATGAACCGAGCAATCTGCGAATGGGAAGAGAAAACCGCAGCCACTATCCACCGCGGAACCATCGACGAAGAGGTCGCCTCTCACGCGGAGCACTGTCCTGTGTGCTCGGAGATATTGCTGTTGAGCGACACTCTTCGTGCTACGGCCGCCCTGACGCGGCACGAACTATCTGCCCTGCCCGATCCCGCGCGAATATGGCAAAAGGCGCGCAGACAAGCAGTCGATGATGCGGTGCGCAAGGCCCTGCGCCCAATCCTTTTCATGAAGATCGTTGCCGTCGTCGCATTTGCCGCTTCACCGTGGCTTCGCTGGTTGCTGCCCATTGCACGAAAATTAGCCAGCTCATGGTGGAAGACGTTCGATCTCAACCTCGCATTCGCTCCGAAGATTTGGCCCGTTGACGTAAATCAGGCCGTCATTTTTCTCGGATGCTCCGGAACGATCCTCCTCCTTGGTTTGAGCTCGTGGTACATGTTGCGCGAAGAGTAGTTCGTAGAAACCAAGTCTCGCACGCAACCGGGAGAGGAATTTGCCCAACTCTGCTATATTCCTCAGTTTGTGACTGAACCTACAGAGATTCTGAGCACTGCCGAAGAGACTCGCGAAGTGGGGCCTGGCCGAAAGCGATCCACTCTGGCAACCGCGCGTCAGTTGTCTGCCGCAGTGATCTCTGCAGCTTGGCCTGGCGCAGGGCACTTGATGCTTGGGCAACTTCCCAAGGGGATGTTTCTCTCAGCTGTGTTCGTCACGCTTCTATCCTGTTATTGGCCTCTTCGACTGCTCCGCTACTATGCAGGGTTTGTAACGCTGATTCTGAGTTGGGCCATTCTCAGCTTTTACTCTGCTTGCAGCACTCAACTCACACTGAACGTTAAGACGCGCCAGCGAGCCTCCAGGCTGTGGTTCGCCCTCACGCTGCCAGTGGCCCTTGTCATCCTCAGCTTTACGATCAGGGGTGTGATGCGAGCCTCGGGATTCACTCCGTTCGCCGTCCCCTCAACATCGATGGAACCAACAATTCAGCACGGAGACAGCGTCATTGTTGATACCCGCGCTTATCGCTTGAGTCGTCCTCAATATCGGGATGTCATTGTCTTCTACAGAGTGGATGGTTCATTCTGCGCCAAGCGCATTATTGCGATTGGCGGAGACATCATTGCGGGCCGGTCTGATCGCATCATGGTGAACGGCAGCCTGATAAACGAATCCTACATTCAACATTCAGCGAAACAATCAGCGTTGGATGACGAACCGCCCGGATACGACTGGATGCATTCTTTCGGACCCGTTACCGTGCCGGCCAATAAATACTTCGTGATGGGAGACAACCGCGACGTCAGCCTCGACAGTCGCTCTCCCGAATTCGGATTCGCTGACGGCGGCAGGATAGTCGGAAAGGTGCTATACGTGTATCGTGCCGCGAGGGAAGGATTGCGCGTCCGATGACTGAACCTGCTGTCGGAGTGGCCACACCCAAGCGCTCCATGCCGCGCACCCAGAAAATCCTGTTCTTCGTCACCGGATGGCTCATCGTCCTCATGCCATTTCTGTTCTGGTGGAATACGTGGTTCGGACGCCACCTCTCCGACCGGCAACTTGCCGAATATCTCCACGACGATAAAAAGCCGCGCCACATCCAGCACGCTCTCGTGCAATTGGGCGACAGCATGTCGCACAGCGATGTCGCCGCCAGGCAGTGGTATCCCGATCTGCTCCGCCTCGCCACTAATCCCGTGGAAGAAGTCCGCAACACCGACGCGTGGGTCATGGGCCAGGACACTTCGGGCGCGGGCTTCCATGATGCTCTCCTGAAAATGCTGCAGGATTCTTCCCCAATGGTTCGAGGCAACGCCGCGCTGTCGCTGGTCCGCTTCGGCGACGCGACCGGACGCCCGCAAATCATTGCGCTCCTGCAATCCGCACAAATCACCGCACCACAAGCCGGACAAATCGTCGACGCCGACCGACCGGGCACCTCCATCCATCAAGGCGGGTTGATCGCCAAGCTTTCCACCGCAGGCGGATCGCAGCCGACAGAGATTCGGTCGCCCATCCCCGGACGGATCCGCACAGTCGCTGGAACCGGCGCAAACGTCGCGGCTGGCGCGGAAATCGCGGTCGTCGACCCAGCCACCGATCAAGTCTGGGAGGCACTGCGCGCACTGTACCTGGTCGGCCAACTCGAAGACCTGCCAGCGGTCCGCGCTTACGAGCGCGATCTTCCTGACATCTCAAATGATGTTCGCCAGCAGGCGATGGAAACCGAAAAGGCCATCAACGCCCGCGCGAAACAATAGGAGGGACTCATGGCCGGAGCACCCACCGCAGTTGGATTTGCCGCTTTTGCCGGAGTGAAGGCCGTCGGCTACACCGCCGCAGCGGCCGTTCTCAAGCGCGGATACCAAGCGTTGGCGCCCGTGAAAGCTAACGTTGTAAGCGTCGGTCTCGCGCGCACCGGCATTGGCCTATGCGCGGGACTAATCTATGGCGGGTTGTGGATCTTAGTTGCGAATCAACTACGGAATCCGCCCGACAGCTTACCCTTTTACTACTATGGTTTCTTGTTCCCAGTGCGCCTGGCCGAGTGGACCTTCCTGATCTGGCTCTTCTTCGACCGCGGTCTGCTTGACCGCTCGCGCCTGTGGAAGTACGTCGTCTTCGGCACGATCGTCTCTTATGTCCTTGACGCGATAGGAGTGGGCGCAGCCTTCGTGTTGCCAGGCGGTTTCTGGGTCTGCTGATCCGTCTATTCGCCGTTGTCATCCTGAAGCCCGCGCACTTCGCGGGCGGAGGACCCTTGTACTTTGTCGAAAGCTGAAATGCCGTAGACGAGTGCCGAGGTCCCTCGCGCAAAGAGCAGAGTCTCAAGCTGACAATGTGAGGAGGATTCGCGGACGAACGTGGGAGTGTTTCCTGAAAGCTGAGAGCTGACAGCTGATGGCCGGTTTTCTAGATCGCCATCACTCCAACTTCCTTTTCCACTTCCGCGGTATCGACCATCGCGATCGCGTCCCACGGACAGCCGTCGAGGAAGCATCCATCCGGCCCTTTACTGACGCACTTCTTGCAGCCAATGCAAAGAATTGGATCGACCTGAATCCGTCCAAACGGCGGATTGTCCTCGTCCGGCACCCAGAACATGCAGTCTTCGACGGGGCAATATTCCACACACGCAGGCGAACCGGCGCATCCCGTGCAGCACTCGGTGATCACCGCCAGTTCTTTGGGTTTCTTCTTGCGGGGCGTGGCCAGCCCTTTGGACTTCGGTTCAAACTTGAGCTCGTCAGGAACCATCCCGACGGCCTTGGCAGCTCCCCCAGATGCGGCAGGCATGATGCGGCGATTATAGCAAACCGCAGCTCTAACCCTCACCGGGCGCTGATTAGATCAGTACCCGCACCGTGGGGTGCCCCGCTTCTCGCCGCAGTTGCGAGAAGTGGGATTCTCGTCAGTGGAGCACCTTACTAACTTACATTCTCAAGCACCCTGGCCATCCCCTCTTCAAACTCTCGCTCATCCCCAATCAAACTCAACACCAAATACCCATCACTCTCAAAATCATAAAAGTGCCCGGGATGCACGAGCACGCCCTTCTCCCGCACCAACTCAATCGCCAGCTCCTCATCCGACTGTGTCACCGGAACCCGCAGCACGGCATACCATCCGCCTTCGACTTCCAGCCGCTGGCAACCCTTCTGCTGTGCCAACTGCCGATCCAACTCCGCCAAGTTCGCCCGCACTCGATTCATCAACTGCGCCTGAATGTTCCTCCGCTGCGATAGCAGCACTGGCACCGCCCACTGCACCGGCGCATTCATCGACAAATACGTATCGGCGATCACCTCCAGCCGCGCCATCGCTGCATCCACATGCTCGGAAGGCCCGCTCGTCACCACCCACGCCACCTTCATCTGCGGCAGCGCCGAAATCTTCGACAGCCCGCTCAAAGTAAACGTCAGCACACGTTCGTTTTCTGCGAAACTCGCCCTCTGCACACTTTGGGATGCCCCAGGTCTCGCTGGTTTTGCGAGACCTGGGAATGGTCGACCTATATCCTCGATCCCATAATCCAGGAACACCTCATCCACAATCACGGCCAGCCCATGCGCGCTACAAAAGTCATTCAACTGCTGCGCCTCTGAATGCTTCACATACGACCCCGTCGGATTATTCGGATGCACCACCACCACACCCCGAGTCCGCGCCGTCACAGCTTTCTCAAGCGAGTGGAAATCCATCTGCCAGCCGTGGTCATAAATCAGCGGATACGGCACCAGCTTCACGTCCTGCAAATCCGCCAGAAACTCAAACAGCGGATAGCTCGGCTTCGGTACCAGCAACTCATCCCCGGCATTGCATAGCAAGCGAAACACATACGAGTACCCCTCGCTCGTACTCGCCGTCAGCACAATTCGCTCGGGATCGATAGCCACTCTATGCGATTCGCTGTAATACGAAGCCACAGCCTGGCGTCCTGAACGCAATCCCTTCGCCTGCGGATCGTAGTCGAGCGCCCGCGACGATCCCAGTGCCCCCAGAATCGCCGCCGAGTCGTATGTCAGCCCGACGCGCGTAGGATTCGATGCGGTCAAGTCCAGAAGCAGCATCCCCCGTGCGCGCACCTCTTCCACCGCCTGCGTAAACCGGTTCTGCGTCAGGCGCCAGTTCGTTCTGTCAGAAAACATGGATGGATTTTATGCCGATTGGCGAGCTATCTGCTGCATGCCACGGGAACTCTTTACCACGGAGGCACAGAGTCACAGAGAAAAAGTGGATTCGTTTTCCTCCGTGCCTCTGTGCCTCCGTGGTGAATCGTTCTCTCTGCCCAAAACAAAAGGCGTCCTCGCGAGGACGCCGAAGATCTCCAATCCAACTCTACGCCCGAGGACGCATTTCATTCTTCACGATCACGGGCTCGCTCCCGCGAGGCGCGCTGATGCTTGGCCAATCCCGAATCCCCACCGCCGGGCAGATCAGCCCCTTCGCGGCCGGCCGCAACAGCTGACGCAATGTCTGGACACCGTAAAACAATCCCTCGCCGGTGTTAGCGGCAACAATCAAGTGCGATTTGTCGGAGAACAACAGGTACCCATTCCCGCCGACGGCGTCGCCCTTCAGTCCGTTCTTAGCCAGGAACCGGCGCACCCGCTTGTCCGATAGCCGCGCCAGCACGATGGCCCGGCCGGAAGCCTTCGATGCCACTTTCCTGCCCTGAATATCAAGCCTGAAACCGGATTGGTCCGCAACCTCTTCCGCCAGCGTTTCCGCGGCAATGCGATCCTCCGACTGATGCCCGAGTTGCACGAGGATCTTGGTTCGCGAACATACTTGGAATCCGCCATTGCGCAACTGCACTTCCTTTGGTGGAGGCTCCAGCGTGAGCCCTGGCCTTTCCGGTGAATCCATCGCTAACAACCCCGGAGCACAAAGCAATGTGCATCCAACGATCGTCAACAGTTGTTTGGTCATCGATACCCCTAACCTGGAAATACAGGTTTCCCATTGTACCCGCGAACTCCCCCGAGACAACAGTCAAAACATGCTTTTCCTAGAGGTTTTACCCGAGTGACTGGCGAGATTCCGTCCCGTTTTCCACAGCCGGACTATTTCGCAAACGTCTCTTTATTCACCACATAGGGCATCTTGGTGACATCCCCGTCGTAGTTGCCCTCGAGCACGTCGATCAATCCCTGGGCGCAACGTCCTGCCATTCCTTTGTCCGGATCGGTCGATAGACGTGTGATTCTCGCCGCGCTGGCAAAATGTGGCAGCAGACGGCAGCGATCGGCAATCGCTGGATCCCGCAGCGGAGAATCCTTCGGCAGAGGCTCTTTCTCGTAAACATCAAGCGCAGCTCCCGCGATCCAGTTCTCACGCAAAGCCCGCGCCAGTGCCGCCTCATCTACGACCGGCCCGCGAGATGTGTTCACCAGGTATGCAGTCGGCTTCATCAGCCGCAGCGTCTGCTCGTTGAACAGATGATACGTCGGAGTCTTGCTCTCCCCCTCGCGCAACAGCGGCACGTGCACGCTCACAAAGTCCGCATGACGCAGCGCTTCCTCAAACCCTACATACTTGATCCACGCCTTCTCTTTCACCAGCCCCCGCGCGTGCCGGAGCGCATGAATCTCCTGGATCGCCTTCACGAACGCCTGATTCTCGTAGGCGGGGTCGTAGCACAGCACGTTCATGTCAAACCCAACGCATTTCTTAATGAACGCGAGGCCGATGCGCCCCGTGCCAATGACCGCGACGTTTTTTCCGGTAACCTCGTCTCCGAGAAACGGCAAATAGGGATGCCAGAATCCCCACTGGTTCTCGCGCGTCAGGTGCTCCGCAGTCCACATCTTCCGCGCCAAAGCGCCCAACAGGAAGAACGCAAACTCTGCGGTCGCTTCGGTCAGTACGTCCGCCGTGTGCGTGAACGGAATCTTGTACTTGTTCGCATCCGCCCGATTGATATTGTCGAACCCAACCGCAATCTGCGCGACAACCTTCAACGTCCCCTTACCCGCCTTAAAGATTTCCGCGTCAATCGGATCGCGCAACGTCGTAATCAGCCCGTCGACCCCGGTCTTCACCTTCTCGATGACTAGCGCTTTCGGGGGCGCTTCCGGCTGCGGATACACTTCCACCTCGTATCCGCGCTTGCGCAGCATATCAATTGCTTCCCCAATATCGCAGGTGGCAAACACGCGAAATTTCTTGGCCATGATTTTCAGGATGCCGTTTTCAGAGTGATGAGCAATAGAACGTCCGCGCACCCACAGCGCGGACTCATGAAAATATCATACGCAAGTCCAACCCTTCATCATCGCGAAAAGGGGATGTGTAGCCCCTGAGGCATTCCTCCGGGGTTGTGCGCGAAGCGCACAATGCGGCAGCGTGCGGCGAGGCAATCCCTTTGCAAAGAAACTCAGCCGACACGCCGTGCTTCGCTTCGGCGGGGCGGACGAATGCGTCCGCCCCTACACACGACGCGGAGGACTCGTGCATTTTGCCGAGGACGTTATCCTCAATCCTGCCCTGCGCCTGACATCTAATCCCAGCCCCTGCTACTTGCCCGCTGCGTGATGGTCATAACTCAACACCCGCGTGACCTTCCACGCCCCATCCTTGTACTGCCACAAATGGACGAACTTCCCCTCACCGTCTCCAATCTCCGGATGCCCCGGGTGATGAAAACGGTGCACGCCCATCTCAATCGCGCCGTAGCCCTTCATGTAGTAGATCTGCAATGTGCCAGGCACCAGTTCGCGGGTGGTGGTGCCGCAGATGTTCTTCTTCACGCTGTCCGTCAAAGCTTGCTGTCCAAGCGTCACCCCGCCTTGATCGTGATAGAACTCAACGTGCTCATCGATGAACGACGCAAACTTCACCAGATCGCATTTGTTATACGCATCAAACAGCGCGGCATCGAGCGCAGTAATGGCTTTGTTCAATTCCTCCTGATTCTGAATCTTGTCGAGCGGTGGGACACTCTGCGCACCCGCCGAACTCGCAAGCACCAGGGCAATCAGACCGGACCACACGATCAACAAAGAGGCGCACCGAGTTGCCAAACGTGAATTCATGACTTCTCGCTTTCGAAAGGAATGGGTTGCTGAGACAGGAATACGAGAAACGAGGCGTCGTGGTTCCCCGCTGGTAGTGGCAGAGCCTCCGTCTGAAGTCGAACTTCGCGGCATCATCCCGAAAGCCCGCGTTTTCACCAGCGGGCTGAGGGATCTCGCGCGTATCGCCAGAGCACTCCGTCCGAGGTCCCTTACTCCGCCTGAAATACGGTTTCGCTCGAGAAGGGCCTGGAAAGAACGGGATTGCTGATTCCGGCTCCGCTAGCTGGCGTCCGCCGCCTGCTCTTCTTTCTTCTTCACGCGCACGACAGTGATCTTGGCGAATCCTTCGTCAAACGCCGGCGCCTTGAGTTTGGCCGCCATACGCCGCATCACATCCTCGGGAACCACCCGATCCCGCCGCTGATGCCGCTCAATGCACACATCCAGCGGAACATCGAAGAACACGGCGTGCACTTCGTAGTTGTAATCCTTTGCCAGCTTGATCCAATGGTGGCGTTCTTGCGGCGTGAGGTTCGTGGCGTCGACATAGTTCGTTGGACGCTTCGCGATCAGCCGCGCCTTCAGCATCGACCGCAAATTCGAGAACACCAGGTCCTGGAATCTCTGCTCGCGCACGTCATCAAACAAAAGCGAACGCACCATGTCGCTCGACAGCGGAACCACGTTGTGGCGTTTGAACCACGAACTCTTACCGGAACCGGGAAGCCCGATCGCGAGCACCACGATACCTTTCGGCGGACGCGGCGGCGCAGCCGGTACAACCGCGGGTGTTGACGGTGCGACAGGAATCGAAGCAGCACCGACCGGCTCACCTTCCGCCTCGGCAGAGAGCGCTGCAGGTTCGACCGCTGCATCTTCTGGCGCAGCCTCCTCTGGCACTTCTTCGGCCGGTTCGGCCGACACCTCCGGGATAACGCCTTTCCCTGCAGCCGGAGCGAATGCCTGGGCCACGGCTTGCTCGCGCCCACGGCCTCCACGTCCACGGCCTCCACGACGACGGCGTCCACGAGAAGTCTTAGCGGAACCGGTGGATGGCCGCGAACCCCGCGGCTGTTCCTCCGCGGGAGCGGCGGCTTCCAAAACGGGCTCCGATTCCGTCTGCGGCTCAGCAGCTTCTTTGGCTTCCACTTCGCTCTTTTTGGATTCCGGCTCCGAACTCCCGGTCTCGTTCGCTTCAAAATACGCTGGCTGCAACGGCGGAGGCGCCGGTTGGCTTTGCTCCTCCTCAGCCTTCTTCTTGCGGCGCTGTATGCGCTCGCGCATCCATTTACGCATATTCAGGCTTGTAACACAGATGGCAGGACCGGAGCAATCGGGCCGGACCAAGATGCGAACCCATGCTTCGCTCGAGGCGTCATCCCGAACAACGGCGCCGTTCAGCTGTTGGAGGGATCTCGCGCGGAGCTGCACTCAATTTGACCTGGAAACTCTCAAACTTTGAAACCTGACGTTCTACAATCAAACTCATGCCAAGTCAGATTCCAGACGCCATTCATAATCAGAAATACATTTCCCTGACCACATTCCGCAAAACCGGAGCCGCCGTCGTCACGCCCGTCTGGTTCGGAGAAGAAGACAGCAAGCTCTATGTGATGACGCGCAGCGATATGGGCAAGACGAAGCGCATTCGCAACGATCCCCAAGTGAAAGTCGCGCCCTGCACCATGAGCGGGAAGGTCACCGGACCGGAGTTCGCCGCAACTGCCCGCCTCTTGCCGCCCGAAGAGCACAAACGCGCCCACCAGACAATCAACCGCAAATACCTCATGGCACGCCTCACGTCGCCTTTTTCGCGCGCAGATGCATTCCTGGAAATCACGTTCGCGTGAGACGGCTACAATATCGCAATGTCCACTCAAACCTGGGATCCCTCCCTGTACGCCGCCAATGCTGCATTTGTCCCGGCATTGGGCCAGCCAGTTCTCGACTTGCTTCGGCCTCAGCCCGGCGAGCGCATTCTCGATCTCGGATGCGGTGATG
>Ga0335078_10005166_pt1 | contig 19309 bp, 17 predicted proteins | sample Lox_Sample_32_FD_206711 | JGI IMG/M metagenome (GOLD analysis project Ga0335078, IMG submission 206711) | Soil microbial communities from Loxahatchee National Wildlife Refuge, Florida, United States - Lox_Sample_3.2 | ecosystem: Environmental > Terrestrial > Soil > Wetlands | place: USA... | reverse complement strand
GGTTACCTTCACTAAATTGGCGCTCGACGAACCGCTCGCGGATGACGCCTTCGAGTTTAATCCTCCTCAGGGTGCAAGCGAATTGGACTTCACGCAGTTCATGCCCCAACAGTCAGTTCCGCAGTAGGGAGGCTTGGTCTACAGGCCGCGAATCGTGTGCAGCCCAAGCTCACAGGCTCTTCTCGGGCCGCCGAGATTTTCGGACCAAATGCAGTCGCGTCTCGTGATTTCTCTGCGTCCTGTGTGCTCAAGAGCCTTCGACACAGGGGCCACAGAGTCTCCGTGAACGCCGCCTTGAGACGCTTTCTGAGCGCAGAGTTCGCAGAGAACGAGCTCTGGCCGTTGCGGCTGCGCCGCGCTATGGTACTGCGACAATGGTTCAAGGGAGCCGGCAGAACGTATCCTCAAATCAGCGCCGCATGAGAGGCCGGCGTGGGGCTCGCAGCCGGCTGGGTTGGACCCCTATTATCCTCGGGGCTCTTCTCCTCAACACCTCCGGCCTGCGCGCTGACGAGTTCAGCCAGACTTCGCGCTATTCGGCGCGTCTGTTCTCCGGCGGCACGCTGATCATCGACAGCCGCGTGGGTGACATTCACGTTTCCGGCTGGGATGAACCCCGGGTGCAAATCGACGCGGAGAAGGTGGTGCGAGCGGGAAACCAGAAGGCGGCACAGCCGCTCTTTGGAAAGATCGGGGTCGTCGTCCAGGGCCAGGATAAAGAAGTAAGGTTGCTCACCAGTTACCCCGCCCGCCGATTCTGGCGGCCCTTCCGCGGCGAGTCCAAGCTCACGATCAATTTCGAAATCAAAATGCCGTATGACGCTGATCTGGTGCTGAACTGCGTGGATGGCGATGTGCGAGTTTCGGGTATCACCGGCCGGGAGCAGCTGAGGGTGAACTACGGCGACGTGGAAATTGACGTGCCCTCGGTGTGGGCCTTACGTTCTTTGTACGCGCACGCCTGGCTGGGTTACGTTCAGAGCGATCTGCACGGAACGGAATCGGACGGCGCCGGAATCCGTCAGAAGATCTCATTCTGGAATCCTAACGGCAAACAGGAAGTCGCCGTCCAGGTTCGCATGGGCGGCGTATTTGTTTATAGTGACCCACAGTGAGTGTTCCCGGGTTGCATGTATGGGGAAGCCTTAGACACCGCAGCAGACCCTGGTGAAGTCTTCGACCTCAAGGCGACGAGGTCCCCTCGGATTTCAGATCGCAAATTCCAGATTCAACGCCGGAAAATCTGTCACATCTGTTCATTATTAGGATTACGTTGCAGGCCGGCGGGACACACTGCACTGGCTGATACCACTTCATCGTGGCAGCGGCGTCCCGGATGGCTCGGGGCTTGTCAGCTGGGGAGCGCCATGCGCAACTTGGATTTGCTGAGCGCCTTCACCAGTTGCGTTTCGGCTATGTCTTTGCTCCATCCACGGCCGATAGCAATCTCGTCCACCAGGAGCTGCCAGGCACGATCGAACATCCGCTTTTCGCGGAACGAAAGCGGCTTGGCTTGGCTGAGGATCAATAGCCCCTTGAAGACTTCGGCGACCTCCAGCAAGGACCCGCTCCGCATCTTGTCGGAATTTTCCTTGAAGCGGTCTTTCCAATCGTGCGGTGGCGCCAGGCCGACGTCATTGAGGTAATCCAGAACTGCCGCGATCTCCCGCGTCTTGGCAACCCGGCGCAACCCCAGATTGGCCACGTTGCCCGTTGGGACCATCACGCGCAGGCCATTAGTGTTAAGTCTGAGCATGTAAAACATCTCAGGTTGGCCGGTCAAATTGCGGTGAGAAATCTGTTCGATCGTACCGACACCTTGATTGGGATAGACAATTTTATCGCCTACCTCAAAGTTCATAGGACCCCCGGCTAGTGTGTTTGGTGACACATGATGAGGGTAATCCTGTAGAGGGTTTACGTCAAGGCCCAATCGATCACTAATATCCTTTGCAGCCGCTGGACGGGAGCTGCCTTTTTGATTATTTGCAATGCGTTTAGATACTGCCCACTCCAGCCGTCTGAAGTGCTTTATCACGAACGCCCGCCTGTTTTGATACACTCATGCGGCTATCTTGAGGAGGACGATATGGGCTCATTCCGAAGACAAACCACCGCCACAGGTTTTTGGCTCGCGGTGCTGATCCTGACCTCGGCCAGCGCGCTTCCCGCATTCGGCGACGGACCGGTGATCGTGGAACGCGGGGTGGAGGCGAAGATGCGCGACGGTGTAATTCTCCGCGCAGATATTTACCGCCCCGATAGCCCCGCCAAGTTTCCTGTATTGCTCGAGCGCACGCCATACAACAAAGGTAATGGCGAGTCGGGGTTTGGCAGGCAGGCTGCAGCCCGGGGATACGTGGTGGTGATTCAGGACGTGCGTGGGCGCTACACGTCGGACGGCGAATGGTACCCGTTCAAGCACGAATCCGATGACGGGTACGACACGGTAGAGTGGGTGGCTGGGTTGCCCTATTCGAATGGCAAGGTGGGCATGTTTGGCGGCTCCTACGTGGGCGCCACTCAGATGCTCACCGCCATCGCGCATCCGCCGCACCTCGCAGGCATTTTTCCGGTTGTGACCGCCTCGAATTACCACGACGGCTGGACGTATCAGGGCGGCGCCTTTGAGCAGTGGTTCAACGAATCGTGGACCTCAGGTCTCGCCCAGGACACGCTTAATCGCCGGGTCAGCGCCGGCACGAACGCAATGGTGGGCGCTTGGACGTTGCCGCTGACGAATTATCCGCTCTTCAATCTCGCCGGCATGGCGCCGCCGGGCAGCGCGGCCGGTCTGCGGGAACTCGCGCCTTACTTCCTCGACTGGCTCAGCCATCCCGATTATGACGACTACTGGAAGAAATGGTCCATCGAGGAGCATTATCCGGACATCCAGGTGCCCGCTTACGTGGTGGCTGCGTGGTACGACATCTTTCAAGGAGGATCGTTGCGCAACTACCTCGGCATCACCGCGCATGGCGGCAGCGAGGCGGCGCGCCAAAAATCGCGTTTGTTGGTGATGATCGGCGGACACGCCGGCGGCGGGCCCAAGATCGGTGAGGTGGATTTTGGCAAGGACTCGGTGGTGGATGAAGACGCGCTGATGCTGCGCTGGTACGACAACCTGCTGAAGGGCGAGGATAACGGAGTTGAACGTCAGAAGCCGGTGAGGCTCTTCGTGATGGGGCGCAATGCCTGGCAAGAGGAGTCGGCTTGGCCGCCGCCCGAAGCGATGGAGGTGAACTACTATCTTCACTCCAGCGGACGCGCTAATTCACTGGACGGAGACGGCGTACTCAGCCTGGTACGTCCCGCTTCCGAAGCGGCCGATCGTTTTGTCGATGACCCCGCCAGTCCCGTGCCCACCGTGGGCGGCCCGCTCTGCTGCGATAGCGCCCACCTTGCTCCGGGCGCTTGGGATCAGCGCAAGGTGGAATCGCGGCCGGACGTGCTGGTGTACACCACGGCGGCTTTCGACCGCGACTATGACGTGACCGGCCCGGTACGCCTGGAACTCTACGCGAGTTCTGCGGCAGTGGATACCGATTTCACGGCCAAGCTGGTGGACGTCAGTCCCGACGGTTTTGCTCGCAACCTTACCGAGGGAATCGTGCGCGCACGGTATCGGGATTCGCAGGAACATCCGGAGTTGATGCAGCCGGGCACGGCCTACCGTTTTCACATCGACCTGTGGTCCACCAGCAATGTGTTTCTCGCCGGGCATAAACTGAGGCTCGAGATTGCCAGCAGCAATTTCCCGCGCTTCGACCGCAGCCCTGATAGCGCTGAGGATGCCGGCCACGCTACCCAGTTGGTCAAGACCACAAACACCGTCTACCATGACCGCACGCATCCTTCGCTGCTGACGTTGGATGTGATGCCCCAATAGTCCTTCGTCCTTGGTCCTTCGTCACTTGTCCGCGGTGCGTAGTTTGTTGTCCCTCGTCCGCCAGGGACAAATGACCGAGCACGAGAAAGAAATGGACCCAATCAGCTGTAGTGTCCGTATGTGAGATTGAAGGGCCGGGCGGCACCAATCGGGGCAACGGCGTGAGGGATGGGACGCGAGAAGAGCGGCAGACGACGCTGGAGCGGGCTGCCGCTGGCGATACGGTGGCGTTTGAGGCGATTGTGCGCGAGCACCAGTCGATGGTCTTCAGTCTGGGCTGCTACTTCCTGCACGATGCCGGGCGCGCCGAGGAGATCGCTCAGGAGGCGTTTCTCAGACTCTACCAGAACCTCGACCGGATCGAGTCGCCCGAGCACCTGGTGCAGTGGCTGCGGCAGGTCACTTGGCGCTGCGCAATCGACGAGTCACGTCGCGCGACGAACAAGCCTTCGGTCGCCCTGGAAGACGTCCCTGAGCCTGCAGCGGATGACCCCCCGGACGATGTGCTGCTGAAGCACCACCTGCACGCCCTGGTGGCGTCGCTGCCGCCGCGCGCCAGAATGATGGTGATCCTGCGCTTTCAGGAGGACCTGAACCTGGCGGAGATCGCGGAGATCATGAGCGTGCCGGTGAACACGGTGAAGAGCGGCCTCGCGCGGGCTTTAGGAGTCTTGCGGAATAAACTCACGCGGGTCGTGGGAGATATAAGAGTATGAGACCCCTCGAGGACGAACTTCGACAAGCGCTGCGGCGCCGCGAGCCGCCCCCAGGTTTCACCGGGCGGGTGCTGGCCCGCGTTCGACGGGAGGCCGATGCGCGCGCTCTGGAGAATGGGGGAGGTAGAGCGCAGGTGGCGCGTCGGCCGCTTTGGACTGGCTGGAGTTGGTTCGGTGCCAGAGTCCGGTTTGGTTTCGCCGCGGTCGCCGCTGCCCTTCTGCTGGCCGTCGCGCTTTCCGTGTGGCAGCGACATCGCGCGGAGCAGGAACGCAGGCAGGGCGAGGCAGCACGCGCGCAGGTGATGGAAGCATTGCGCATCACGCGCGCCCAGCTCAACCACGTGCGAGCCAAAGTCGAGGCCGCCACAGACGATGGCCAGCGCGAGCGTTTGGAAGATTAACGTCTCGGGGCTCGGAATTCGGGGTCCGGTTCTTGGCAACATCATCTCGGACGCAAAACGATCGAGGCACGCTTCGGAGTTGCCGAACGCCCGTTCGTTGTGCCGAACACCAAACCCCGAATCCCGGACCGCGAGCGATGAGGCGCGCCTTAGCACCACTGAAGCGAAGTAGGTAATAGGAGCAGTTATGAAATCACGTCTGGAGAAAATTCTGGGAATGCTCGGCTGCGGGGTGATGCTCGCGCTTGGCGCATCCGCCCTCGCCGAGGCGCAGAGTCCCAAACTCGATCTCGCAAACCTGGCGAAGCTCGCCGATCGGGCGGATGAAGTGGTCGATGTAACCCTCGACGGCCCGACGCTCAAGTTTGCCGAGAAGTTTATGGATGCGGACAAAGACGAAGACGACGCCGAAGCCGTCAAATTGATCAAGAATCTCACGGGAATTTACGTCAAAAGCTTCGAGTTCGACAAACCCGGCCAGTACTCGGAGGCCGACGTTGAAGCCATTCGCTCTCAGCTTCACGGTGGCGCATGGCAAAGGCTGGTCGGCTATGAAAGCCGGCGCGAGCATGAGCGGGACGAGGTTTGGGTCATGCCCGAACCGAACGGCAAGAGCAACCTCGGCTTGGCAATCCTTTCGGCGGAACCCCAGGAACTGACCGTGGTCAACATCGTGGGACCCATCGATGTGAATGACCTTCCCGCGCTGGAAGGCAAAATGGGCGTGCCCCACCTGAACCTCAAGCAGAGCGAGCACGGAGGCAGTCATGAAGCTCATTAGACTTCTTCTTCTGACCTTCGGAATGACTGCCCTCCTTGCGGCGCCGCCGGCGCTCGCGGGCGATCGCGAGTTTCACGAGATCGTCAATCGCCTGGCGACGGCCTACCATAAGAAGCCGATGCCCTTCATGGGATTCGTCTCGTTCGTCGCACGTTTCGCCCAGCCAGAAGGCGTTAGCGGCATCAAGTTCGCGATCTTTGATGACATCGACTCCTCGCTGACCCCGGATCAGGGCGAGTTCGACCGCTTCATGCAGGGCATTGTCGGCTCTGAGTTCAGGCCCTTTGTTCGAGTGCGCTCGCACCGCGACCGCGAGCAAACCTATGTTTACCTGCGTGACGCGAAAGACTCTTCGGAAATGCTGGTGGTCACCATCGATGCCTCCGACGCGGTTGTCGTCAAGATGCGTCTCAAGCCTGAAGCCATGAAGGATTGGATGGACGATCCGGTCGAGCAGGGAAGGCATTCAGCGCGCAACGGGGGTATCGGCAGTCGAGACTGAAGCGCTGGTTATTTTCGATGTGGAATTTGCCATCTGAAGTCCTCGGGTGGCGCACACACTGTTTTGTATGTATGCGCCTCTACCGCTCCTTACGTAAGCACGCGTAGCGCGCGGAGATCGGGGTACCGGTAGAACCGACCTACATGCTACCGGGCCTGATTTGCCGGATCAGGGGATAGTTGGGAGTGGTCTTCAAGAACCGCATCAATCCAGCTCCCGTGGCGCTTCCAGCGTGCTTATTAAAGAGCTCGGCGGCAGTCTCCACCACCCCGACCTTCTCGGCCACGGCAGCCGCGATCCACTGGTCCAGTGACACGCCGTCTTCCTTGGCCAGCCGGTGGGCAGCCCGCTTGACCGAAAGAAGAAGCTTTAGAGGGTAGGTTGCCTTGCTCATCGTCTCGTCTTTCGGAGCAGCAGGGCCGGGTCAACGATCGCTATTTTGAACCGCGCACCCGCCGCAGCGAAGGCGGCAACGTTGCAAGTCACCAGAGCGTCAACACTGCCGTTCACCGCAGCCTCCAGCACCAGGAGTTCTTATGGAGTGCGCAAATTCTGCGCACTGCCTGACTCCGTCTGGGTCGCTCCCGCCGTTATCCACAGCCCAACCTTAAGAAAACGCGGGTGAAAATATTCTGTCCCAAATTTCTCACTCCGTACCCACATTCTCATTTCAATCTGGTATGAAAGAGGTTCATTGCCGAATGCTGATCGTCGATTGCCTTTGTCCAAAGGTCGATCTCGAAAGGTGATTGCGGGTGCTTTTCAATCGGCAATCAGCAATCGGCAGTTTGGTACTCAACGGCTCTGGTGCGGTAGAAGGTGCCGCTCGGAGGCCTCGTGCCGGGTTGGAACGAACCAATTGACTCTTAAAGAGCTTGACTACAATAGTTTGGGCTGTGAATAATAGGCCCAATTTTGAAACTTTCGAGGGGGTCGAACCCAATTTAGTATGTTATTTAGCAGCAATGAGTTAAGGACGAACTGGCCACTTTATCGGAATTTTTCCCGGAGCTGCTCTAACCAGCCGGTTCGGCCCTTGACATCCCGCAAGGACAGACCGGCGCCTGCCCCATTTCGCTTCGCCCAGGGCAGGCCCTGGGCGACTACAAGGGTCGCCCCTAAAACGTGCGCCGCTTGTGCCATGTCGCGAGTAATGTCAAGATGTCTCCTTTCGATTTCGAGCCGGAAACCAGAAGGGTGCGGCAAGCTGAGGGTACGGCAAGCCGTACCCCTACGGCGGCGAATCGCGATGATGAAACGACGCCTTTTCCTGAAGCATGCGGCAACGCTCCCGGCTGCGGCAGCAGCGGCGCGGCTTGGGGGCCAGCCGAAGGTCCCGGACCAGGAGAAGATCCCGGACCGGGAGCAGGCTGGCGATCGGCCTGCGCTCCCGCGCGGGTCATACCGGCCCGGCCGAATTGCCAACGAATATGGCTTGTTCCTCCCGGGCGAGCGCGAAGCACTCGCGGAGGCTCCGCGCGTGACTAAGATCGGCGAATCCGCCGTCGCCGCTTCGCTAGGCCACGAAACCAAGATTCTCAAGACCGGAGATTCGCTGGCCGGCTGGCGGCTGGTGGCCATACTGGGTTGGCTGAATGGGGTCGCCACGGCCGTCTTTGAGAAACATGTCACTCACCAGGCTGCGATCGCCTACGTCACCGAAGAAGGCGAGATCGCTCGCATTCCCAAGCGCATCGGCGATCTCTCGAAGATCCGGCCTCGTCCCACGAATACGCCGCACGCCGTGAAGTTGGAACGACCCGCTCACTTTGTTCCCGGACCCGACGTCTGGGCCGAGTACATCGTCAATTCGGACGAAGACCCCTGCTACGAAAATGTCGCGGCGCTAGGGGCCGAGTTGATCGGCTGGACGCTGGTGGCCAACGAAGAGACCGGTCCGGAAAAGGCACTGTGGCTGGAAGCCGACGGTAAGTCGCGCCAGCTTGCCCCGAGCGACCAGGCGCTGTGGGCGCCGGATCTGAACGGACGAATCTTCGATCCGCGGCGCTTCTTGCCGTCCGAATATCTCTACGAATACGTGCCGGGTTACAGCAAGCGCACCCTGCTGGGCGGTTATTTGCCGGCTGCGGATATCAGCGTGTGGAATCCGAAGTTCGGCGTCGGCTACGAAGCCATGGTCCTCCTGCCGCCAGGAGCAGACGCGCGTCCGCTGGGGCGAGTACGCGTGATGGTGCCGCCGGCGGACCGTGGAACGCTAATTCCCGCTGGCGATTCCGGGACCTCGCAAACTGAGCCCGGCGGCGGTTTCTCGGACCACTACTGGAACGGTTCTGCCGAGGATTTCTTTTCCGCCCTGGCAGGCGTCTGGAACCACTGGCACCATTTCTTCGAAGATCGCATGCAGGTGGAAATTCCTGATGAATGGCTGTTGGATGCCGCGCGAGCCGGCATCGCGCTGGCACGCTCCAGCTATCGCGGGCTCGAGCCCACCTACCAGATCGGCGAAGGCGCTTACACCAAAATCCCGGAGCGTAGTCACGCGCTGTTTCCGGTAGCGCATTACGAATTCGTATGGACGCAGCAACTCTGGAATCTCACGGAGGAGGTTGAGCCGTACTTCGAGCACTACCTGGAACGCTACATTCTTCCTGACGGAAACTTCCTCTACAATACGCAGGACCAGGTGGAAGCGCCCCTCAACTGCGGCGTCTTTCTAGAGAATTCCGCGCGCGCGTACGACTACACGAGAGACGTCGACGCGCTGCGCCGCCGCTTGCCGGTTCTGCGGCGGATGATCGAATTCGTGCTAAAACGGTACCAGTACTCGAAGTCGATGTTTCCGGCGGACGACCCGCGCCACGGTCTGATTTGGGGCTCGCCCGAAGCCGATAACGGCGATCCTCACGACGACTATCCGGATTCACACCCGTACTACTATCAGAACGCTTCGTGGACCTGGCGGGGACTCACCGAACACGCGCGCTGTCTCGCGCGAGCCGCCCAGGATCATCAGGACCCAGACTTGGGCCGCGAGGCGGAAGCCACCGCCGGGGTGGCCCGCGAAATGCGCGTTGATATTGAGCGGTCGCTGGCGAAGACCTTGGCCGATCGTCATCCGGCCATGAAGCAAGCCGGGATCACGCCTTTCACCGCTTTCGATACCCGGCGGCGGCCGGAAGAATTGTCGAGCTACGAAAACCACCGCTACATGATGGACTGGTGGACCAGCGACTGGGGCGACGAGGCGCTCGATCTCGGCCACTTCAAGCATCGCGCTCTGGCAGGCGAGCAGATTCTCGGCATGTGTATCGACGGCGACTATCCGCGCACCTCCAATTTCATGGAGCACGGCACGCTCGCGGGACGCATCCGCCAGGACGATTACCGCTGGTTCCTCGTGGCGCTTTACGGCAATCTCTGCTACGCCATGGATTCCGCCAGCCGATACGCGCCTGAGGACGCACTTCTGCCCGGCAACTTCCCGGGCGAAGGCAGCCCCTACGCGTGGTCTGCCGTGGTGAACAGCGTCCTTCAACCCACACTCGGTCTGCGCTGGCTGCTTTGCTATGAAGAGCACGACCGCGACATCGTGCATCTCCAGAAGGCCGCGCCCAAGCACTGGTTCAGCCCGGGTGAGAGGATTCACGTGAACAATTGCCCCACGCGGTTCGGGTCCGTGGGCTGGACCACGCAATCGGTCCCGGAAGCAAGCTCCTCCGCTGGAGGGCGATGGCAGGTCGAAGTCCGGTTCTCGAAGCCCTTTCAGGCCGACCTGGCGATTCACATCCATCCGCCGGATCGAAGGCCTCTGCGCTCGACATCCTCGGGGCAATTGCACCCTGATCGCATCGTACTTCCCGCATCCCTCCTGGCCAACCCAACCACCGTGCGGATTGACGTCGCCTAGGGCCGAGGCTTGCCTCGGCCTAATCCCGAGGCCGAAGACCGGCCGCGTCGCAACCTGCCTTCCGATTCCACATCCAAACAAACAGGTACCTTGCAACAGCGAGGAGGAAGATTGAACGAAATTCTGAATCTGGCAACCAACGACATTTCTGATTTCAGCGGTCTCGGCTCCGCAAACGATGGAGCTCTTTACCGGCCTGCCGGTACTGACGACGATCTGCTAGATGCTTACTCGCGCGCTGTGATCACCGCCGCCGAGCGGGTCAGCCCGTCGGTGGTGCACATCGTGGTGAGCGGCGGTCGCGACGGCAAGCAAGATTCTCGGGGAAATGGGCCAGAGGGGGTTCGAGGCAGCGGCTCGGGATTCGTGTTCACTCCGGACGGGTTTATCCTCACCAACAGCCACGTGGTGCACGGCGCCGGGCATCTGAAAGTGGCACTGCCGGACGGCCGGACCGTCGAAGCGCAGCACATCGGCGATGATCCGGATACGGACTTGGCGGTGATCCGCATCAACGCGCCTGGACTCGTTCCGGCATGGCTCGGCGACTCGGAGTCCGTGCGCGTGGGCCAACTGGCTATCGCCATCGGCAACCCTTACGGCTTCGAGTGCAGCGTCACGGCGGGCGTCGTCAGCGCGCTCGGACGCTCGTTGCGATCGCGCTCGGGACGCTTGATGGACAGCATCATTCAAACCGACGCGGCCTTGAATCCCGGTAACTCGGGAGGGCCGCTGGTGACCTCGCGCGGCGACGTGATCGGCGTCAACACGGCAGTGATTCTGCCGGCACAGGGCCTGTGCTTTGCCATCGCCTCCAACACGGCTCGATTCGTAGCTGGGCGTTTGATTCGCGACGGCCGAATTCGGCGGAGCTATCTGGGACTGGGTGGGCAGAACGTCCCGTTGCCGCGACGCTTGGTGCGCTTTTTCAATTTGCCTTCTGAAAGCGGAATCCTAGTGATCTCGGTCGAGCGCGGAAGCCCAGCCGAGCAGGCGGGCGTTCGCGAAGGCGACATCATCATCGAGTTTGGCGGGCATCCGGTGGAAACCATCGACGCCTTGCACCGGCTGCTGACCGACGCGCAAGTGGGTGCGCGCGCGCCTCTAACCTTGATCCGGCAGACAACGCGAACGAGGGTGGACGTAGTTCCGGCGGAGTCGCTCGCGAAGTGATCGGGTGATAGTGAGATTGAAGTGACTGGCCCGACGGTTCTACAGTGCACTCAGGAAGTCGTTCAGCGAAGCTGAATCCTCCACGTGCAGGCACTTGGCGTTGCGATCGATCTGGCGCATCAGACCGCACAGTACTTTACCGGGACCTACTTCCACGAACAGGTCGACACCCTCATCGAGTAGTCGCTGCATCGATTTCGCCCAGCGCACCGGCGCCGTAACTTGGCGCTTGAGACCATCGCGGACCGCGTCAACCGAGCGCACGAACTCAGCGTCAGCGTTATTCACTAGCGGTACTCCAGATTCCTCGATGCACAGGGCGTCCAGATCAACCGCCAATCGGTCACCGGCCGGCTTCATGAGGGCGCAGTGGAAAGGCGCGCTTACGTTCAGCATGATGGCGCGTTTGGCACCGTGTGTCTTCGCCAAATCCACAGCACGCTGCACAGCGGCGGCGTGACCCGCGATGACGATCTGGCCTGGCGAGTTGAGGTTGGCCGGCGAGACGACCTCACCTTGGGCGGCTTGGTTGCAAATTGACTCCACAGCAGCAGGGTCCAGACCCAGCAATGCTGCCATCGCGCCCACACCCACGGGCACTGCCTCTTGCATGTACTGTCCGCGCTTACGCACCAGCGCCACCGCCTCAGCCAGTGACACGGAACCGGCAGCCACCAGCGCGGAATATTCGCCGAGACTGTGCCCCGCCACGTAGGCGGGCCGCACGCCCTTCTCGGCAAGAACGACCGCCGTCGCAATCGATGCAGCCAGAATTGCGGGTTGAGTGTTCGCCGTAAGTTGCAACTCTTCGGCCGGCCCATCAAAGCAGAGCTTCGAAAGGGAAAACTCGAGTGCCGCGTCTGCTGTCTTGAAGACCCGCTGCGCCTCGGCGAAGCTCTGGGCTAGCTCGCGGCCCATCCCGGCGTACTGGGAACCCTGACCAGGAAAAAGAAATGCGACTTTAGGCATGTAATTACGCGGGTGATTCTGCCGGCAGTACGGGCGGAAGTGCTTCGGGCTCTTCTGACTTCTGAATTCTGGCTTCTGACTCCTGCTTTTCTACCATCGCATCAGTATCGCGCCCCACGTCACACCCGCTCCGAAAGCGGCCATGAGAATTAGATCGCCCTTTTTGATTCGTCCGCTGCGCACGCATTCATCAAGACAAATTGGGATGGATGCGGAAGACGTGTTCCCCACGCGGCTGATGTTGGAATAGACTTTTTCGGCGGGTACAGCCAAGCGCTCACGCACCGCGTCCGTGATGCGCTGATTGGCCTGGTGCGGAATGAAAAGGTCAAGCTGCTGCGCGCAAATCCCGGCCTCATCGAGTACCCGCCGCGACACGTCTTCCAAGCTGCGCACGGCCACCTTGAAAAGCTCGTTGCCGCGCATCTTGATATAGTGCCCGCCGCTGCGAACGGTCTCGCAGGAGGCGGGCTGCCTCGTGCCTCCCGCGGGGATATAGAGATGGTCCGCAAAGGCGCCATCGGTGTGCATTTCGGCCGCCAGGATTCCGGCCGCATCTGATGCTCTTCCGAATACACCTGCTGCCACTCCGTCGCCGAAGATCACACAAGTCGCCCGGTCGGAGTAATCGATGTATCGCGACAGCAACTCCGCTCCTACCACAAGCACATGCCGAGCCTTACCGGTGCGGATGAACTGGTCCGCCACCGTCGCACCGAACAGGAACCCCGAGCAGGCCGCGGCCAAATCGAAGGCGCAACAGGCGGGTGCTCCAAGCCCGCGTTGGATAAACGCCGCCGTGGAGGGCAGCGGCATGTCGGGAGAAATGGTCGAGCAGATGATCAGATCGAGATCCTGAGGCGCGACGCGGGCCATCTCCAGCGCTTTACGCGCTGCTGCAATCGAGAGGGTGGAGGTTGATTCGTCCGGCGCAGCCTGACGGCGCTCTCTGATACCGGTTCGAGTGGTGATCCACTCGTCGGTGGTGTCCACCAACTTCTCCATGTCTGCGTTGGTGATCACCTTCGACGGTAGGGCACTGCCGATGCCCCAAATCGCCGCTCGACTCATCCTCGCTCCTTAAAGGTGAACTCGAAAAAGTCAAAAGTCGCAAGTTAGAAAATCAAACCGAAATCGGTCTGAAGACCCGCAGCCTTGTCATTCGGAGCGGAAGCGAAACCTTTCCCGAATCCTCCAAGTCAAAAGCCGGGATTCTCGCTTCCGCTCAGAATGACAAGGCCGAAAACTACTTCTCTAGGCCCGCATCAGCGCGGCCGCTGCGAGCTCTTTCTCGATCTTTTCGTTCACGCGGCCTTCCACAAATTCGGCGGCCACGCGGATGGCGTTCTTGATGGCGTTGGCGTTGGATCCGCCATGCGCAATCATCGAAACGCCCTTGACCCCCAGCAGGGGAGCGCCACCGTATTCCGAGTAGTCGACACGCTTCCTGAATCCGCGCAGGGCCTTTCGTGAGAGCATATAGCCCACTTTTGCGGAAAGGGTGCTGGCAAGCGCTTGCCGCAGCAACATGGAAATCGCGTCCACCATGCCTTCGCTGATCTTGAGTGCCACGTTTCCGATAAATCCGTCGCAGACGATGACATCAACCTGGCCGTTATAGAGATCGCGACCCTCTACGTTGCCCACAAAGTTGAGCGGAAGCTTGCGGAGCATGCGCAGCGCTTCGCGCGTCAGCTCGTTGCCCTTGTGATCCTCCGCCCCAATAGAAAGAAGCCCCACTCGTGGTTGGGGGGCGCCGAAAATCACGCGATAATAGACCTCGCCCATGACCGCGAACTGTTCGATATGGTGCGCCTTGCAATCGACGTTGGCGCCCACATCGACGAGCGCCGTGGCCTTACCCTTGGAGTTTGGAAAAACCGCCGCCAGCGCCGGACGGTCTACTCCTTCAAGGGCACCGAGCACGATCTTCGCCGTTGTCATCACGGCTCCGGTATTGCCGGCGCTCACCAACCCGTCGGCCTTGCCGTCGCGCACCAGTTGCGCCGCCACTCGTATGGAGGAATCGCGCTTGCGCCGGAACGCCTTGGCCGGGTGATCCTCCATGGTCACAGCTTCGCTGGCGTGCACGACCTCGATCGGCAAACCGCGAGCATCGCGCCGGCGGGCGAGTTCGGCCGTGAGCGCATCCTCAGGACCCACCAGTATGACCTCGGCGAGCCCGGCGCGGGCAGCCAGTACGGCACCCTCCACCTCGGGGTTAGGTGCCGAGTCTGTCCCCATGGCATCCACAGCGATGCGCCACATAGATAAGCCGATTTTACGCTACTTTGAGCCGGGCATGGACGAGAGGCGCACCCGGAGCGCAGCGCGGGAGAGTGAGCGAAGGCTCTGCCCCCCTCAGGAGGATTCCTCCGCCGCTATCACTGCCTCCCGCCCGCGATAGTAGCCGCAGTTCTTGCACGCCTGGTGGGCCAGCTTCATTTCGTGACAATGGGGACACTCTGCCAGGGCGGGCTTGCTCAGGTAATCGTGGGCGCGGCGCCGATTGCGTCGGGCATGGGAGTGCCTTCGTTTAGGATTTGGCATAACTCTCTCTTTCCTTGTTGCGAACTTGCTTTGAACAAGCCGGTCTACTCGATCGGCTTATCGACCAGGGCGGCAAAAGGGGAATCGTGAGCAGCCTCGCCGCAGCGGCACGCCTCCAGATTGCGGTTGGCTCCGCAGGTTGGGCACAAGCCCCGGCAGTCGGGCGTGCAGGTCACTTGCATGGGCATAAAGAGGTTCACTTGCTCAGCCACGACATCGGCTACTTCGATGCCAGCGCCCGAAAAGAAACCAACCCCAAGTTCGTCCCCCGAAACCTCTACAACTTCACCATCCCGCGCGATGGTCGCCATGGGACGGTATGTCAGGTCAAAGTCGCTCTTTACCGGAAGTTGCACCGGCCCCAGACAGCGGTCACAAGTAGCCTCGACCCGCGTCTCCAAGTGTCCGTGGAATCGTATCTCTTCGTCGGCCAGTTCGGCAACCCCACGCACCTTCAAGTCACCGGATTGGCGGAACTCCGCCGTGTGATAATCGAGCGCTCCGGCGGGATAAACCTCAGATATCGAAACCGGGCGGAGCCTTAATTCCTCCACGCTGACGAACACGGACGGCCTCGCATCCTCAGAGCCCTAATACGTTACAATAGCCGCCAGCGGTCCGGGTTGTCAAGCAAGCGCCGCTCGCAAATCGCACAATCTAAAGTGTAACCGGCACGCATCGTCGCCGGAGAAACAGGGCAGTGGCGAACAACCCAGCGACTAGAGCATTACAAGAAGCCTCGTCCGGTCAAGCGCGACAGGCTCGGAGCGGGCTTCCCGCGCCTCGAGTAATTAAGGTCGATCAGCACCCCCAACCCTATTAGGCCACTCAGCAGCAAGGTGATGCTTGAGGGCTCAGGCGCCCTGGCAACACCGGGGCTTGCCCCATTATTGCAGGGCTTGTGCTTGCAACGCGACGGTGGAAGTCCGCCCCCGGCGGGTATAAAGAAGTAAGGGGCTGGGAATTCGTGAACTACGGTTTGCTCGCTGGGCGGGAGCAACTCGGGTACTTGGGTCTGCTGGCTGGGCGGCGCCCAGGTGAGTTCCATCACGGTTGTTTGTGGCGGCGGTGCGATATTCGGCAGCGGTTTTTCCATGAGGTGAACCAGAAAGTGCAATCCCGGCGGCAGCGTCTTGGCACCCGGCGGCAGATGCGACGCGGTCGGATTGCCGCAGCGCGCTCGTCGCGTCCCTGCCATCTTCTCGCCGGCCCTCAGCCAGACGCAGCGATCCGTCCACACCATTTGTCCGCCAAAGCGCATGCCCAAGTAGAGGCACTGATCGTGGCCCAACACGTGGTCAGCGGGCAGACCGCCAGGCACCATGGAATACGGGTATTCGATCGCAGAGGACCGGACGGCGGCTAGTAACGCGACACTGAGGATCTGCAGGGCTAAAGACCAGCCGCGCACGGCAGAGCCATAGCTCCTTACATCTATGGTAAACATCTGTTGGATTATCCCATATCAAGCTGATATCCAGGCGTATCCAGCCGAGCCGATGATGCCAATCACGAAGGGTCTTCTTCACTGCTCTGAGTGGAAAGCCTGGTGGCTTAGCGCTTTGCGCAAAAGGCCTTCCTTCGGCGGCCGCTTCACCGCTTGCTGCGGTGCGCGGCTGGCTCCTGTAATCTTACCCGCTTGTATGGCAACTCCGCTTCTCAGAGGAGCAAGAGTGGGGCCAATGATGCCGTGCTGCTGTGGGCGGTCGTATTGTTCTCGTAAATGGCTGATGAAGAGGGATCAGCGCGAGCCGAGCCGCGCTTGGAAACAAGCGTCCGGTTCGAAACCAGGGGACCGTACATATCCGATTAACGCTAGAGCTAACTAATGGGATAGCAGACAGCCGGCTGGTAGTGGCATCGCAGTCGGATGTCGTCATCGCCTGCCGCGTACAGAGCTGCATCGGATGCTAATATCGGACCTGGGTGGTTCTGATGGGCAGGCTCAAGAACCTTTGGCTGGTTGGTTGTGCACTTGTGTTCGTGACGGTGTGGTGTGGATTCCAGCGTCCCTTTCGGGAGTATCCTTCGGTCGAATACGGTTACGTGCCGCTGCCCCCGGACTGGCAGCAGAAGACCGAGTTTGCCTTTGCGAGGCTGATGTATCCGCCGGGTCCGAACGACGGCTACCGCGGCCGCTTTGACGGCGACTGGAGGCAGGGACTCTCGCTCTGGACGCAGGACTATCCTCCGGCGGACCGTGAGTTTTCGCGGGCACTCCGCCGCCTGACTCGTATCAGCGTGCGATCCGTCGAGGAACCGGTGAGCCTCGACGATGACGATGAGGTCTACAACTGGCCCTGGCTTTATGCGGTCCAAGTTGGCGAGTGGGGCATAACGCCGGCCGAAGGGAAGAAGCTTCGCGACTATCTGCTGCGCGGCGGCTTCTTCATGGCTGACGATTTTCACGGAACCTTGGAATGGGAAGTGTTCGAGCAGAGCATGAAGCTGGTCTTTCCGGATCGTCCCATCGTCGAGATTCCTGATAACGACCCGATCTTCCACACGGTTTTCGATCTGGACCACCGCTACCGGATCACCGGCGCGGAGCACTTGCGCGTGGGCTACAAGCTCGACGGCAAGGTCGCTCACTGGCGCGGCATCTATGATGACAAAGGACGCGTGATGGTGGCGATCTCCTTCAACTCGGATATCGGTGACTCCTGGGAATGGGCCGACGATCCGCGGTATCCAGAGAAGTTCTCCGACCTGGGCATTCGCATCGGGGTGAACTACGTCGTCTACGCGATGACGCACTGAAAGTGGGTTACGGAACCCTCAGACCGCTCCATGACCAGCGGCAGGGCTGTAGCCTAGTATAGTAATCATATCCTAGCCCCCGATCTTCCAGCGGATTTCATATGGCAAATATGGTCAATTCCAGATTTGAAGCCCGGCCAAGACGTATTGCATCGTATTGCACGCCTTAGTAACCGGCAGGCTCGAACGAGAAGGAACCGGAAGGGAAAATCAAAAGGCGTTCTGATCTTGCCTGATCACACGTCTCTAGCGATTCTTGCTTAGACGGCGGAAGTACTCCGCGACGGATTCCCGATACCCCTGCGGCACGTGGAGCGAGTCGCCGTTGCGGACCTGGCCGGACTCCTGCTGGCCAAGCTCCCTGCGCAACTGAAGCTCCAGGTTATCCATGGCGGCAAGAACCTGGCCGCGGAGTTGCTCCACCAGCGCCGGGTTACCGTCGTAGTTGCCGGGACCGAGACGCTCAAGATCCCGCATCAGTGCTTGGGCGTCGGCCTCTGCATCAGGCGCGCTGGCTCGAATATCCTGCCGCAATCCGTCGAGCTCTCGCAGGGCTCGCTGACGGGCTACTTCCGTGGATGCTGGTGAGTCTGGCGACTTGATGCCCGGACGGTCGCCAACGCCGGCGCCCTCCGGACCACGCAATCCATTCCTCACCCCGCCCCGCCAGACACGCGGTCCGCCCGGTCCCCCGGGTTGGAAGCCGCCGGCCGCATCCGCGCTCGGGCTTCCCCCGCCGCCCTGCGCCTGCTGTCTTTGCTGGCCACCCTGAACCTGCTGACCGCCTTGGGTTTGGCCCTGCTCACCATTTTGCGCCTGGCTCTGCTGATCGCCCTGTGCCTGACCTTGTTCACCGGCCTCGGATCGTTGCGCGCTTGCGATTTGTTGCGATTGTCCGTTCTGGGATTGCGATGACTGGCCGTTCCTTCCGTTAGGATTGCCTAAGTTGCGGCTAAGTGTGTCAATCTGGCTGCGGAGGCGCTCGAGGCGTGCCAGTGTGTCCTCGGGGTTCTGGCCCCCTGCTCTTAGAGCTTGCTGGGCCTCGTGGATGCGCTGATCGAAGCGGTCGATGTCGGCACCCATGGACGACTCCAGCGAGCCGTCGGGAGGCATACCCAGACGCATCGATTGGGCGCTGCGTTGGAGACGTGTCTCGAGGTTCGATCCATCCATTTCCCCGAGGGCCTGCTGCAACTTCGACGCTGCCTCGCTCTGGCCTGGCCCCAATTGGCGCGCAGCATCTTGGGTGGCTTTCTTGAGTCGTGACAGGTCAGCGGACAGGAGCTGGCGATTGTCAGCAAGCTTGGCCTGTTCGTCGTTTCCACCGCCGAACCAGCGCTGGAAGTTCGCTGGATTGTTATCGCCGAACGCCTGGTGAATGCGAGCCGCCTGCTCGTGTTCCTGCCCAGCCAAACGATCGGCTTCCTGAGCCAGCCCATCGAGCTGTCCGGAACCCTGCTGCTGCCTGATCCCACTCAGCAGCCTCGTAGCCTGTTGGAGCCGATCGGCGGCGCGACGGGCATCGGATGCGGTCTGCCCTTGCGAGGCGGCGCGACGCATATCGTCGTTCGCTTGGCGAAGCTGATCGAGGGCGCGCTGGATGCGCTGATCGACGGTGGCTTCCGACCGGCCGTTGCTCGATGAGCCGCCGGAACTCCCCGATTGGGAACTCGCCTGACCGCCCTGCTGGCCCTGGCGGC
>Ga0335078_10005165_pt1 | contig 19309 bp, 15 predicted proteins | sample Lox_Sample_32_FD_206711 | JGI IMG/M metagenome (GOLD analysis project Ga0335078, IMG submission 206711) | Soil microbial communities from Loxahatchee National Wildlife Refuge, Florida, United States - Lox_Sample_3.2 | ecosystem: Environmental > Terrestrial > Soil > Wetlands | place: USA... | reverse complement strand
CCAACTGGCGCCGCGCGAAACCGGCCGCGGCGCGATGGCCCCGGCCGGCCCCGAATATCCGCCCGTCGAACATCCCGAGCAGGTGTCGGAGTGGGAGCGCATGCTCTACCGCGCCCTCTATGGCGCCGGCATCGCGCCCGTTCCGCAATACGAAGAAGCGCCCTACACGCTGGATTTCGCGCTGTTCCAGGAAGAGCGCAAACTCGATATCGAGGTGGATGGCGAGAACTACCATCGCAACTGGGACGGCGAACTCTGCCGCCGCGATCAGCTTCGTTCGCGCCGGCTGGCGGATCTCGGTTGGGACATCGTTCGCTTCTGGGTGTACGAAATCCGCGACGACCTGGAGGGCACAGTCCGGCGGGTGAAAACCTGGATGGGTAACGCGTGAGCGAACTGCGCGTGCTGCCAGGGCTCTACGCGGTGTGCCGGCTTCCCGCGGAGGCGGACGTGCCGCCGTCGTTCTTTTCGGCCACGCGGACTCCCAATGAGCTCTCGGTGGTGTGCGCCGAGGGCGATGCGCTTCCTGGCGCGCCGTGCGAGCGCGGATTCCGCATCTTCGAGGTGGCCGGTCCGCTCGATTTCGCGCTCACCGGCGTACTGGCGGCGATCGCGGCGCCCCTGGCCGGGGCGGGCGTGAGCATTTTCGCGATCTCGACATTCGATACGGATTACGTGCTGGTGAAGGAGCGCGATCTCGCCAAGGCGGTAGAAGCTCTACGGGAAGCGGGTCACCGCGTTTCGTAACGCAGGATATCGGCGACTTTCAATTTGGCCTGTCGCCCTCGAATACCGCATCGGAGCTCTACGAAAAGGAACAGTTGTGCCTGGAGAACGGGTCACGGGAATTCTGGGTGATTGACCCCGATCGCGGACAGATGAGAGTGACCACGTCTGGGGGCCACGTCGCCACCTATCGCGCCGGCGCGGAAATCCCCGTCCCCCTCGGCGAGCGCGCGGCGGCGTTCCGCCGAGAGGTAGGCCACATCGGCCACCCAAAGCTCGTGCTCGGGAAGTGGGCGGTACGGAACCTCCATGGACACATAGCTTCCAGAATCCTTGAGGGGAAGGAGCAACTCCAGCAGATCAGTCTGAATTTGGGAGTGCTTCATTTTCGGACGGACCACAGCTACCACCTGTCCGTGATGAAGCTCGTGATAGACGGAGCCGGAATCTTCGGATAATTCCAGGAATTCATCGACTGTCAGCGGGCGCGTATTGGACGCCATAACCGTATTATCTGCCTCTCCGATTTAGCCAAAACAGCACCAGTGCGAACCCGAACGCGCCCGGGATGATGGCGTTCGCCCCCTGCCCCAGGATGAAAATCCAGATCAGCGCGGCCGAAAACATGGTGCACGCCAGCAACGCCAGTCCCGCCGTCACCGTCCACGGCAGCAACACCAGCAGGCCGCCCAGTATTTCCACCACGCCGGTGAAGTAACGGAACCATTGTCCGAACCCGATTTGCTGGAAGGTTCTCACCCACTGCGGATCGCTGAATTTCTCCGCCCCGAATAGGGCGAAAGCCGCCGCCACGCCGCCGCGCAGAATCCAATCGGTGAGTGCGCCGCGGGAATTGCTTGGGGCCTGCTCCTCGAACATCGCTATTGCCTCAGCTTCACGATATTCTCGCGGATCTTCGCCGCGGTGGGGTAATCGGGATGGTGCTGAACGAAATCCTCCAGCACATCGGCCGCGGCGCGCTTGTCGTCGCGGCGCAAATAGATCTCGGCCAGCACCAGTTGCGGATGGGAAAAATGCGACGGGTCGAGACGGCGCGCGATCTCCAGGTATTTCACGGCGAGATCGAAGTTCTCCACGTAAAAGTACGTCAAGCCGAGCTGCGAATTCGCCAGCGCGTCGTTGGGACGAAGCAGCACGGCCTCCTGATTGTAGATCAGGGCGTCGGCGAGATGGTGCGTGGCGATGAGCACGCCGCCGAGGTTGACCAGCGGCTCATACGCCCTGGGATCCTGCTCCATGGCGGTGCGAAAACACTGCTCGGCGCGGCCGTATTGCTGCGTCTGGTATGCGATGGTCCCCAGCGTGTTCCAGGCATCGGCGAACTCGGGCGCCAGCTCGACGGCATGCTCCAACCGCCTGGTGGCCGATTCCACCTGGTGCTTTTCGAGCTCCTTGGCAGCCTCCAGGTATTCGCGCAGGGCAGGATCGGGAATGGCAAGCTGGCGCGTGGAGACCGTATTGCGGCGGCGGATGGCGTCATTGAGAACGAAAGCGGAATCCTGGAACGCGAGATCGCGGGTGACGCGGCGGTGCGCGTCAGCCGTGCCGCGGCCCACCTCCACCGTCTGGCGGGCTTCTCCGCGGCCCGGAACGTAGACCGCGATGGTGTAGGTGCCGGCCCGCAGACTGCGAAAGCGATAGCGTCCGCCGCCGTCGATTTCGGTGTTCGCCTCGAAGGGCTCGGTGGCGCCGAACAGGGACACCAGCGCGCGCTCCGGCGGAGTCAGATGCCCGGAGAGTTCGTATAGCGAATCGGCCGCGAAAAGCGGGAGCGACAGCACCATGCACAAACAAAAACGACACATGCGCCGTTTCGATTGTACAAAACACCTGGCCGCCACGGCTCATCAACTATAATGCGGTGGTGCTCTCTAGCCGCGAATGGCGGGTTCTGGCTCTGCTGGTGGCCTCGGGTTTCATCAATTACATCGATCGCTCCAACCTTTCGGTGGGCGCCACCAATATCCAGAACGAATTTCATCTGGATGGCACGCAGCTCGGAATCCTGCTGGGCGCTTTTTCGTGGACCTATGCGCTCTCGCAGCTTTTCGGATTCGCCGGCTGGCTGGTGGACCGTTTTCACGTTTCGTGGATCCTCGCGGGAGGCTTCTTTCTCTGGTCGGCCGCGATGGGCTCCACGGGCCTCGCCGCCACGTTCGGCATGCTGTTTGCCACGCGTCTGGCGCTCGGGCTGGGAGAATCGGTGGCATACCCGTGCTACTCGCGCATCGTGGTGACGGATTTCCCGGAGAACCATCGCGGCGTCACCAATGCCTGGATCGACGCCGGCACCAAGAGCGGGCCGGCCATCGGATCGCTGGTGGGAGCCGTCGCCATCTCGCATTTCGGATGGCGTGCGCTGTTCGTGGGGCTGGGATTCGGCAGCCTGTTGTGGCTGGTTCCCTGGCTGATCTGGATGCCGCGCGGCCAGGCGTTCTCCAAGCCGGTAGACCAGAGCCTGGTGCCGGATATGCTGGCCATCGCGCGGAACCGGTCGGCGCTCTTCAGCGGGCTCGGACTCTTCTGTTCCAACTATTTCTGGTATTTCCTGGTGATCTGGCTCCCGCATTACCTGGAGACGGAGCGGCATTTTTCCAAGACGAAGATGGGGATTTTCGCGTCGGCGGCTTACCTGGCCGTCGCCGCTTCGAGCGTCATTTCGGGTTGGATATCGGACCGCTGGATCACGCGCGGCGGGACGCCTACGCGGGTGCGCAAGACGTTCACCGGGCTCGGACTGGCGCTATCCACCATCATTCTGCCGGTGGCGCTGGTCCGCGACGAAACCGTCGCCATGGCGCTGCTGATGCTGGCGTGCCTGTGCTATGGAATGTTCGCCTCCAACGTGTGGGCCATCACGCAGACGTTGGCGGGTCCGCATGCCGCCGGAAAGTGGACGGCGCTACAGAACGGCATCGGCAATTTCGCGGGCGTCCTGGGGCCGGCGGTCACCGGAAAGCTGCTCGATCTGACGGGGCTCTATTCGCCGGCCTTCGGAGTCGCGGCGGTGGTGGCGCTCGCCGGCGCGGCGATTTTCGTTTACGGAATCGGCCCGCTGAAACAGGTGGAGTGGGAACGGGTTTAACCGCGCGGGAATCGCGTTGATGCGGCTTTCCCAACCGTCTATCGCTTCACCGCGATGATGCCGCCGCCGGGGCGCTCCCTGGACGGCGCTTTCTTTTCCGGCTGGATGGTGGTCACGCCCGTCACGTTGCCGCCGGGGGGCGACAGCACCAGCAGAAAATCGTCGGAGAAGCCGCCGCCAAAGTTCGCCTGGAGGGGCGTGTAAGTGTTCAGCAACGGGAGGTAGGATTCCGTGTATCCGCCGGTGTAAAGCGAACCATCCGGTCCCACCGCCAGGCAGCAGCCTACAATAGTATTATCGAGACCAATATAAGTGGAGTAATCCAGTGCCGCCAGCCCGGCAATCGCCGGATTGATGCGCGCGATGAACATATCCACGCCGCCGCCCCAATTGGGCTGGGGAGCATCTCCATGAACCGGAAAATCGCCGGACATTGTATAACCGGTGACGTACAGGTGGCCGGCGCTGTCGGAAGTTACACCATAACCCACGTCGCCGCCCGATCCGCCCAGGAACGTCGAGTACACCAGGAACTCGTTTGGGGGCTGGTTCAGATCGACCAGCGAAACAAAAACATCGCCGTTTCCATGATTGGTGGATTGGACGGCGGTGAGCGCGGTAATCGGGAAATCCTGGGACAGCGTATAGCCTGTGAGAATGATTCGTCCCCGCGCGTCGAGTGCAATGGCATTCACCTGGTCGATGTCCGAACCGCCGAAATAAGTGCCGTAAACCTGCGTGTTCACTCCCGATTGGGTCAGATCGAATGCGCCCAGGACTATATCGTAGTTGCCGGAACTGAACTGATTATACGCTGCCCCAGCTACCGGGAACTGCGTGCCGTCGGTGCTGCCCGCGTAATAGACCAACCCGTTGGCGCCAAGCGCAATAGCCTTCCCGTCGTCGTCGAGCTCGCTGCCGAAGTAACTCGAGTACAGGAGAATGTCGTTGATCGTGTCGATCTGGGCCAGGAAGCAATCCGACGGACCGTACAAAGACGCGGCATAAGCGTTCGCCGTAATCGGAAAATCGGCGGACTTAGTCGTCCCAATCACATATGCGATCCCATTCGGCCCCGCGGCTACGCCTTCGGCTTGATCGTTTCCCAAAGTGCCGTTCAAATATGTCGAAAACACCAGCGAGCTTCCGGTGCCCGCGGCGTTCGGATCGACTTTGGCCAGAAAGCCGGCGTTGAAAGTGGCGTCGCCCGCCTGCAAGTTGAGGTTGCCCTGCACCATGCCCGTGAGTACGTTGCCTTGCATGGGGAAATCCGTGGAAGTCGTATAACCGGCCAGATAGACGAACCCGGGAGCGTCCACGTCCATACCCAGGGGATAATCGTCCCTGGAGCCGCCGAGATAGCCGAAATATTGCAGAGTGTAATTGCCGGGTGAGGCGATATTGATGATCTCGAGGAAGCAATCCACGGCCGAGTTGAACGCCATATCGGTGCTTTTCTGCGCCCAGTCCCCGGCTGCCGTCGAGCCCACGATGTACAGCAGTCCATTGCGGATCTTCATGCCGGCCATGGTCTCCGTGGCGCCGCCACCCATCAGCGTCGTGTAGGTGATGGTCGGGTCGATGGTCAGCGCTTGCGAACGGTCGTACTTCTCCAGTTCGACTCCCACCAGGTCGCCGGCCAACAAGGTGTACCGGCCGGAAATGCGCTGCCGCGAGCCGTTGGGGCCTTGCTGATAGACCGCCGGCTTGTGCTGGAGCATACGGCCGCCGGGGGTATCGAGCGCGAGGTCGCCTTCGGGAGTGATGGCCGGTTTGCCCGGACCGCTGAATTGGAGGCGGATCGCGCCCGGGTCGGCGCCCGGCTGGAGTACAAAATCGTACTCCAGAACGTTGTCATTTCCGTAGAAAACCATGTCGACGCCAGGGTAGACGGAGCGGTACCGAACGCGCGCATAACTGGCGATTCCGCTGCGCCAATTCCGGCGCGGGCCGACCAGGTATTCGGTGCGCACGGCCATTGGCTCTTCGGGCGTGATGGCGGGGTTCGAGGCGGAACCGTGCAGAGACAACGAAATCCGTGGCGAACCGGGAAACAGGAACGAAGCGCCGTTTGCCGTTAAAGCGATGCTGTACGCGGTGGTGCGGGCGGCGAAGCGAAACGAAGCATCGAACTGGCCCTGGTTGGCTTCGAAACGTAGGGGCAGCCGGGCAATTGCCGCGTGCGCCACCGCGGCATCCGGGCCGGCAGGGCCGGCCGCGGCCAGAAGCACCGACGCGGCACACCCCGTCAGGAACAAGCGATACGTACGAATCATATTGAAAAGAAATGCTCAGTTTATTTAAGCACGCCCCGCAACTTTCCGGGAATGGGCCGATTCGTCACTGGTGTGGCCGGTCCACAACGGCCGCCCACCTACACCTTGCTGGCGGTTTTCGCGGCCTGGAGAACAGCTACGGTCTCGCGCGCTTTGTCCAGCAACAGACCATGCTCGGCGCCCGCGCCTACGAACCGCATGCCGCGCCCGGCCCAAAACTTCGCCATCGCCGTACTGCGCGTCTGAATGCCGGGCACGACGCCGTGAACCACGCACTTCTCGATCAGGCGATCGACCGTGGCGACCAGCAGCGGGTGGTCGAACTGGCCGGGAACACCCAGCGAAATCGACAGGTCGGCCGGCCCGACCATGACGATGTCGAGCCCGCGCACCGAGAGCAGTTCGTCCGCCCGCTCCATGGCATTCACGGTCTCGAATTGCACCACCGCCAGGGTGTTGCGGTTCAGGTGCTCGATGATCTCGGGGAAACTGCGCGCTTCGTACCCGATCATGGTGGGATTAATGCCGTACCCGCGCACGCCCACCGGCGGAAACCGCATCCAGGCGAGGGCTTGCTCCATCACCCGCGGATCTTCCACGCGCGGAAGAATGATCCCCTGCGCACCGGCGTCGAGCAGGCGGCAAATCAGCGAATAGAGCAGTTCGGCCACCCGCACGATGGGCGTTATGCCGTGTTCCAGCGCCACTTTGATCATGTCCTGGACCGTTTCCAGATCGAAGGTGCCGTGCTCCATGTCGATAAAAACGTAATCGAAGCCGGCCGCCGCGAAGGCCCGGCAGATTTCCGGCGACCGGTAAACCTGCAGTCCGCACCCGAATACCGTATCGCCCTTCGCCAGCCGTTCCTTGGTGAGATTCACGCGCATAAGGTTGACTATAACGCCGCACCCTTTCCGTTGGTTAACCCCGAAAGGGCTATCCAAGTCCGGTCTTGATGGTTAACCCAAGTATGCCGTAGGCTGAGACCGCAGCAAGCTATGACCAGCACCCCGGCTCTCGACGCCACCATTCTGCCGCGGCCGGTGGTTTCCGGTTGGCGAATGCCCCTGGTCCTTTATGCCGCGGGAGGCTTCAGCGGATGGCTGGCGGAACGGGCGTTTCAGAACTACCTCCAGCTTCAGTCCGTGGGCGAGGCCGCGCTGGCAGTCGCATATTCTGTGGGATTCGCGTCGGGCAGCCTGGCGGTCTCCGCCGTCATCCGTAAGAGGGGCATCGCCCGGCCGCTGGGAGTTTTCGGAATGGCGCAATTGGCGGCAGGCCTGATATGCGCCGCCTTTCCTTATTTCCCGTCGCCGCTGCTGGTGCTGGCCGCGGCGGCGCTCCTGGGGGCCTCCTTCCCGCTCATCGCGCACGTGCTCGAGTGGCAACGAGCGTTCGCCGCGAGCTTGGCAGGCGCGCTGGCGGCATCGTTGGCGGCGCCATCTCTAATCATGCCGGCCATCGGACCGCGCGGCTCGCTTTGGCTCTCGATGGCCGCCGAAGTGGCTGTCTGTGCCGTCGCCATCTCATCGAATCCCCGGGCGCGAGCAGCGGCGCCGGAGCGCTCGCCGGAAGGCCGGGACATTCGCCGGCTGTTGGCCGCGTCGTTCGGAGCGGGCGCGATTCTTTTGGCCTTGGTTGTAATTTGGACCCGGCTCGCCGCGGTGGCCCTCGGGCCGAGCGTGTATGCTTCCTCGTGGGTGGCGGCCGCGATCCTGCTCGGATTGTTCGCCGGCGCGGTGCTGGCGGGCCGCGTCCCGCTTCGCACTTCCGCGCTCTTCCAGTGCGCCGCTCTGCTGTTGGCCGCGCAACTCGTCCTCTGGGACCGCGTGCCCGGCGTTTTCCGGATCGCACCCGCCTCTTTCTATTTCGGCGAGCTTTTCCGGCTGACCATTGCCATCCTGCTGCTCGCTCCGCCCGCCGCCGTTCTTGGATTGATCTATCCGCGAGTTCTGGCCCGCGCGCACGACGCTTACCTCGCGGGATACCTGAACGCCGCCCATGCGCTCGGCTGCCTGGCCGGCGCTCTGCTCGCCATGCTGGTACTGGCGCCGATGGCAGGATCGGAAGTTGCTTTCAAGACGCTGGTATTGATGTCGGCACTGTTCTGGCTTGTCTTCCTGCTGCGCGAGCCGCTGGGCCGCAAGCGCATCTCGGCCGCGGTCGCTTCCGGAGGGTTCATTCTGATCGTACTGTTCGGCCGGTGGTGGAATTGGGGCGCGCTGACGGCCGGCCCCGGGCCATTCCACACCGCGCTCGTCCCTGCAAAAGACGTCCGCTACCTGCCGGCCTCGTTTGTCCTGAGGCAGGAGGACATGCACGCCGGATTCACCACCGTGGTGGAGCAGACCGTGGTCACTGGCGAGGTAGCGCGCACCGTCCGCACGCTCTTTACCAACGGTATTTTCCAGGGCGATGACAACCTCGATCCCGCGGACGGTTCCGCCGCGGCCGGCTCGCAATTCGTCCACGATTACGGGCGGGCGCTGGTCGTCGGCTTGGGCACAGGCCGAAGCGCGGCGGCACTGAGACGGCTGGGATATCGGGAGATCAGCGTGGCAGAGCCCGCACGAGCTGTAGTGGAGGCCGCGCGCGAGTGCTTCAGCGGTCTCAACGAGGCCATCCTCGCCGATCCGCGCGTGAGACTCTACGGAGACGATGGACGCAGCCTTCTAGCCGGCAATCGCCAGGCGGCATACGACTTGATCGACGTGGAGCGCACCGGCGTCTGGGTCGCCGGGGCCACCAATTTCTACTCCCGCGAGTTTTATCGACTGGCGCACAGCCGCCTGCGTACCGGCGGCGCGTTGCAGCAATCCGTCGAACTCGATCAGACGAGCCCACGCGCAATCGCGTCGCAACTGGCGACGGTGAGGGTCGCCTTTCCCTACGTGAACCTCTGGTATTCCGGTGGCCGCGGCATGCTCGTCGCAGCGGACCATCCGCTCACCGAGGCCCGCCTGCCCGAAGGAGTGCCAAGTCCCACCGCCCTGCTCGATTCCGGCGGGGTCTCTCGCCTGCTCGCCCGCCTTCACCCACCCATCAACTCCGACGGCAATCGCTGGCTGGAGTACGCGAGCCCACGATATCGGTCGAGGAATTCGCAGGCGGCCAGGAATATCGAAGCTCTTCGTTGGTCCGGACGGCCATACTGAGCCTCTCGTCCGTCTCTCTCGAGGGGGGCACGCGGCGCCGCGGAAGCAATCAGAACAGAAAGCGCTGCGGTGGCCGCGGTTCAGGTGCGGCCGTTACAGGTTAAACTTATAACGAACCTGAAATCGGAATTAGAATTCCGGTTTCCGAAAGGAGAGCGGCATGCGATACATCGTGGGGGTGGTGATGTTGGCCGTACTGCCGGTTTGGGCGGACACCGCCGCCGGGTTGGCGGCATTCAAAAACAAGGATTATCAAAGGGCATTCCAGGAATTCAAAGCCGGCGCCGATGCCGGCCAGGCGGAAGCGGAATTCGATCTGGGGGTGATGTACGCCCAGGGGCTCGGCGTGCTTCGCGATCTGAATCTGGCGGCGAGCTGGTACCGAAAGGCGGCCGACCAGGGAAATGCCGAGGCGCAATTTGCGCTCGGCCAGATGTACGCTCATGGGTGGGGCGTTCCGCGCGACACCGCCGATGCCATCCGCTGGTTTGAGATGGCGAATTCGGTGGATTCCGACGGCCCGCCCACCGATTGGCTGAGCATCGAGGGGTACGGCATCGAAAAGGATCCGCAGCAGGCGGCGTATTGGTATCAGTTGGCAGCTAACAGCGGTCATCCCGAGGCCCAGTATTTTCTGGCGCTCCTGTACGCCGGCGGTCATGGCGTAAAGAAGGACGAAGAACAGGCCGAACGCTGGGTCAGTTCCTCGGCAAGCCAGGGCTACGCCCCCGCCATGGCGGAACTCGGCAAGCGCTTCGCCGCCGGCAACGGCGCCGAGAAGAACGACAAGCGCGCCTATTTCTGGCTCACGCTCGCCTTTCTCCACGGCGACCGGAGCGAGGAGAAACTGCGCGCTGCCGAAGCCGCCAAATTGCAACCCGCGGATGTGGCGCAGCAGGAGCACGCCGCGCAAAACTGGAAACCGAGGGTGGCTTCCGCCAAAGCCAGGCAGTGAGAGCACCGCGGCGAACATCGATTTGCGTCTATCTGGCTGCCGGCCTGGCCTGCGCGCAGGCGTCGCGCGATCCCGCTGCGGTGCTGGCCCAGGCGCGAACCCGCCTTCGCGAGATGGCGCAGAATCTCGAAAAGTACGTCTGCGTCGAAACCATCAATCGCAGCTACTTCGAGCGCGTGGCGCCGCGAAAAGCTCCGGCCGCCGTTGCGCCGCCGCCGGCCTGCGCTCAGCCGCCGGCCGGCGATCCCTACCAGCTCGCCAGCACCGATCGCGTCCGGCTCGAGGTGACGGTATCCGCCGGGTCGGAGCTGCATTCCTGGCCGGGAGCCACGCGCTTCGATGAGCGCAACGTGGACGACCTCATCCGCAACGGCCCGGTCTCCACCGGCTCGTTCGGCGCCTATCTCAACAGCATTTTCGGCCAGCCGGGAGTCGCTTACCAGTACCAAGGCGAGCAGTCCGCCGATGGAAAAACGCTGTTCGAGTACACCTACCAGGTGCCGCTCGCGGCCAGCCATTTCGAAGTCAAGACCGGCGCCGGATGGCGCCCCACCGCGTACGAGGGCGAGTTTGGCATCGATCCGCAAACTTACGAATTGCAGAGACTGACCGTGCGCACCGTCAGCCCTCCGGCCGGCGCGGCGTTCTGCCAGGCCGCCAGCGCGCTCGATTATCAGCGCATCCACATCGGCGACAGCGATCTTCTGCTGCCGCGCCAGGCGGAGTTGCGGATCGAACTCAAAAGCGGGCCGGAAACGCGCAACGTCACCACTTTTTCCCACTGCCGCGAATACCAGGCGGAATCCGAGATCGTCTTCGATGAAACCACCTCCGCCGAAGGCGCGGCGCCGCAGAGCGCTTTCCGGCGGATGTCGCTGCCGCTCGGCCTGCCGGTGACGTTGGCGTTGACCGCTCCCATCGACACCGCGATTGCCGCGGCGGGCGACCCCGTGGAGGCGAAGCTGGTGAAGCCCGTCCGCCGGTCCGGCTCGAGCCAGGAACTGGTGCCCGCCGGCGCCATCGTCCGCGGCCGCATCCGCCGCGTGGAGCACCACCTGCTGCCCTCGCCGTATTTTCGAATCGTGCTGGCCTTCAACCGCGTGGACGTGAACGGCGCCATATCGCCCTTCGTGGTCCGCAGCGAGCCCGATGCGCAACTGGCGGAGAGATTGAACGCCAATCTCGGCCTGCGCGACACCGGAATCTGGTATTGGGGCGTCGGCACGTTCCTGTTTCCCACCAACAAGCCGGAGATCGTGATTCCCGCCGGGTTCGAATCGAAATGGTTCACGCTGGCCACCGGCGGACGATAATAGGTTGAGGATATTTTTTATGCGTTTCGCCGTCCTGCTCCTTGCCGCTACGTCGATCTTCGCGGCCGATATCCCGCAGGGAACTCATGTGCTGCTGCGCCTGGAAAATTCCATCAGCACCCGCACCGCCCGCGAGGGCGACTACATCTATTTGCGGACCGCGGTACCGATCGCGGCCGACGGGCGGATCGTGGTGCCCGAAGGCAGCTACGTGCAGGGCGTGGTAACGCGCTCGGTGCGCAGCGGCCGCGTCAAAGGCAGAGCCGAACTGGCGATCCGCATCGACACGCTGACGCTGCCCGGCGGCAAGGTAATCAAGCTCACCCCGCGATTGAGCTCCGTCGATTCGGGAGGCACCGGACAGAAGGTCGATTCCGAGAACGGAATCCAGCAGGCGGGTGGCAAAGGCGCCGACGCCGCTCGCGTGGCGGAACTTGGCGGCACGGGCGCTGCCGTCGGCGGCCTCGCCACCGACACCTGGCGCGGCGCCGGCATCGGCGGCGGCATCGGCGGCGGTATCGGATTGGCCAGCGTCCTGCTGACTCGCGGGAAAGAAGTGGATCTGCAACGTGGATCGACCGTGGACGTGGTATTCGATCGCGCCGTGCCGATAGACTGATGCGGCATGGCTAAATCCCGCCCTGCCCAGCGGCCCCTCGTCAGCCCCGTCAAGCCGCAATCTGCCGTATTCCGCCGGCTCCCGGCCCTCGCCGGACTATTGGCCGTCATTTTGTGGCTGGGCTGGTTCACGCCTGAAATTTACGATTCCGATTTCTGGTGGCACCTCAAAACCGGGCAGTTCCTGGTCGAACACCACGCACTTCCGGCGCCCGATCCGTTCGCGTTTACCACTGCCTCGGCGGTGGATGCCTACCCCGGCGAAGCCATCACGCGGCATTTCAATCTCACCCACGAATGGCTCGCGCAGGTGCTCTTGTTTGTGGTCTGGCGCGCCGCGGGTTTCGGCGGCGTGGTGCTGTTTCGCGCTGCGCTGCTGGCGGCGATGTGCGGGCTGGCGGGCCTGATCGCCTGGCGGCGCTGCGGGGGCTTCTATCGCTCGCTCGCGGCAGCCTGTGCCACGGCTGGCATGGCCATCCCGTTCGCGCTCGACCGGCCGTACCTGATCACGTTCCTGCTGCTCGCGGCCACCATCGCGATCCTGGAGTATCGCCGCGGGCTTTGGCTGCTGCCGCCGCTGTTTCTCTTCTGGGCCAACTGCCACGGCGGATTCTTCCTGGGGTGGCTGGTGCTGGCGGCATACTCCGCGGAAGCGCTCTGGCGCCATTCGGCCGATGCGCGTCGCGTCCTGGCGCTGAGCGCCGCCGCGGTGCTCCTCTCGGGTGCGAATCCCAATGGATTTCGCATCGTCCAGGTGCTGTTCTATTACCGGTCGAGCGCCGCTACCCGGAACCTGCTCGAATGGGCGCGCCCGGCATGGTTCGCGTTCAACGAATTCACCTTCCTGTGGATCGCGGCGGCGCTGCTCATGCTCCGGGCCTGGAAGCGCGTGCGGCTGGCCGATTGGATCCTCGCCGCCGCCTTTTTTGCCGCGGCGTTCAGCGCCCAGCGCAATACCATCCTCGTGGGTCTGGTCGCGCCCATCGCTATCGTCGCGTACTTTCCGCGGAAGCGCCACCTGGCGCCGCTCTGGCCCTTTGCCGCCGCGACAGTCCTGATCGCCGGCGCCATGGCGACTACGTGGGACAACGCATTTCAATTGCGCGCGGCGGAATGGCGCTATCCCGCCGGCGCGTGCGATTTCCTGTTGGCCCACCATGTCGCCGGCCACATCTTCAATACCTACGAATACGGCGGCTATCTCATCTGGCGTCTCTGGCCCGAGCAGCAGGTCTTCATCGACGGCCGCTCGCTCAGCGAGTCGCTTTTTCAGGACTACGGGCGCATCTTGTACAACGTGGAAGAGCCCGGCGTGAACGCCCAGCAACTGCTCGACCGCTACGGCGTCCAGACCATCGTGATGAATACCTTCGAGTACAGCCAGGGACTAGTGTATCGCCTCGCGCCCGCGCTGGCCGATCCGCAGCAGACCGAATGGAAGCTGGTCTACGAAGATCCGGCCGCCATCGTCCTCATGCGCCATCCACCGCCGGGTGTCGCGCCGCTCGATTCGCTTCGCATCCTGACCCACATGGAATCCGAGTGCACTCTGCACTTGCAGCACGACCCGAAAATACCGCTCTGCGCCCGCGCGCTGGGGCAGGTGTTTGCGCAGGTCGGCGACCAGGCGCGCGCGCGCCAATGGTACGCAACGTATCGGCAATATGCGAATCCGGCGCGGTGATGCGGTGATCGAATCGTAACCCCGCGCGTTTGTACAATAAACCCATGACCCGAGCATGGACTCTTCCGAGCGTTCGCATCGTCACTGCGGCCGCGCTCATTTGCTTCGCCGCGATGCTGAGTTCGCAGCCGACTCCGCGCGAGCGCGTCGGTCCGCTCACCGGCGGCGGATTTCTCTTGAACAGCGGATGGGTTCTCGACCCCGTGGGCAAGCAGGTCCCGCTCGACACCTTGCCCATGTCCTCGGCGCTCTCGCCCGATGGCAAATACCTGCTGGTGCTGAACGGCGGGTACCGGCCGCCCTCCATCACCGTGATCGACGCTGCTTCCGGGACGGTGAAGTCGAGCGTTCCCGTGCCCGATGCGTGGCTCGGCCTCGCTTTCACTCCCCATGGCGACCGCGTTTATATCGGAGGGGGCTCGAAGGCCTCGGTACTCGAATACACGTTCGCCGATGGCGCGCTCGCCCCCGCCCGCATCTTCGCGGTGCCGTCGCTCGATCACGTGAGCGGGCACGACATGATCGGCGACGTCGCCGTCACGCCCGACGGCCGCACCATCTACGCGGCGGACCTCTATCACGATTCGGTGGTGGTGATCAATCCGCAATCGGGGATGATCATCGGCCGCGTCAAGACCGGCCGCCGGCCGTACCGCATCCTGTTCCATCCCGATGGCAAATCGTTTTTCGTGACCAGTTGGGCCGATGGCACGCTCGGCCATTACGACACCGCGAGCGGCAACGAACTGGCGCGCGTCCCCCTCGGTATGCACCCCACGGACATGGTGTGGCGCGCCGGCGCGGTGACCGATTCCGACGGCGACCAGGTGAAGTACACCGCGCGGATTTTCGTTGCCGCCGCCAATACCAACAGCGTTTATTCGGTGGGCATCAACGCGGCCAAAGATCTCAGCGTGGTGGAGCGCATCAACATTTCCATGACCTCGCGGCAGCCGCTCGGCATGACGCCCTCGGCGCTGGCGCTCTCGCCCGATGGCAAACGCCTCTTCGTCGCCTGCTCCGATGGCAACGTGGCCGCCGTGGTCGATGTCTCGGCCGCGGTCAGCCATGTGGATGGATTCATTCCCACCGGTTGGTATCCCACGGCGGTTCGCGTTCTGCCTTCCGGAACCGTGGTGGTGCTCAACGGGCGCGGCACGAGATCCTACCCAAACACCAATGGACCGAACCCCGGCAAGCACCAGGAACCGGTTCATGGGGGTGTTCGCGAGCCGGGCTACGTGGCCTATCTACAGACCGGCACCGCATCGTGGATCGACCCGTTCAGCGGCGATCAACTGGCCGCGTGGACCAAAAAGGCGATGGCGCAATCGCCCTATCGCGACGAGAAGCTCGATCTGGCCAGCACCTTCCCGCCGCAGATCCAGCACATCCTGTACATCGAAAAAGAGAATCGCACGTACGACCAGGTGCTGGGCGATATGAAGGAAGGCAATGGCGACGCTTCGCTCGTGCTGTTTGGTGAAAACGTCACTCCGAACCTCCACAAGATCGCCCGCGATTTCGTGCTGCTCGACAATTTCTACGTGAATGCCGACGTCAGCGCCGATGGCCAGAACTGGTCCACCGCGGCCATCGCGCCCGATTGGGTGCAGAAGCTGTGGCCTACGCAATACGCCGGCCGCCACAAATTGTACGATTTTGAAGAACAGGACATCACGGCCCTGCCGCCCGCGGGCTACCTGTGGACCAACGCCGACATGAAGGGCCTTTCGCTGCGCAATTTCGGGTTCGTGGTGGAAAACAAAAAGCAGATCGCGCCGTGGGGTGGCGACCAGGTGGAAAAGATCAACGATCCGGTCATCGCCAAGTACACCAACCGCGCCTATCGCAGCTTCGACCTGGATTACAGCGATTACGACCGCGCCCGCACCTTTTTGGCCGAGCTGTCGGATTACGAGAAATCGGGCAACATGCCGCGCCTGATGGTGATGCGTTTGCCCAACGACCACACCGAGGGCATCAGGGCCGGCAAGTTGTCGCCGCTCGCTTACAACGCCGACAACGACCAGGCGGTGGGCATGATTGTGGAGGGGATTTCGAAGTCGAAATTCTGGGCCAGCACGGCGATCTTCATCCTGGAAGACGATGCGCAGAACGGTCCCGACCACGTCGATTCGCACCGCTCCCCGGCGTTCGTGATTTCGCCCTACGTGAAGCGCCACCAGGTGGACAGCCACATGTACAACACCACGTCGATGCTGCGCACCATCGAAATGATGCTGGGCCTCCGGCCCATGACGCAGTTCGACGCCGCCGCGCCGCCGATGACCGCGGTATTCCAGGCGGCGCCGGACCTCACGCCGTACACGCTCGAAAAGCCCCGCACGCCGCTCGATCAACGCAATCCTCCGCGCGCCGCGGGCGAGGTCGCCGGCAACATGAAGTTCGACCGTGAGGATGAAAACGACGACGACGCGCTGAATGCGGAGATCTGGCGGGCGGTTCGCAAGGACGCCCCGCCGCCTCCGGTGCGGAGCTACTTCGGGAAGTGAGACGGGAGGGATGGGATCGGCGGCACAGTCAGCTGTATGCCGCGTCTCGGGAGTCTGCCGTGACTACTGCTTCCGGCTGGCCCCGCCTCGTGCTGCGCGGCGCCTTCGCCATGATCGCCATCGGCATGGCCGTCGCGCTCCCTTGCGTCGTCGCCGGCGCACTCGCGGCGGCATTCATCCCCGCATGGCGCGCCTCAAACGTGAGCCCCACGGACGCCCTGCGCCTGACACCTGTATCGCGTTGAGCATTGACCACTTCAGAACGACGACCCGGTTTCAGGTTTTCGATTGCCCCGTTCGGGACCGTGCCTTCGCGGGATACACGGCCCCCGCAGGAACATTTGCCTCCCTCAGTACTGCATCACCCGATTTCCGCCGAAATCGAACCGGAAGCGCACTTCGCGCAGGCCCACGGCGGCCATCGCCTTGCTCAGCCGCGCCTTGTCCTCGGTATAAAACAACAGAAATCCGCCGCCGCCCGCGCCGATCAGTTTCCCCCCGATCGCCCCGTTGGCTCGCGCCCGCTCGTAGTAGCGGTCAATCTCCCCGTTGCTCATCCCCGCGGTGCGCGCACGCTTGCGCTCCCAATGCCGGTGCATCAATTCGCCGAACGCCCGCAGGTCGCCCGCTTGCAACGCTGCCTTGCTGTCGTATCCGACCTGTTTCACGAAATGCATCTGCTCGATCATGTCCTTGTCCTTCTGCCGGCTCCGCGTATCCTGATCCTTGAGGATCTCGGACGCGTTGCGAGTGTAGCCGGTAAAGAACATGGCGAGACCGTCCTCCAGGCGATGCAGCGTGGCGGGCGGGAGCTTCAGAGGTTGGACATCTACCGGGCCATCGGGCGCGAATTGAAACGCGGTAATGCCGCCATAAGCGGCGATATATTGATCCTGTTTCCCGATCGGTTCGCCCAGGATGTCGATTTCGATATGGCACGCCTGTTCCGCGATGTCGCGCTGCGTCACGTAATTCCGGCAGTAAGCATGCAGTGCCGACAGGAGTGCGGTGGTGAAACTGCCCGACGACCCCAGGCCGGTACCCGCGGGAATGTCGGACAGGCTGGCGATTTCCAGGTGCGGGTCCTGGATGGACATGAGTTTCAGCGCTTCGCGCAGAATGGGGTGCTCGATTTCCTCGGCGTGCGAGACCACCTCCGTCTTTGAGTACCGGACAATAATTTTCGGGACGAATGTTTCGTGCAGGGTGATGTACACAAACTTATCGATCGCGCCGGCGAGCACGAATCCGCCATGCTCGCGGTAGTACGAAGGCAGGTCGGTGCCGCCGCCGCCCAGCGAGATGCGCAGCGGGCTGCGTGTGATGATCATAGGCCGCATTAAAGTGTCGCGGGTTCGCGGACGCACTGTCAAGATGCCGGAAGCCATCGAGACGGTCGCCCGTGAAGGGATCTCCTCGCTACAATGGCCTCTTGAACCCGAATGAACCTGTAAGAGTAGGGCTGGTGGGCGCGGGGTATGTGAGCGCCTACCACGCGCGCGCGTTGCGCAGCCTCCCGTTCGTCGAAATCGTGGGAATTGCCGACCTCGACGAGGCCCGCGCCACGCTTCTGGCCGGGCAATTCCGCATCCCGCGAGTCTTCCCTTCGCTGCGCGCGATGGCGGAAATCCAGCCCGATGTCATCCACATTCTCACGCCTCCGGGATCGCATGCCGCCCTGGCGGTCGAAGCGCTCGAAATGGGCGCCCACGTCTTCGTCGAAAAACCCATGGCCGAGACCGTGGCGGATTGCGACCGCATGATTTCGGCCGCCCGCCGAAAAGGCCTGGTGGTTTCCGTCAACCACTCCGCCCGCATGGACCCCATCGTGCTTCAGGCTCTCGAGATGGTTCGCCAGGGCGCGTGCGGAGAGCTTCAGGCGGTGGATTTCTTTCGCAGTTCCGATTACCAGGCTTACTCCGGCGGCCCCAACCTGCCGCCTCATTTCCGCAACGGCTCGTACCCGTTTCAGGATCTCGGCGTCCACGGCCTGTACTTGCTCGAAGCGTTTCTGGGCCCCATCTGCCGCGCCGAGACGCGTTACTACGCGAGTGGCATCGGCGATCCCAACCTGGTGTTCGATGAGTGGCGCACGCTGGCGGAGACCGATCGCGGCACCGGCCAGATGTACATCTCCTGGAACGTGCGGCCCATCCAGAATGAGCTCGTCATTCACGGCACCAAGGGCGTGATGCATGTGGATTGCTATCTGCAAGTCATCACGCTGCGCAAGACGTATCCCGCCCCCAAGCCGGTGCAGCGTATTCTCGGCGCGGGATTCAATTCGCTGCACATGCTGGCCAAAGTTTCGGTGAACACGCTGCGATTCGCTACCGGGAGGCTGAAACCGTCGCCTGGGATCCACGTTTCGGTAATCAAGTTCCACGAAGCGCTGCACCACGGCCATCCGCCGCCGGTCCCGGCCGACGAGGGCCGCCGTGTGATCGCGCTCCTCGAAGACGTTTCGCGCCGGGCCGACGAAGATAAGCAGGCGTATCTTGCCGAGGCGAACCCGCAGCTCAGCCCGCGCATCCTGGTGACCGGCGCCAATGGATTTCTGGGCCGGGCGCTGGTGGAGCGCCTGCGCGCCGAGGTTCGCGAGCCCCTACGCCTGCTGGTGCGCCGTCCGCCGGCGGCTCAGCCTCCCGCCGATCTCCAGTTAGTCTACGGCGATCTCGGCAACCCGGCCGTGGTTGACCGCGCCATGGAAGGAATCGAGATCGTCTTCCACGTGGGCGCGGCGATGAAAGGAGGAAATTTCGAGTACCAGAGCGGCACCATTTGGGGGACACGCAACGTTCTCGATGCCTGCGAGCGCCACCACGTGCGCCGCCTGGTGTACGTCAGCTCGTTGAGCGTGCTCGACCACGCCGGCCATCGCGCGGGAGTTCCGGTTAACGAGTCCGCCCCGTACGAGCCCTATCCCGAACAGCGCGGCCTCTACACGCAGACCAAGCTGG
>Ga0335078_10005164_pt1 | contig 19310 bp, 15 predicted proteins | sample Lox_Sample_32_FD_206711 | JGI IMG/M metagenome (GOLD analysis project Ga0335078, IMG submission 206711) | Soil microbial communities from Loxahatchee National Wildlife Refuge, Florida, United States - Lox_Sample_3.2 | ecosystem: Environmental > Terrestrial > Soil > Wetlands | place: USA... | reverse complement strand
CCAACATGCCGAGGATGCTCAGCAGCGTGGATTTGCCGGCGCCGGATGGACCCATGACGGTCACAAACTCGCCTTCCTTGATCTCCACTTCGATGCGCCGCAAGACGTAGGTGCGTCCATAGCCCGCTTCGTAGAATTTGTCCAGATTCGCGGTTCTGATCATGTGCTTCTATTCTACTTGACGGGCGGGGCGCGGATCAGTCCCGGTCAGAGCGCCGCCACAACGGTTCATACGGTGGAAGGGCGGTGGTTGGATGCGTGGCCCATGCGGCACATCGATGCATTATACTGCGGGAGTCATGCAGATAGGGATTCGCACGATTCTGATGCTCTTCGCCGCCGCGGTGTTGCTGGCGGCGCGCGCGCGCCAACTGGGCGTACCGTTTGACGGGACCCCTGGACCGCTGAATGCCATTACCGACGTGGCGGGCCTGGAAGTGGGCCATGCCACGCTGATTTCAGGCGACGGGAAGCAGGCGGTGCGCACCGGAGTCACGGCCATCTGGCCGCGCGGTAAGCAATTGGACGCGCCCGTTTTTGGCGGCTGGTTCTCGCTGAACGGCAACGGCGAAATGACCGGCACCACCTGGGTGGAGGAGTCCGGCCTGCTGAATGGGCCGGTGATGATCACCAACACGCACAGCGTGGGGACGGTGCGCGACGCCTTCATCAAATGGCGCGTCGCGCGCGGGCGCAAGGCCGGCATCGACCTGAACGGGGAATGGTCGCTGCCGGTGGTGGCGGAAACCTGGGACGGATTCCTGAACGACATCAACGGCTTCCACGTGACGGAGGCCGACACCTTCGCCGCGCTGGAGGCGGCCAAGGACGGGCCGGTGGCGGAGGGCAATGTGGGCGGCGGCACGGGCATGGTCTGCTACGGATTCAAGGGCGGCATCGGCACCAGTTCGCGCAAGGCGGATGGTTACACGGTGGGCGTGCTGGTCCAGTGCAACTGCGGGCGGCGCCCGCAGCTTCGCATCGCGGGCGTGCCGGTGGGGCAGGAGATCACGGAGAACGTACCGTACGCGAGCAACGTCCGGCGGTCGGGCGAGGACGTCGGCTCGATCATCATCGTGGTGGCCACCGACGCGCCGCTGCTGCCGCACCAACTGAAGCGCCTGGCGCGGCGCGCATCGCTGGGACTGGCGCGCACCGGATCGAGTTCCGGCAATGGCTCGGGCGACATCTTCATCGCGTTTTCGACGGCGAATCCGGATGCCGGCCGCACAGCGGGCCTGGCGACGCTGACCATGCTGCCCAACGACGAGATGAACCGGCTGTTCGAGGCCACCGCGCAGGCCACCGAGGAAGCCATCGTCAACGCCATGGTGGGAGCCGAGACGATGACCGGCTTCGAGGGGCATACGGTGACCGCGCTGCCGCACGACCGGCTGCAAGCGGTCTTGAAGAAGTACGACCGGCTCAGTAGTCCGAACTAGCCCCGCCTCCCGAGTCTCCGCCTCCGCCGAACCCACCGGAGTCGCCCCAGCTCGACCCGCTGTCACTCGGCCCTCCATCAAAGGATGGGTCAGCCGAGGACGTCGCCGCCCACGACGCATACATCATCGCCAGCGCGTCCGCGGCCGGAGAATCGATGGCGCCATACCAACACCGCGCCGGCTGATACTGCGTCCGCATCGCCGGATTCTCAAGATGATCCAGGCACGCCGCAACATCCGCCAGCAGATCGTAAACCAGCAGCCAGTTCGCCGGCTGCTCCTGGCTCGCCTTCAACGCCTGACTGTATGTCACCGCCGCCGCTTGCAACACTCCATCGGGCGGCTCCGGCGCGTCAGCCGCCTGCATGAGCGTCAGCTTCGGGGGCAGAGACTCCAGCATCCGCTGGGCCTCCTCCCGCCGTCCCCGGAACGTCTCCAGTGTGGCCGAGGTCTCCTCGAAGGCACTCACCGTCATCGCCATCCGCTGCTGCCAGCTACGGAGCGCGTGGTGTGCCGCCTTCAGTTCCCGGTAGGTCGCCTGCGGCAACGACCGCAACCGCCCCAGGTCCGTTCGCTGGCGCCCCAGCTCATCCGGCGCGGAGCCAAGCTCCGAGTCAAACCGCTGGCAGATCGCCTGGGGCGCTTCTTTGCGCAGATCCGCAAGGGCCGCCTGCGCCTGCGCCTTTTTGCGGTCCGCCTCTGCCAGTGCCTGGTCCGCCGCTGCCAGCCCGCGCGGCAATTCCTCCCGCCAGCGAGCGGCGCGCCGGCGGCGGGAGAACAAGTACAGAACCACCCCGAGCGCCCCGAGCACCGCGGTCCAACCGAAAAGCGATTCGCGCTGCCTGCGCTCGGAAGCCGCGTGTGCCGCGTCTTCTTCCTGCTGCCGCCGGGCTGCCTCCAGCCGCTGCCGTTCCACTTCCTCTGGTGCGGGCGTCCCTGCAGCCGGGCCCGTCCCCAGCGTTTGGATGATCCCATCCACCGCCGCGTTCACGCCGTCGGCGTAACGGCCGCCGCGAAACAGGTCCCTCACCCGCTGCAAGATCAGGCCCGCCGCCGTGTCCGTCAGCACGCCTTCGAGCCGGGTGCCCACCTCGATGCGGAGCCGCCGCTCTTTCGGGGCCCACACGAATAGGACGCCGTTGTTCTGTGCGGATTTTCCCACGCCCCAGGCGTGAAAGAGCCCGTGCGCATAATCGTCCACCAACATCCCGTTCAACGACGGCACGATCGCCACCGCGATCTCGTTCCCCGTCGCGCGTTCGTACGCGCGCACCTTCTCCTCCAGCGCCTGCACCGTCCAAACAGGAAGCTGGCTGTCGAAATCGTTCACCAACCCCGCCGGCCTCGGATATTCATCCGCGAAGGCACTCACCGCCAGTAACAGGCCCGTCACAATCCAAGCGCGCATTCGGAGGTCCTCCAATGGAGCGGTCAACTCCCCTAAAGGATAACGAAACCAGCGCCGGCGAAGTTTGTAGGAGCCGCTACACTAAACCCAAGCGCTTAGGAACGTTAGTAGGATTGATACGATCAGGGCTAAGAAAGCGGCCGCTAGAGCAAATGGGAAGTTGGGGGGCAGGCCTCGAAGCCGCACTCCTTCCAGCGCGAGCCCCACTCCCACATCCCGAAGCTGACTGGCTTCGGCAGCGAGTGGCCCAACTGGCGCGCCAGGGCGCAGATCTGGCCGCGGTGGTGCGCGTCGTGCGAGATCAGGTAGCCGAACATCCCCACGACGTCCGGGCGGAAACCTTTGACTTTGCCTTCGGGGTGGTCGAGCGCTTCCCCCAGAAGCTGCGCACAGCACTTCGCGCTTTCGGCGAGGGCGTGCATGGCCTGCTTCTTCGTGACGGTCGCCGGGTCGAGCTTTTCGGGCAGCGGCTTGCCTTTGGCCGAGGCCACCAGCCACATGTGGCGCACGTTGTGCATGTGCGCGGCGATGGCGGCGATGGTGCGGCCTTTGCCGCCGGGCGGATCGGCGGCCCAGGCGGCATCGGACAGGTTTTCGAGAAGGTATTGATTGATGCGCTCGTTGACCGCATACGACTCCAGGAGAGACTGTCTGATGTCAAAGCGCGCCGACGGTTTGAGCATGGTTGGTTAACTCGCCGATCTCAGGAATGCCGATCGTCACAACATCGCCGGGGGCCAGTGCGGCATCTTCCGGTACGATGATGCCGGTGCCGGTAAGCAGCACCGTCCCGGCGGGCGTCTGGTTCGCGCGGCGCAGGTATGCGATCAGGGTTTCGAATTTGCGGTGCAGCTTGGCCGTCGAAACACTGCCGCAGAAGCGCTCGCGGCCGTCGCGCGTGACCGTGCAAGTCATTTCCAGGTTGTAGGGATCGGGCAGATCGTCCGCCGTCACGATCACCGGGCCCAGCGCGCAGCACGCCGTATAGAACTTCGATTGCGGCAGGTACAGCGCGTTCTCGCGCTCGATATCCCAGGCCGAGACGTCGTTAGCCAGCGTATATCCGGCGATATCGCCCTTGCCGCCGAGCACCAGGGCCAGTTCGGGCTCGGGCGCGGTGAAGCGCGAATCGGCGCGGATGCCGATGGCCTGGCCGGGACCCACGCACACGCGCGCCGTCCCCTTGAAGAAGACCTCGGGACGCGCCTGGCTATAGACGTAAGCGTACATGCCTTCGCGCGTGCCATGCTCGGCGTCGCGGAACGACGCGCTCCTTTCGTAGGTGCAGCCGCAGGCCCACACCTCCGGCGGCACGATGGGCAGCGCGGGCACGTGCTCGGCCGGGTGGTGGGTGGCGAGGCGCGCCGCGGTCTTGCTCAGCGAGACACCCTGGGCTTCGGAGCGGCGGATCAGGTCGGCAACCGTGTAGCCCGGAATCGTGCGGGCCAGCTGGCCTTCAAATACGGCGGCCAGGTAGCCGCCTTCCGCTTTGATTTGTCCGAGATGCATCAGTATTTCAGATAAACGGTTTTGTAGTCGCTGTAAAAGTCGAGCGCCGCCGGTCCCTGTTCCTTGGGGCCGAAGCTGGACTCCTTGGTCCCGCCGAAAGGCAACTGATACTCAACGCCGGCGCTGGGAAGGTTGACGGTCAGCAGGCCCGCTTCCATCCGGTAAACGAACTCGAACACGCGCGACAGGTTGGTGGTTTGGATGGAGGCCGAAAGCCCGAACGGAATATCGTTGGCGATGCGCAGGGCGTCCTCGAAATCGCGGGCGCGCATGACGGCCAGCACGGGTCCGAAGATTTCTTCGCGGGCGATGGTCATCTCCGGAGTCACGTCGGCGAACACGGTGGGCTCCACAAAATAGCCCTTGGCGAAGCCTTCGCCGGTAAGGCGCCGGCCGCCGGCCTTGGGCGCGCCCGCTTCCGCGCGGCCGATCTCTATATAGCGCAGCACGGTGTCCATTTGCGCTTGATCGACGCAGGGTCCGATATCGACGCCCGCCTGCATGCCGTCGCCGACTTTCAATTTGCGGGTGCGCTCCACCACGGCGTCCAGGAAACGATTGTAAACGGCATCCTCCACGATCGCCCGGCTGGTGGCGGTGCATTTCTGGCCCGTGGAGAAGAACGCGGCATTCACCGTGTTCTCGACGGCGGCGTTGAAGTCGGCGTCGGCCAGCACGATGGTGGGATTCTTGCCGCCCATTTCGAGTTGAATGCGCAGGCGGCGCTTGGAGGCTTCGGCATGCAGCCAGTTGCCGATCTGGCAGGAGCCGGTGAAGGAGATAGCCTTGAGCGGCGCGGCTTCCACCAGCGCCTGGCCTAGTTCGCCGCCGGAGCCGGCGACGAAATTGACCACGCCTTTGGGCAGGCCGGCTTCATGCAGAGCTTCCACCAGGCGCCAGGCGCTGAGCGGCGCGGCGCTGGCGGGCTTGAGCACCACGGTATTGCCGCAGATCAGCGCCGGGGCCAGCTTCCACGCCGGGATAGCGCTGGGAAAATTCCACGGCGTAACCAACCCCACCACGCCGATCGGTTTGCGAATGGCGAACATGTGGACGCGGTCGCGCTCGGAAGGCGCCAGCAGGCCCTCCAACCGCGATCCCTCGCCGCCGAAATAGCGGAAGATGTTGATCGCGCGGCGGACTTCGCCCTTGGCCTCCGGGAGTGTCTTGCCTTCCTCCCGGGTCATATCGGCCGCGACCTGGTCGAAGCGCCGATCCAGGATGTCGGCGGCTTTGTACAGGATGGCGCCGCGCGCCGGGGCGTTCAGATTCGCCCAGGCGGGCAGAGCGCGGGCGGCGGCCGCGGCGGCAGCCGCGATATCGCCGGCCGAGCCCTTGGCGAACCGTCCCACAATCTCGTCCGTAGCGGCCGGATTGCGGTCTTCGAAGTGCGAACCGCTATCGGTCCACTGGCCATCGATGTAGTTGGGAAAAACCGGCGTGTCCATAATCAGGTTTAGATCGCGGGCGTTTGGAAATAGGCGTCGATCTTGCCGAAACGCGCCAGCGAAGCCACGATGTTGTTGGGGAACAGGTCGATGCCCGCGTTGTAATGCTCCACGGCTTCGTTATACCTGCGGCGGGCCACTGCCACTTGATAGTCGGCGCCCTTCAGCGCCTCCAGCAGATCGCCATATTTCCGGCTGCTATCGAGCTTGGGATAGTTCTCCACACGCACCATCAGCCGCGCCAGGGCTTCGTCGAGCCTGGCGTTGGCCTGGATCCTGGCCTGCTGGCCCCGCGCGGCAGCCAGGCCGTTGCGCGCGTCGTTGAGCGCGCCTATGGCGGCGGCTTCAGCGGGCGCTTCCGACTCGACCGCGCCAGTCAACTCCGGAAGGATGCCAGCGCGGTGCGTGAGAGCGGCATCCACCTGCGCCCAATCGGAATCGATGGCTTGGCGCTCCGCAGTCAAGTCTTTGCGGATGGCGATGCACTTGACTCCAAAGACCAGGGCCACGGCCACCACCGCCAGAACCAGGAACTTCATAGCTCAGCACACCAGATCTTCGCGGCCGATCTTGAGCCCTTCCAGGTTGCCGAGGATGGTGAGGGCAATCTGTTTCGGATCGAAGAACGCCTGTGCGATGCGCTGGACGTCGCCGGCCACGACCTGCTCGATGCTCTCCACCAGCTCGTCGAGGGTGAAGAAGCGGCCGAAGTACATCTCCTGGCGCGCCAGGTTCGACATGCGGCTGGAGGTGGATTCCAGGCTGAGCATCAGCGAACCCTTGAGGTGATCCTTGGCGCGCTGCAACTCCTCGGCGCTGACGCCATCCTGCTTGAGCTGGCGGAACTCCTTGACGATGGACTCCACCACTTTGCCGGCGGATTCAATGGATGTGCCGGCGTAGATCGAGAGGCAGCCCGTATCGCGGTAGGGGCTCAGCTCGGAGAAGACCGCATAGGCCAGGCCCTGCCGTTCGCGGATGTTCTGAAATAGGCGCGAGCTCATGCCGCCGCCCAGCAGCGTGTTCAGCACGTAACAGGCGAAGCGCTCTGCGTGCGGCAGCGGATAAGAAGGGACGCCCAGGCACAGGTGCACCTGTTCCAGCGATTTCTTATTGCGCAGGGCGATGCGCGCGTGCGTGGCGGGAACCTCGTCCGGGGGCGGCGCGCCATTCGGCGCGAGCGACGCGAAACTCTGGCGCACTAGGGCCACCAGCGCGTCGTGCGTCAGGTTTCCCGCCGCCGTAATGAGCAGGTTGGCAGGCGCATAGACGGCGCGGTAATAGTCGCCGATCATTTGCTTGTCGAAGCGCTTCACGGTTTCGCGGGTGCCCAGGATAGGCTTGCCCAGCGGGTGGTCCTTCCAGAAGTTGGAAGAGAAGATTTCATGGACCAGGTAGTCGGGGCTGTCCTCCTCCATCTTGATTTCTTCCAGAATGACGCCTTTTTCCTTATCGATGTCTTCCTCGCGAAACGCCGGATTCAGCACCAGGTCGGCGAGCACATCGAAGGCCAGCGGCAGGTGCTGATCGAGTACCTTGGTGTTGAAGCAGACCAGTTCCTTGGCGGTGAAGGCGTCCAGATTGCCGCCCACCGAATCCACCGAGCGGGCGATATCTTCGGCGGAGCGGGTGGTGGTGCCTTTGAACAGCATGTGCTCGATGAAGTGGGAGATGCCGTTCTGCTCGGAGCTTTCGCGGCGCGAACCGGTGCCCACCCAGATGCCCACGGAGATGGAGCGCACGTGCGGCATGGCCTCGGTGATCACCCGCACGCCGTTCGGCAGTCTGGTCATCTCAATATCGCGCACGGGGGAGGCGGTGTTGGCCATGGTGGACGGGGGCGAGGCGGTCGTTGCTCCTCTTTCTAGGATACAACCTGGGCGATCGTTTCGTGGGGCGGGACTCCAGTTCTGCGGCCGACGTCCACGTCGGCCTGTTGGTACTGGAATATAACTGGTCACCGGACGTCCGGCGGCAATTCATTCAGCAGCAGCCAATACAGTCCGAGCGTGCGGATGGCCTCGGCGAACTTGTCGAAGTTGACCGGCTTTTGGATATAGCTGTTGACGCCCAGGTCGTAGCTGGCGGCGACGTCGCGCTCCTCATTGGACGAGGTGAGGATCACCACGGGCAGGCGGCGGGTGCGCGGATCGGCACGAATGGCCCGTAGAACCTCCAGGCCGGGCACTTTGGGCAAATGCAGATCCAGCAGCACCACACCGGGCAGCGCGGGGGCCTCGCGCCCGGCATACGCCCCCGATCCGAAGAGATAATCGAGCGCCTCCTGGCCGTCCTGGACGTCCACCAGCTCGTTGGTCACGTGGCTGCGCTCGAGGGCCCGGCGGGTCAGTTCGATATCGCTCGGATTATCTTCAATAAGGAGGATGCTTCTGTTCGGCAATGGCTCACCCCAGTGTGAAATAAAATGTCGCACCGCGGCCCACTTGCGCGTCGGCCCAGGCGCGCCCTCCGTGGCGGTGAACGATGCGCTCCACCGTGGCCAGACCGATGCCGCCGCCGGGGAAATCGGATGCGTTGTGCAAGCGCTGAAACGGTCTGAACAGCGAACCGGCGTAGGCCATATTGAAGCCTGCGCCGTTGTCCCGGACGTAAAACGCGCACCGGCCGCCGTGATCGGTGCGGCCCATTTCAACCTTCGCCTGGGCCTGTTTACCGGTGAACTTCACAGCGTTATTCAGCAGATTGGTCAACGCCAGTTCCAGCAGCGGCGCATCGCCATTGGCGGTCAAACCCGGCTGAATGGCAAATTCGATCTGGCGGCCGGCATGGGTTTCCCGCAGGGTATCGGCGATCGACCGCGCCATGGCCGTGAGATCCACGGGCTCCGGCGCGAATGGCGCGCGCGTGATACGGGAAAGCCGGAGCAGGTCGTCGATCAACCGGCCCATGTGCTGCGCCTCGCCGCGTAACCGGTTCAGGTAGTGACGCGCTTCTTCATCCAGATGGGGGCCCACATCCTCCACCAGCGCCAGGCTCCAGCCGTCGATGCCGCGCAAGGGCGCCCGCAGATCGTGTGAAATCGAGCTGGCAAAGTTATCGAGTTCCTGGTTGGAGGCTTCCAGTTGCGCCGTGCGCTCGCGGACGCGGCTTTCCAGGTCGAAATTGAGCTGCCGCAATTCGTCTTCCGCCCGCCGCCTGTCTGTAATGTCGCGATTGATCTCCAGCAGGGCGGCCGGCGAGCCAGCGCCGTTCTCCCTCACCAGAATCTGCCGGCTGTCGATGACCACCCGGCGCCCGTCGCGGCGCAGGTGTTCCAACTCTCCATCCCAGCGGCCGCCGCGGTTCAGGATTTCGTCCACGGCCGCGCTGGCCGGCAGCAAGCGCTGCATCGTGTTGCCCACCGCTTCGGCCTGCTTCCAGCCATACATCTCCTCGGCGCCCGTGTTCCATGCGGTAATAACGCGGTTGGCGTCCGCGATGATAATGGCGTCATGCGAGAGATCGATCAACGCGGCCTGCCGGCGCAACTCGTCGCGCTGCTCCCGCAACTTCACTTCCGCCTGTTTGCGTTCGGTAATGTCGCGCAGCACCACCACCACGCGTTCTTCACCGCGGACGCGCGCCCGCCGCAGGGAGGCCTCGCTCCAGAACAGGCGCCCGTCGCGACAGCGCGAGCGCCAACCGACAACCAACGGGACGCCTGGGCGCAGGCGGCCGATGTGCTCCTTCAACTCGGCCGGCGAGTACGGCGGCTGGCCCTCGGCGAGAGCCCCGGCGGGAAGCCGGCGCATCTCCTCGGCGGAGAAGCCGAACATTTCGCAGGCGCTCTGATTCACTTCCAGTATCCGGCCGGTTTCGATATCGTCTACAAAGATGGCGTCGTTCACCGCGTCCATGATGGTGCGGTAGCGCTCTTCGCTCTCACCCAAAGCCGAGACCTGCAAGCGGAGTGTATGGAGAATGGAAAGGATGGGGCCGACCGCAAACAGGAGGATGCCCGCGAGAACCATCCAAAGGCCCATAGGGTGTCCGGGGAAATAGAGCGGCAGGGGGCGTCCCGCATAGTCCAGCAGCGCCTCGCCGAGTGCCATGAGCAGAGTCGCCGCCGCCAGAGCGATGGCGCTCGAGCGGCCCAACAGCCAGCCAGCATTCACAATCGTGAGGACCACCAGGCTGTAAATGACGCTCCTGACTCCGCCGTTGAGTGCAGCGGTTACTTCGGCAAAGCACCAGACGGAGATTATAAAGAGGAAGGCGGCAGGGCGGACGCGGCGGCTCCGGACCAGGAGCAGCGCGCCCAGCATTGCCGCACCGAGTATGGTGGCGGCCAGGCCTACCCCGGCTCTGCGAGCCACGAAAAAGGGCACGGCCACTGCAAGCATCAGCAGGGCGATCCAGCACAGAACGCCAACGAGCATGAGATGGAAGCCGCGCGCGGTGCTCTCTTCTTCGATGCCGTTCAGGCAATCGCCTCCGCGGAACAAAAAGAGCAGCTTGCGGGCCGCCTGCCGATAATGGGTCATTTGGGCGATCCGACAGTGAAAAAAAAGGTCGCGCCCCGGTCCACCTGCGCTTCCGCCCACACCTGCCCGCCGTGGCGGTGAATGACGCGCTGAACCGTCGCCAGGCCGATGCCGGTGCCTGGAAATTCGGACCGCTTGTGCAGGCGCTGGAATGCCCCGAAAAGTCTGCCGGCGTAAGCCATGTCGAAGCCGGCGCCATTGTCGCGCACGTAGAACGCCTGGTGGCCTGCGTGCTCTGTCTGGCCGACTTCGATGCGCGCCTCGGCCCGCGTACCCGTGAACTTGACGGCGTTGTTCAGCAGATTGGTCAACGCGACTTCCAGCAACCGGGCGTCGCCGGAGGCATTCAGCCCCGGCTGAATGGCAAATTCGATGTGGCGGTCCGCATAGGTTTCGCGGAGGGTATCGGCGATGCGTCCCGCCAGAGCCGAGAGATCCACCGCGTCGCGCTCGAGCGGCGCGCTCGTGACGCGGGAAAGCCGGAGTAGGTCGTCGATCAACTGGCCCATGTTCTGCGCCTCGACGCGTACCCGGTCCACGTGGCGCCGCGCGTCTTCGCCCAATTGAGCGCCGCAGTCTTCCACCAGCGCCGTACTCCAGCCTTGAATGCCCCGCAACGGCGCCCGCAGGTCGTGCGAAACCGAATAGGCGAAGCTTTCCAGCTCCCGATTGGCGGCCTCAAGCTGGGCTGTCCGGTCCTGGACGCGCAGCTCCAACTCCGCGTTCAGCCGCTGGACTTGCTCTTCCGCCTGCTTGCGCGTGGTGATGTCGGTCAAAAACAGGGAAAGGCCCTCGGGCGTTGGATAGCAGCGGGCCTCGAACCAGGCGTTGAGCGGTGCGGGGTAAAACCCCTCAAACTGGACCGGGACATTCTCCGCGGCCGCGCGTTCGAGGGCGGCGCGAAACCCGGATGTCTCCGCGTATGGCCACAACTCCCAAAGGCTCTTGCCCAGCAGTTCTTCGCGCGGCGTGCGCAGCATCCTGGCGGTGGCAGGGTTGACATAGGTATAACGCCACTCCCGGTCAAAGCTTTGGAAACCGTCGGATATGTTCTCCAGGAGGGTGGTGATCCGACCGTGGGCTGCGACCAGTTGCTGCTGCGCCTGTTTGCTCTCGGTGATGTCGCGATTGATCTCCAGAATGCCCGTGGGGTTACCCTCGGCATCGCGCCGCAGCACCTGCCGGCTATCGACGGTCAGCCGCGTGCCGTCGCGGTGGGAGTGTTCCATTTCCCCGTCCCAGCGGCCGGCCCGGTCGAGGATTTCGTCGATCGCGGCGGTGGAAACAGCGTTCCCGGTGTGGAGAAGCTGCTGGAGAACGTTGCCCAGAGCCTCCACTTCGGTCCAGCCGTAAATCTCCTGGGCGCCGGAGTTCCAGCCGGATATGACCCGGTTCTCATTGGCGGTGATAATGGCGTCATGCGACAGGTCGATCAATTCGGCTTGCCGCCGCAGCGTGTCGTGCTGGACGCGCAGTTCCACCTCCGCCTGCTTGCGCTCGGTGACGTCGGTAAAGAAGATCGACAGGCCCTCGGGCGATGGATAGCAGCGGACCTCGAACCAGGCGTTGAGCGGCTCGGGGAAGAACCCTTCGACGTGGACGGGCACGTTGTCGGCGGCCGCGCGGCGGTAGGCGGGACCAAACGGCGTGTCCGGCAGGCTCGGCCACACTTCCCAAACGTTCCTGCCCAGCAACTCCTCGGGCGACCTGCGCGCGAGCCGGGCCCCCGCGGCGTTGACATAGATATACCGCCATTCGCGATCAAAGGCGTTGAAACCGTCGGAAATACTTTCCAGAATCGCGCTGGTCTGGCGGTGGGCTTCGAGCAATTGCTCCCGCGCCTGCTTGCTCTCGGTAATGTCGCGATTGATCTGCAGGATGCCGGAAGGATTTCCCTTGGCATCGCGCTGCAGCACCTGCCGGCTCTCGACGGTCAGCCGTGCCCCGTCGCGGCGTGAATGTTCCAGTTCCCCATCCCAGCGGCCGTCCCGGCTGAGGATCTCGTTGACGGCGCCCGTTGAGACCGCGGCGCTGCTTTGGAGAAACTCGTCGCTGACCTTGCCCAAAGCCTCGGCTTCGGTATAGCCATACATCTCCTGGGCGCCTGTGTTCCATCCGGAGATGACGCGGTTCTCATCCTGAACCACAATGGCGTCATGCGACAGGTCGGTCAACTCGGCTTGCCGCCGCAGCGCGTCGCGTTGTTCGCGCATTTCCACCTCGGCGTGCTTGCGTTCTGTGATATCCAGCGCGCAAACCAGCACGGTCCCGTTGTGCCCGTCGATCTGCAGCGGAACGGTGGAGAACTGCAGGCATCGCGTTTGTTCGCGGCCATGCACGGTCACCGGCACCCAACCCTCCACACCGCTGTGGGACGTTCCGTGGCGCACGGTATCCAACAGCGTCAGCCGGATCGCGCATTGGGCGCATTCGGGGCCGTGGCCGCAACCCTGGGGATCGGCCAAAGCGTTCAGGCACCCGAGCGCCCCGCCGGGCCCCAGCCCCAGGATATCCGACACGTTTTGTCCGGCGAACTGGACAGCCAGCTCGTTGGCCTTCCGCACGCGCAGCGCGTCGTCTACGACCAGCAACATTACGGGAGCGGAACGGTGGATGCTGTCCAGTTCCAGGAAGCCGGCCCGTTGCCGCTCCTCGGATCGTTTCACCCGGTCAAACAGTACGCTCGCAGCCAGACCGGTGAGCGCCACGGCTCCAATGCCCAGCCAATGCCGGGGGTCGGCGACCCGCCACGTGCCAACCGGCTCCAGGGTGAAAAAGACCGTTTCCAGGATGCACAGAATAGTGCTTAACAGACCCGGTCCAAGTCCCCCGAACGCCGCCGCCAGCAGGATGAACGGCACGTAGGTGATGTGCGGTAAGAATGTGGGCGGCTGCAGCGGCAGCCGGGCCACCTGCGCCAGAGCGGCCGCAAGGACGGCCGCGCTGTACCTGAGTAACGGGGACGGTCTTTTCAGCCACGAGATGGATATGTGGGCAGTCCTGGCCACACTTACACGGTGGGAAATGGCTGCGAAAAATCTCAGGGCCGCGAGATGATACGTTGAGGCCATGCAGCAAAGAGAGATTCTGGCTCAAATCACGGGGATCGGAATCGTGCCCGTGGTGCGCACTTCCAGCGCCGAGAGCGCCATCCTGGCGATCGAAGCCATCTACCGCGGCGGCGTGCGCGCGGCCGAAATCACCATGACCGTCCCGGGCGCGGTGCGCGCGCTGGAGAAGATCGCGGACCAGTTTGGCGATAAGATCGTGCTGGGCGCCGGAACCGTGCTGGACCCGGAGACCGCGCGCATCTGCATGCTGGCGGGGGCCCAGTTCTTCGTCACGCCCAGTTTGAAGCTCGCCACCATCGAGGTCGCCAAGCGCTATGCGAAAGTGATCTGCCCCGGTGCGCTGACGCCCACCGAAGTGCTCACCGCATGGGAGGCCGGCGCGGATGTAGTCAAGATTTTTCCGTGCGGCAATGTGGGCGGTCCCAAGTACATCAAAGCGCTGAAGGGACCCTTCCCGCAGATCGAAATGATTCCCACCGGCGGCGTCAACCTGGAGACCGCCGGCGAATTCCTGAAGGCCGGCGCCTGCGCGGTGGCCGTGGGCGGCGAACTGGTGGACGTCAAACTGATCCGGGAAGGGCGCTACGATTTGATCGAGGAGAAGGCGCGCCAATACCTGGCCGTCATCGCGCGGGCTAGGGCGGAGGGCGGGCTTTAGCCCGCGCGGGGCTTGAGCCCCGCTCGTCCCCACTTACTTCAGCTCCTTCATCATCCCCGGCAAGCTCCACTGCGCCTGCATGCTGCCCGCGCCCCACCCGAATTCAGCCGCCATCACCGCGCCCACTTCCTCCTGACTCTTGCCCTCGTGGATCAGGCCCGCCGCGCGATTGCGCAGCTTTTCGACGTTGTTCCGGTACTCCACCAACCCCGCCTTGGTGGTCACCGGACCGTGTCCCGGAATCACCGTATCGAAATCGAGCTGCCGCAGCGCGCCGTCCAGAGTTTCGGTCCAAGCCTTCAGGCTGCCGCCGCCCGCATAGTCGATGAGCGGAGTCTTGCCGGCCATCAGGTCGCCGGTGTGGATGGTGCGCAGCGCGGGAAAATACACGATCGCGTCGCCGTTGGTGTGGCCGCGGCCGAAGTAGCGCGCGCGCACCTCCTTGCCGCCCAGAAACACGGAACATTCCTCGGTGAACACCACCCGCGCCGGCGTCAGGTTGGCCGGAGCGTTGGGCTGCTTGTGCTCCACGATGTTGGCGCGCGCATTGGCCGTCGAGATGATCTCGGCCGTGGGAACAAACCTGACGTTGCCGCCAGTGTGATCGGAATGATGGTGCGTGTTCACCACGTATTTCACCGGCTGATCGGTCACGCTCTTCACCTTGGCCATGATGTTTTCGTAGTCCTGCTCGAATTTGTCGTCCACCAGGATGACGCCTTCGCCGGTCACATACACGGCTACGTTGCCGCCATCGCCTTCGATTTCGTAAAGGCCGTCTTTAACTTTGTTCAGGGTTAACGCCGGGGCCTGCTTGCCCTGGTTTTGGGTGTAAGCCACCCAGCAACCCGCGAGGAGGAGTGTGCCCGCGGCGATCCGCGCGATCAGTGTTCGGCTCATGCCGGACAATATATCAGAGAGCGGTGGGCTGGTGGTTGGTGGGACCCAGCATAGGCCCTGAAACAAAGCCCCTGTCAAATGGTGACCAGTGGACGCAGCGGGTTTCTCGGTACTGCACGCGACGCGCGTGGACAAGCTATATCGGACCGGTTTCAAATAGCGCAGATTGTCGACGAAACATGTCCGAAAATTGCTAGTCAAGGACAACCGCCTGCCTTAAGATGGAGCGTATGGATGTCCTTGCAGGGCAAGAGTACGGGCACGCTGACCTGGAGCCGGAGGTGTGCTGGCAGGCTGCGTGCAGCCGCGACGCGCGATTTGACGGGCGATTCTTCGCAGGCGCCGTTACCACGGGCGTATATTGCCGCTCCACATGCCCGGTGCCGTTCGCGAAGCCGGGCAACATGATATGGTTTACGTCGGCAGCCGCCGCGGAGGCAGCGGGATTCCATCCTTGCCGAAGATGCCGGGCTGCGGCGTCCCCGGGCACGCCCGCTTGGTTGGGCACATCGGCGGTTGTTTCGCGGGCTTTGCGATTAATTGCCGAAGGCGCGCTTGACAGCGGCAACGTCGAGGAAATTGCCAACCGCGTGGGCATTGGGTCGCGGCATCTGCGCCGGCTGTTTGTGGAGCATCTCGGCGCCTCTCCCATCCGTATCGCGATCACGCGCCGCGTGCACTCCGCGCGTAATCTCATCGAAGAGACTGATCTGCCCATTACCCAGATTGCGGCTTGTGCGGGATTCCGGAGCATCCGTCAGTTCAATCACGCGATGCTCGCTACCGCTGGCGAGTCGCCCACCGAACTCCGCAGGATGCGGGGCGTTTCGCCGGTCCCAACTCCGCGGTCCGGCCTCCTGATTCGACTGGCGTACCGTCCGCCCTTCCACTGGCCAGGCTTACTCGCCTTCCTGGCTCAGCGCGCCATTGTGGGGGTTGAGTCCATTCAATCCAACGCGTACCGGAGAACCATTGAAATTGACGGCGTGGCAGGCGCGATCGAGATCCGCCATGCCGCGCGGGAGCGCCAACTGCTGGTGAAAATCGAATTGCCGCGTTATGAGTGCCTGACGGTAGTGGTGGAGCGCGTCCGGCGCATCTTTGACCTGTCTGCCGATCCATTTCAGATTGCGAGTCGGCTTTCACGCGACAGGACGTTGAAGCCATCACTGACCGCCAATCCAGGACTTCGAGTTCCGGGAATTTGGGACGGCTTTGAAGCCTCGGTCAGGGCCGCATTGGGGGAGCGCTTGGCAGACCAGGCTCCCAGAGCTTCCCTCGCAAGACTGGCGCGGACATTTGGCAGGCCGGTCGTCACGCCCATCCCCGGGCTCACTCACGTCTTCCCTCGCCCGGAAGACTTGGCCGAAGCGGATCTCGGGGCCGCGCACATTCGAGGCGAACCGGCTTCCATGATTCGAGCGCTGGCCAGTGCCGTCTCGAAGAGAGACCTGACGTTTGAAGCCTCCATGAACCTGCACGAGGCAATCGCGCGAGTGCGCGTGGTGCCGGGGGTCAGCGAGCAGATGGCCGGCTACGTTGCGATGCGGGCGTTTGGCGAACCCGATGCGTTCCCGATTCCGCCCGCCAAGGTTCCGCGGAGCGCCGAACGCTGGCGTCCCTGGCGCGCGTATGCGGCGATGTATTTGTACAGCGCGGGCCTGGTGCCTTGAGCTGGGGGCTTGAACTGGACACAACTACCAGCTCCGCGTGTATCCGATGCTGGCGGTTGTGTACCACGGAACCGTAACAATCTTGTTGAACAGCTCTTGAATCCAGATGGAATTGCGATCGTTGAGGTGCACGATCGCGCCCAAGGCCTCGCCGTCGTAGAACCGGTTATGGACGAATGCGCTGCTCGTCAGGCTGGTGATGCCGCCCTGAATCCAGGTGTAGCCGCTCACCCGCTTGATCCGGGGGATGGCAAAATTCTTCATCAGCCCGGCCGCCTCGGTGTGCGACCCAAAGTCCGTGCGAAGAAACCCATGAGAGCCCGCATTTTCGTACGTATAAGCGAACGTGATCTCGTCGCCGATTGGGTCCTTGCTCAAGAATTTGAAGGTGTGGCCCAGGCCGATGTTGTAGTTTGCCTTGGGCAAGAGGCCGGGCCGCACGAGGTCCGAACCGAACATCACGAACAGATCATTGGATGTACCGGAACTCGCGGGTTCCGAAGGAGCCGGTTGGCTCTGGCCGAAAGCGATGGCCGCGGCGATGAGCGCGAGGCACGCGAAGCGGATGGCCGTTGGCATGTCATCCACATTAGACCCATTAGCCACGTTTGACTGGCAAATAGCGGACATCATGGCGGCGCGTTGTCCGTGGCCAGATCACGTGCTGGAAGTTCGTTTACGCCGGTCAGGTTCTGGCCAAGTTCGACGCGAAAGACGCATTCCGTGGAAGTGCACACCCGAAATGCCCCGAAAGGTCCGCGAAGATGAAGCACGGCGGGCTCCCAGCCCCGATCGCAGCCAGAACAGATCGTTTTGACGGCGGCGTTATCATAACACCTATGGTGGGACCCGGAGACGTGCGCAGCTGGCGATCGGCTACTTTTTCTCGTCCTTCTTCTCGTCCTTCTTCTCGTCCTTTTTATCGTCCGCCGGACGCCGCGGCTTGCGCGGGACCGGCTTCGCGCTGGCCATCTCGACGTAAGCGCGGATGACGCGCTCCTTCTGCTCCGGATCGAAGACCAGGCCGCGCCGGTTGCCGCTGCCGGAAAGCTTGAAGTAGCCATCGTCGGGGTGTACCGCGTAGAGCATCGCCGCCATCGCCCATGACGGCGCATCATACGGCATGGGCTTATAAGCGGCGTAAGCATCCGCGATGGGATGCGCGTTGGCATATGCGAAATCCTTCGCGATGCTCTCCCCTGGAAACGGCAGCGCCTCGCCGATCTCCCGCCCCACCGTGACAATCGGCGTGGGCCACCCGGCAAATACCTTTTGAGCCGCGGCAGGGTCGGCCTGGATGCCGGTCTCGGTCGCGCAAAGCAGCCTCACTTTGCGCACGATCCAATCCTTGACGCCGTACATCTCCAGCAATCGCGCGAGATCGGTAGCCGGTCCGCTGAGCACCACCGCCGCATTCTGGTCGTATTGGGCCATCAGCGCGTTGCGGATCAGCGTGGCGGGGTCGGCCGTATCGTTGATGCTCCTGATGGCGCTCGCGGCGGCCGCCTTGCTGAACATCGCCGACTCGCCGGCGGCCCTCCCATCTGCCAGTCCGATTGGCGCAAAATGCATGAACATGGCCGCGGTACCGCTGGTCGCGCTGGCGTAGAAATGGTTCACCGCATCGCAGAATTGCGCCGCCCGCAGATCCCCGCTGCTCACCGCTACGGCCGCCATGCGCGCCTGTCCCTTGCCGTCGAACCCGTGCAGCATCGCCAGGGCCAGCACCTCGTCGATCCGTGCCATGGCGGAGTCGAACACCATGCCTACCGGCGGTTTGGCCGCCCCCGGAAACTGCATGTCAGGCGAGGTCCAGCACGTCCAGGCGTCCCGTCGAATCGCCGAAATGCTCCACGTGCACGCCCATGCGGTCCATCATCGCCAGATAGAGGTTGCACATGGGCGTTTCCTTCCGGTAGACGATCCTGCGCCCGGTTTTGAAATGGCTGCCGCCGCGCCCGGCGATCAGGGTGGGCAGGTCTTCGTGCAGATGGCGGTTCCCGTCGGAAAGCCCGGCGCCGTACACGATCATGCAATTATCAAGCAGCGCGCCATCGCCTTCGCGGATCGACCGCATCTTCGCGATCCATAGGGCGAACTGCCGCAGGTGATAGCTGTTGATCCGCGTCACTTTCTCGATCAAGTCCGGCTGGTTGCGGTGATGCGTCAGCGGGTGGTGGCCGTCCGGGATGTCGATTTCGCGGTAGGGGCGCGACGTGCCCTCGTGCGTCACCAGGAACGTAATCACGCGCGTCAGGTCCGACTGGAAGGCCACCGTCATCATGTCGGTCATCAGCTTGAAGTGCTCGGCGAAATCGGCTGGAACGCCGTAGGGCTTCTCCATGTGCGGATCGATTTGCGCGTTGTCCTTCTCGGCTTTTTCGATCTGGCGCTCGATCTCGCGGATCGAAGAAAGATATTCGTCGAGCTTGCGCCGGTCCGTGGGGCCGAGGTCCGTCTCCAGCTTGCGCGTATCGTCGCTGACGAAATCCAGGATGCTGCGGCGATACAGATTCTCGCGCGCGCGGGCCGCGGGCGTGAGCGCCACGCCATTGCCGAACAGCCGCTCGAAGAGCGCGCGTGGGTCCAGCACCGGCGGCAGCGGCTGCGTCTCGCTCTTCCACGCCAGGTTGTTAGTGTAAGCGCACGAATAACCCGAGTCGCAATCGCCGGCCTGCCGCGCGTCTTCCATGCCCAGTTCGAGCGAGGGAAAGCGG
>Ga0335078_10005163_pt1 | contig 19312 bp, 19 predicted proteins | sample Lox_Sample_32_FD_206711 | JGI IMG/M metagenome (GOLD analysis project Ga0335078, IMG submission 206711) | Soil microbial communities from Loxahatchee National Wildlife Refuge, Florida, United States - Lox_Sample_3.2 | ecosystem: Environmental > Terrestrial > Soil > Wetlands | place: USA... | reverse complement strand
CATGGGTGAGATCCGCCGCGTGCTCCGGGCGGACGGCTTTGCCATTATCCTGGTCCCTCTCGTGGTCGGTCTCGACGAGACCCACGAGGATCCGAATATCGAGAGCGAAGCGGAGCGGTGGAAGTATTTCGGAATGGGCGACCACGTTCGCCAATACGGCAAACGCGACTTCCTCGCGCGGCTGAAGGGCGCTGGTTTGAAAGTCGAGCAACTAGGCGTCGAGCATTTTGGTGCGGAGGCTTTTCGGCGTGCCGGCATTGCCGAAAATTCAGTGCTCTACGTGGCGCGCCCGCGTTAGCCAATCAGTGCGCCGCCGCCGGCGCCGTTGTTTCTCCACGCAACGCCGAGAGGCCCCTGGTCGGCTGCACGCGACCCCCCGACAAGACCTCGTCAAGCCGGCGTTCGTTTTCTGGCAAGCGCGCTCGATCCGCCTCGGGATGCCACAGGTGAAACACGCCTGTTCCCCAGCGCCCGTCCTTGCGGCGCACCCCCGCCCGGATGAGCCGGACAAACAAGTCGGAGTCCTCCCGTCCCCAGCCGGAAAAGCCGCTGTCGAATCCATCGACGGCAATGAGATCCGAGCGCCAGATGCCGATATTGGCGCCGCGCGCTCCGCGCCATGCGCGCGTGTTTATCTTGCGTATCGGACCCAGCGGCAGGGCGAATAGCGGCGCAACGCGATTGATCTTGCGAGCGAGCCGCTGCGCGAGCCAGCGTGAGGTTTTCCATTGCTCAGCTTTTAGCTGCTCGCTCAAGATGCGCTGGGTCAGTTCACGCGAGAGCAGGACGCGATTGCCGGTGACGAACCATCGGCGCTCCGCAAGCGCCCGATGGACGGAAAGAAAATTCGGCCGCGCGAGGCAGTCACCGTCGAGAAAGACGCAATATTCTCCGGCGGCAGCCAAAATGGCGCGGTTGCGAATCTCGGCGAGCCGGAATCCCTCATCCGGATGCCACACGTGCACCAGACGGCGGCCGACGCGTCCCTTCCAACCCTCGACGACGGCGGCGGTCTCCGGCCGCGAGCCGTCATCGGCCACCAGGACCTCGAAGTCGGCGTCATGCTGCCCCGCGAGCGAACGCAACACCGCGTCGAGCGCGTCTGGACGGTTATAGGTGGCGACGATGACAGAGATAAGATCGGCCACGGCGGCGCCGCTCCATCAAGCCGGCGAAGCCGTTTCACGACCAAGCTTGGCCCGTAACCGCTCGCGCAGTTTGCGTTTGGTTTCGCGAAAATGGCGAAACGGTGTGGCAAGGTAGTGCTTGCGGAAAAATTGCCAGCGCCCGAATGCGCTCACTTTCATCGACAAGGCCTCTGGAACGTACCAACCGTTAAGCCCGGTTCGCCGGACCCACTTATAGCCATGCGATCGCAAATACCGATGCAGCCGTGTATTAAACGCCAAATCCTCAATCACAATCAGCCGCGGCCGCCATCGTGTGAGCGTCACACCCTTTAGTACCTCGATCTCGTGACTTTCCACGTCGATGGCAAGGAGATCAATCGGAACGGGTGCCTTCGCCTCAGCGAGAATATCATCGAGCGTTCGCGCGGGGACCTCTATGATGTCCTCTTTTCGCATACCGGCAACAAAAAAATTCAGATCGAGGGATGAGTGAATGCCGGAAACTTGAAACTTCATTATCTTGCCGGCGTTTTCCGGCGATGAACAGACGCAGGCGAACACTGCGGCCTCTCGCTGTTCCTTGAGCTTCTGCGCCAGAACTGGCTGTGGTTCGACCAGCACGCCGCGCCAGCCCTTTTGCTCCAGTTGCCAGCTCTGCGACATAGCCTTCGGGTCGTTGGCGCCGACGTCGACAAAATATCCGTCTCGCTTTCCAGCAAAAAACTCGTCCTTGAGTTGGTCCTCTACGTCAGGCGGGAAGACAGCCCGTTCCATGAATTGCAGCGCCATGACCGGATTGCTCTAGGATGCCGCCGGCTTGCCGGCGCGAACGGCCGGCCCGGCCACGCGACGGACAATATTGGTCGTCGAATGCCCTGGCACTAGATCGACCAAAACGACCTGGCCGCCGGCAGCCTCGACCACGTCGTGACCTACCACGTCCTCGCGGGTGTAATCGGCCCCCTTTACCAGCACATTTGGGCGGACAAGCTTTATCAGTTCGAGCGGCGTATCTTCCTCGAAAACGACCACGAGATCGACAGCTTCGAGCGCTGCAAGAACTTCCGCTCGGCCCTCGGCCGAGTTGATCGGCCGATCATTGCCCTTCAGGCGCCTTGTCGATGCGTCGCTGTTGAGGCCGACCACCAGCCGGTCACAAGCAGCACGGGCTTCGGCCATCAATCTAATGTGGCCGCGATGCAGGAGATCGAAACAGCCATTGGTAAAGCCGATGCGCAGGCCATGCCGCCGCCAGTCGGCCAGCCGGTCATCGAGCACCGACCAATCGAAAACAATCTTCTCCTCGGGCGCGAGCGACGCAGCTGGCAGTATGCGGTGACGCAACTCCGCGAGCGAGGCTGTGGCGGTCCCGCGTTTGCCGACCACCACGGCCGCCGCTGCGTTAGCGGCCCGCATGGCCGGTTCGAATGGCGCCTTCATCGCCAGCAGTACCGCCATCACCGCAGCAACCGTATCGCCGGCACCGGAAACGTCGCGAACCCTGACCGGATAGGCCGGAATGTTGACGGCCGGTTCGCCGGTCACGTGCAAGGTCATGCCTTCCTCGCTGCGGGTGACGAGAACCGCGTCGCAGGCAATGGCATTCGCCAATTCGGCAGCTGCCGCAGCGATATCCTGTTCCCCCGCCAGCGGACGGTGCACAGCGGCAGCCAGTTCTTTGGCGTTGGGCGTGATCAGGGTTGCACCGCGATAGATGCTATAATCGTGGCTCTTCGGATCGACGACGACCGGCTTACCCAGCCGTTTCGCGGCGTCTATGACGGCGCGGACCACGTGCGGCGTCAGCACGCCCTTGGCATAGTCCGACAATACTACCGCGCCGACCTGCGGCATTGCCGCCTCCGCGTACGCGATCAGCGTCGCCTCGCTGTGCGCACTGACCGGCTCCAACGTCTCCCAGTCGGCGCGTATGAGGTGGGACGAATGGTGTTCGGAAACGAAACGCACCTTCCGCGTCGTCTGCCGCGCGCGGTCAACCACGAGATCGGGGATTATCCCACCTTTGAGCTTGGCCAAGGCATCGGTCAGGACCAGTCCCGCCTCATCATTGCCGATGAGCGCGACAAAAATACAGCGCGCACCAAGGGCTGCAATATTGCGCGCTACGTTGCCGGCGCCTCCGACATCGATCTCGCTGCGCTTGACTGCGAGGACAGGCGTCGGCGCTTCCGGCGAGATGCGGGTGACGTCGCCATAGACGAAATCGTCGAGCATTAGATCGCCGACGCAGAGAACAGTCTGCTTGCCGACAAGCTTGAGAGCTTCTTCGAAGTCGAACATACGCTTCAGCCGCTGGCCTGCCCCGATTTGCTCAACGATAGCGGTTGGCCCGATTCAGATAGGAGGTCACGTAGCGCTGCACAGCCTCTTCGATCGATATGAAGTGCGCATTATAACCGGCTCTGCGCAGATTTTCGGTCTCAGCTTGGGTGAAATACTGGTAGCTGTCGCGGATTGAAAGCGGCATATCGATATACTCGATCAACGGCTCGCAGCCGAGCGCCGCAAACGTGGCGGCGATCAAATCGCGAAAGCTGCGCGCCTCACCGGTACCAACGTTGAAGATTCCAGAAACCGTCGGCGTGTCGAGCAGCCAGCGAACCACGGCGACCGCATCGTCCACATAGACGAAGTCGCGCTTTTGCTCGCCATCGGCGATGCCCGCGCGGTGCGACTTAAATAGTCGGATCGGGCTGCCCGCTCGGGCCTCGTCAAAGCGCTTCGCCACGAGACTCATCATCTCGCCCTTGTGGTATTCATTGGGCCCGAAGACGTTGAAGAACTTGAGGCCCGCCCATTGGGGCGGCAATTTCTCCTTGCGCGCGGCGCGCGCGATGACGGCAAGGTCGAACAAATGCTTGCTCCAGCCGTAGAGGTTCATCGGCTGGAGCCTCTTGAGTGCGGCAAGCGAGTAGTCGTCGGCAAAGCCCTGGCTGCCATCCCCATAGGTCGCAGCCGAAGATGCGTAAATGAACGGCGTTCGCGTTGAGGTACACCACTCCAAGAGACGCAGCGAGAGCCGGAAGTTAGTCTCGATGAGGGCGTCGCCATCGGTCGCAGTTGTGGAGGAGATGGCGCCGAGATGCACCACGCCGTCGAGTTTGCGGCCGTCCAGCCATTGCGGTAGGTCCGCGGGCGGCACAAAGTCCGCGACCTGGCGGCTGCCAAGATTATGCCACTTGCCATCGCTGCCGAGAAAGTCGTTAACCACGATGTCGGTGCGCCCAGCCTCGTTGAGGCTCGCTACGACATTCGATCCTATGAACCCGGCTCCGCCGGTGACCAGTAACATCGACGCCGCAAGACTGGTTGGAATTGGATCGGCCCCGCGCCGACTATGTGCACATTTGCCCCACTCCGAAGGGCTCCGCAACTGGCGCAGGCCGTTTGATAGGACGCGGCGATGAATTTTAGTTCATAGCTTCAGAAACCGGGATGAAGGCTGATTCGATCAATCCCCAGCGGACCGCGAACGGAAGTTCGGATCGCAGGCCTATCCTTGTAGTACCGTACATGTGGATCGGCGATTTCGTCCGCTGCCATTCGGTCGTCAAGCTCCTGCGGGCACGCTTTCCCAATCGACCAGTGGACCTGCTGGCAACCAAGCTCTGCGCACCACTTGCCGATTATATGCCGGGAGTCCGACAGCAGATTATTGCTGACCTGCCCCGCGGACGGCTAGCCTTGGCGAAGCAGGCGGCCGTTGCCGAGCGGTTAAAGTGCGAAGGCTACGGGACGGTCCTGGTCATGCCGAGCACCTGGAAATCGACGCTCGCGCCATTCTTGGCGGGGATACCGGAACGCATCGGGTGGATCGGCGAGATGCGTTTCGTCCTGCTCAATGATGCGCGCTGGGGCAGGCTCAAATTGCCGCGGATGGTCGATCAGTGCGCGGCGCTGGCGCTACCCCGTGACTCCAAGCTGCCGGCCGACTGGCCCAAACCGGAACTGAAAGTGCCGGCGGACGCGGTCGCGGCCTGGCGCCGCAAGCATGGCTTGGCGGCGCAGCCAGCCGTTGCCTTGGCCCCCGGCGCCGTTGGCCCAGCCAAACGCTGGACCACCGCCGGCTATGCGGCCCTTGCCCGCCGGCTGCTCGCGGAAGGATTTGCGGTCTGGGTACTGGGCGGTCCAGCCGAGAAAGCCGCCGCACAGGAGATCGTCAGCGGTACGCAGGCGCGCGACCTTACCGGCACTGACCTGCGCGAGGCGATCCTGGCGCTCGCTGCCAGCACCATAGCGGTTTCAAACGATTCAGGTCTTCTGCACGTGGCGGCGGCCGTGGGCACGCCCACCATCGGAATATTCGGACCGACCAGCCCGTGGCATTGGGCGCCGCTCAATCCGTTGGCGGCAACCATTCAGGCGAAAAACGAACTGGCCTGTCGGCCGTGCCACAAGCCGGTTTGTCGCTTCGGGCATCATCGGTGCATGGTCGAAATCACGCCCGACGAAGTTTATCTGGCAACAAGCCGGGCGCTGGCTGCGGTGACCGCGCGGCCCGATGAAGCCGCAAACCCCATATAACGCGCTGTTTATCAAATTCATGTATCGCCGGCGCGGCATAACAACTGGTCGACCGAGATGACGATCCTGATTACCGGCGGCGCTGGCTATATCGGCAGTCACATGGTGTACGCGCTTGTCGACGCTGGCGAGCCCGCGGTCGTGCTCGACAATCTCTCGACGGGATTTGACTGGGCGGTTGCCAAAGGCGTTCCGTTGATCGTGGGCGAGAGCGGCGATCAGGTGCTCGTCGCAAAAATCATCCGCGAGCATGGCGTTGACGCGATCATCCATTTCGCCGCCTCCATCGTCGTACCGGATTCCGTCAAAGACCCGCTCAGCTATTATCGGAACAATACGGTCAATTCTCGCGCACTGATCGAATGCGCAATCAAATGCGGCGTGCGCTATTTCATCTTCTCCTCGACCGCAGCGGTATACGGTAATCCCGAGCAAACTCCAGTGCGGGAGGATGCGCCGACACAGCCGATCTCGCCGTACGGGTGGTCGAAGCTGATGACGGAGATCATGCTGCGCGACGCCAGCAACGCGCATGGTCTCAGCTACATGATCTTGCGTTATTTCAACGTCGCCGGTGCCGACCCGCAGGGCCGGACCGGACAATCAACAAACGGCGCCACTCATTTGATTAAAGTCGCGGCCGAAACTGCGCTGGGGCTGCGGCCGAAGCTCGACGTTTTCGGTACCGATTATCAGACACCGGACGGCACCTGTATCCGCGACTACATTCACGTCAGCGATCTGGTATCGGCGCACGCGGACGCGCTGCGTCACCTGCGAGCCGAAGGCCGATCGCTGACACTCAATTGCGGATACGGTCAGGGATTCTCGGTGCGCGAAGTCATCGAAGCCGTCAAACGCGCGTCGGGCGTTGATTTTAAGGTCCAAAACGCACCGCGCCGGCAGGGTGATCCGGCCCGCATAGTCGCCGATGTCGCGCAAATCCGCACAGCGCTCCAATGGGAGCCGCGTTTCGCCGACCTATCGACCATTGTTGGCCATGCGCTCTCCTGGGAGCGTGAACTCATCGGTCGACGGGCCGCGCGGCCCGCAGCGGCGGCCCGTTTCGAGCGCGCTTAGCGGCGGAACTCACCCCCGCGCACCGACATCAGCCTCCATCGTCATTTCACTTGAACTTTCCGTAGCTTCCGGGCATGGAACGGTTGTCGGCGACCGCCGACGTTGGCCGCAGGCGAGGGCCGAAACGGATCGGGTATGGGGCTGTTCAAGGCCGCGTCGTCAGAGACAGACAAGTACTCGGCACGCGTACTGTTGCGGCGCCTGCTGGTCGATGAGGCGCTGGTCCACTGGCCACGCTATGCCGTCGCTATCGCGCTCTCAATCATCGTCGCCGGAGCGACGGCGCTGCCGGCGTATTTGGTCGGCAATATAGTCAACGCCGCTGACGACAAGAACTTTCGCGAGATCATAACCCTCGGCGTGCTTACGATGCTTATCTTCATGGTCAAGGGGGTGGCGACCTACGGGTCTTCTGTCCTAATCGCCTGGATCGGCAATCGCATCATCGCCGACAATCAGCGCCGCATGTTCGATAAGCTCCTGCACGAGAACATCGGCTATTTCGCGGATCGACACTCGGCCGAATTTGTTACGAGGCTCACCACCGGCGCGATGGCCGTTTGTCAGGTGATCAACGTTTTGATCACAACTTTAGTCCGCGATCTGATGTCGCTGATCTTTCTCGTCGGCGTCATGGTGAAGGCGGACCCGATCATGTCGCTTGCGGCGCTGATCATTGGCCCGCCGGCATTGTTTTTCCTGCGCAAAATGGTTCGTCGCGTACGCGGGATTGCGCGCATGCAATTCACCGGCAGCACGCGCATTGCCGAGACGTTCCTGGAAGCCCTGCAAGGCATTCGCATGGTCAAGGCCTTTGGCCTTGAAGACGAAATGCGGAGACGCCTCGATGAGAGCGTGGTTTCGCTCGAAAGGGAGTCCAACAAAATGGCGCGGGTTGGCAGCCGCACTGCTCCAATGATGGACATCCTCGCCGGCATCGCGGTCTTGCTGGCATTCCTCTATGGCGGCTATCGGATCGTCGAGACCGGAGCAAAGCCGGGACAGTTCGTCTCGTTTCTGTTCGCATTCTTTCTCGCCTATGAGCCGGCCAAGCGCCTCGCACGGCTCAATCTGGACCTCCACAGCTGTCTCGTGGGCGTTCGTATCTTTTACGAGGTGATTGATAGCCCGGCAGGCGAACCGGACGATGACGATCGGCCGCCGCTTGAAGTGAGCGCCGCCCGCCTCGAATTCGCCGATGTGCATTTTGCCTATCGCCCCGGCACGCCGGTGCTGCGAGGCATAAGCTTTGCCGCCGAAAGGGGGAAGCTCACCGCACTCGTCGGTCAATCCGGCGGCGGTAAATCCACGCTGCTTAACTTGATCCTGCGTTTCTACGACGTCAATTCGGGACGCATCGTCATTGACGGCCAGGACATCGCCACGGTCTCACGACGATCGCTGCGCGCCCATGTTGCCTATGTGGGGCAGATCGTGCACCTGTTTCACGGCTCGATCCGCGATAACATCGCGCTCGGCAAGCTCGGCGCCAGCGAGGACGAAATTGTCGCCGCCGCGAAAGCGGCCCACGCCCACGATTTCATCGAAAGCTTCCCCGCCGGCTACGATACCCCGGTCGGCGAGCAGGGCTTGCAGCTTTCCGGCGGCCAGCGCCAGCGCATCGCCATTGCTCGGGCGTTGATCAGGAACGCACCCTTCATCCTGCTCGATGAGGCCACCGCGGCACTGGATTCGGAATCCGAGCGCGCCGTGCAGGAGGCGATCGCGGAACTGTGCAAAGGCCGCACGACGCTCGCCATCGCGCACCGGCTGTCCACGATCATGCACGCCGACTGCATTCTCGTGGTCGAGAACGGCATGATCGTCGAGTCCGGCCGCCACGAGGAGTTGCTGCGCAAAGGCGGCCGCTACGCCTCGTTCTACCGACTGCAGCTGAAGGAGCAGGCCTCCGATCGGGGGCCGATTGCGGCGCTTGGTTGACAGATACGGGAGGACGGACGACAGAGGTAATGCAGATAGTTGATCGCGATCGCTGGCTTTTGACGGCGGTCCGTTCGCTGCGGTTCGCGTTCTGCACAGCGCGTTCGTCGTTCCTCTCGATCTCAACGAGCCCCAATGAACCCCGACGCCAAAAGCTATGTCATTCCCCAGCCGCCCCAGGCCGTCCTCGCGGTCTTTGGCACCGATAAATTTTTTCCAGTGCGCCGCCTGTGGTGCGTAGGCCGCAATTACGTCGAACACATCAAGGAGATGGGCCAGGACGTACGCGAGCCGCCGTTCTTCTTCGCCAAACCCGCCGACGCGATCGTTCCCGACGGCGGCACGGTGCCCTATCCGTCGCTCACCAAAGATATGCATCACGAGGTCGAGCTTGTGGTTGCGCTCAAAAGCGGCGGACGCAACATCCCAACCGAGCGCGCGCTCGCGTGCATCTACGGCTACGGCGTCGGCATCGATCTTACCCGACGCGACCTGCAGATCGCTTCGCGCGATATCAAGCGGCCGTGGGAGATCGGCAAGGCCTTCGACCATTCGGCCCCGTGCGGCCCGCTCAGGCCCGCGGCCGAGATCGGGTACCCGTCGAAGGGGCGCATCGTACTCAAGGTCAACGGCAAGGTACGCCAGGACGGCGACCTCAGTCAGATGATCTGGAATGTGCCCGAAATTATTTCGAAGCTCTCCGAGATGGTCGAGCTTGCGGGCGGCGACATCATCATGACTGGCACGCCCTCGGGCGTTGCCGCTACCGTCGCAGGCGATAGGATCGAGTGCGAAATCGAGGGCGTCGGAAAACTCAGCGTTACGATCGGGCAACCTCTGAAATGAGACGGCACGATAACGGGCTCGTGGAACTTGGACCAGTCTGTCGCGTTAGGTAGCTACCGTGACTTGAACTGGAGCTTCCAATGGGCGGTCGTGTGGTCATGCGCGTGCAATCTCCTGCTCCGCTCGGGGATGTGACGATTGTCCCGGCCGCTCTGCTGGGCCGCCCCGAGGCCGACTTGGCGCGTGCCATGGCTGCGGCCCTTGCTGAATTCGAAGTACCGAGCGCAGCGGATGTGTTGAGCCGGCTGCGCCAGACATTTCCTCTTGCACCGCTTCGCGCTCGGGTAGCGGCTTTAGGCCTGCTGATGGAGCGCCGCCCCGTCTCCAGTTAGGCGCGCTCTCCCTACAGCCCAAGGTAAGCACTGCGGACCCGGTCGTCGGCGAGGAGTTCGTCGCCGCTGCCGGCGAGTGTGATGCGGCCGTTTTCCAGAACATAAGCGCGGCTTGCGAGCTTGAGCGACAGCGCCACGTTCTGCTCGACCAGCAGGCACGTGAGCCCCTCGCGATTGAGGTCGCGGATCGTGTCGAGCACATGACGCGCGACGGCGGGCGCAAGGCCGAGCGAAGGCTCGTCGAACATGATCAAATCCGGCGCGCCCATCAGGCAGCGCGCGATCGCCAGCATCTGCTGCTCACCCCCCGAGAGCGTGCCAGCAGCCTGCCGCTCGCGTTCGGCCAACACCGGAAACAGCGCGAGCGCGCGCTTGCGATTCTCTCTGCGCCGGGACCGCGCGCGCGGCAGCAAAGCACCCATTTCAAGATTCTCAGCAACCGAAAGCGTGGGAAAGATCTGCCGCCCCTCCGCCACCTGACCGATACCGAGATCGCAGACGCGAAAACTCGGCCAGCCTGCAATATCGGTTTTTCCGAACAGGACACGGCCAGACCGCGGGCGCAGCATGCCGGCAACGGCGCGGATCAGTGAAGTCTTGCCGGCGCCGTTGGCGCCGACGATCGCGACGATCGCGCCTTGCTCGACGTCAAGCGACACCGAGTCGAGCGCCTGGGCGTCGCCGTAAAATACGTCGAGGTTTTCCACGCGTAGCATCAGACCGCCTCGGCACCCAGGTATGACCGCACAACCGCGGGATCTTGCACGACCGTTTCGGGCGTACCCTCGGCGATCACCGAGCCATGGTCGAGCACGAGCACGCGGGAAGCGAGCGCCATCACCGCTCGCATCACGTGTTCGATCATCAGAATACTGAGCCCGGTCTCGCGATTGAGGTCTTTCAAGATCGTGACCAGGCGGTCGACCTCAGTCGGGCGCAGTCCTGCGACCACTTCGTCGAGCAGCAGGAGTTTTGGCTCGGTGGCGAGCGCGCGGACGACTTCCAGACGCTTGCGGTCCGGCAGCGTCAGCGCCGACGCCGGCTGGTGGCGCCGGTCGAAAAGGTCGAAGCGCCGCAACAGCTTTTGAGCGCGCTCGCGCGCCACGTCGACGTCGCCCCGGTGCAGCAATGCGCCGACAATGACGTTATCCTCAACGCTGAGTGCCGGAAACGGCCGCACGATCTGAAAGGTGCGCGCTATGCCGCGGCGGCATACGACGTCGGCGGAAAAGCCGTGTATCGGCTCGCGATCGAAGATGATCCGGCCCTGGTCGGGCACCATGCCGCCGGCGATCAAATTGAACAGCGTCGTCTTGCCGGCTCCATTCGGGCCAATCACGGCGAAGATCGTTCCCTCGGGCACGTCAAAGCTGACGTTATCGACGGCGACGAGGCCGCGAAACCGTTTGCTGACGCGCCCTACCGATAGCAGGCCCGTCATGGCCGAACCCTCGATATCCCAAGCAGGCGCGCCAGTGGCGGCCACACGCCTTCCGGCAGCGCTACGACAACGAGAAGCAAACAGACGCCGTAGAAGACTTGCTTTGCCCCGGGTAAATCGAAACCCAGCGCGGCCATGACCGAAGTGACGGATTCCGCGAGACCGGTGAGTACGAACGCGCCGAGGATCGGTCCGAACAGCGTGCCGATGCCGCCAATCACCGGCCCGAGAATCATCTCGATCGAGCGCGAGATACTGAAAACATTTTCCGGATAAAGGTTGTTGTAGAAGAACGCATAGAAGACCCCAGCAAAGGACGTTACGGCGGCGGAGATCACCACCGCGTACATCTTGTACCTGAACGTATCGACGCCGCTGGCGCGCGCAGCCTGCTCGTCTTCTCGGATAGCCAGCCAGAAATAGCCCATCCGGCTGCGCAGCAGAAGCCGGCAAAGAACCAGCGCCAGCAACGTCGCAGTGAGCATCACGTAATAGAACATCGTCGGATTGCCGCGCAGCCGCCAAAGGTCGTTGTGAGAATATTGTGCGACGGGCAGGAAAAGGCCGGCGGAGGCATTGACGAAGTCAAGATGATCGAACCCGATACGGGCAAACTCGGCAAACGCAATCGTCAGAATGGCAAAATACACGCCGGCGACGCCGAAGCGGAATGCTAGAAATCCGATAACCGCGCCGCATGCCCCGGCAACCGGAATGGCGGCAAGGAAGCCGATCCAAGGAGCGACGTTGTAACGTGTGAACAATACCGCCGCGACATAGGCGCCGAGCCCGGCATAGATGGCGTGACCGAGCGAGAGCTGACCGGCAAAGCCCATCATGATGTTCCAGGCCTGACCGGTATAAGCAAAATACAAAATGATGATGAGGACGGTGAGCAGATAATCATTCACCAGCCACGGCGCTGCCACGAGTGCCACGGTGAGGACCGCGAGAAGTAGCGTCGACCGGAACGAGAGGTCGTCGGCAAGACGCGCCACTATGTCAGCCATCAGGTCGCCCTCTTGCCGAGGATTCCCTGCGGCCGGAACAGCAGCACCAGCACGAGAATGCCGAAAGCGAACATGCTCTTCGCCGACGGCGTGAACAGCAATCCGGCGAAAGCCTCGGTGAGCCCGATCAGCACGCCGCCGACGAGCGCGCCGGGCATCGAACCGAGCCCGCCGGTAATGACGATGACGAAAGCGAGCAAGGTGTAGGTCGGCCCGACGATCGGCGTCACGTCGATAATCAGCGTCATCATCACGCCGGCGGCGCCGACGCAAGCCGCACCCAAGGCGAACGTCAGAGCATAAAGATGCCGGACGTCGAGGCCGACCACGAGCGCTCCCGTGTAATTGTCGGCGCAGGCGCGGATTGCCTTACCGAGCAGGCTGAAGCGAAAGAAGATGAACAGCAGCATCGCAAAAACGATCGCGGCGGCCGCGGCGTAAAGCTTGGAAGCATCGACGATCAGGCGACCCACTTGGAAGCTATCGTAGGTATAGGCTGTCTGTATGGTCCGAGCGTCCGGCCCGAAGATGATCAGCAGTGCATTGACGATGATGATCGCCACCGCCACCACGAGCAGGAATTGGCTGTGCTCCGGCCGGGTTATGAAGGGATTGATCAAGCCCGCCTGCAGCGCATAGCCGAACGCGAACATCACCGCCGCGATCGGCACCAGCATAACCAGCGGATCAAGGTGCAAGCTGGAGAACAGTACGACCGCAATGTACATCGCGATCGACATCATCTCTCCGTGGGCGAAATTGACCACGCGGACGACGCCGAAGATGACCGACAGTCCCAATGCCATGAGGCCATAGACCAGGCCGGTTAAAACCCCGGCGACGGCGACATTGAGGTAGACATCCAGAGTCATCCGCCGCCCTCAGGTGCGAGGCCAAGGGTACCCGTCGAAGGGCGACAGCCCGTCCGCTTTGGTCGATCACCCCCGAGGCCCGCGCGTGGCAGGCCGCCCCGGGATGAAACCATAAATCAGGCGCCGCGGCACCTAGGCGGCTTTAGGCGCGATCCTGATAGGGCTTTATCGGCCATTCCAGCTTGGCATTGGCCGCCTCTTTCGGCGCGACTGTCACCTGCTTGCCGTCACGGTTCTGGACAGCGCCGCACTTCAGCCCAACGTTCTGGCCCTTGGCGTCGAATTTGATGCCCGGCCCGATGCTGACATTGTCGGTAATGTTGGTCGCGTGCAGCGCATCGGCCAGCGCCTTGGGGTCGGCCGAACCGGCGCGCTTGTAGGCGTCCGCAGCGATCAACAGCGCCTCGAACGTGTACACGTGATTGGTGTTCATATTGAGATCGGGAAACGCCTTAGCGAACTCCGCTTGAAGAGTTTTGGTCAGCTTTTTGTTGGGATCGTACCAGGGCACCAAACTGATCGGGCCATCTCCCAGCTTGCCCAGCGTCTTGGTGTATTGGTTCTCGTACCACCCTGGCCCCATGCTGATAATCGCCTGCGGAGTCCAGCGTTGCTTGACCATTTCGCGTGTGAGCAGCATGGCGTCGTTCAGGCGGCCGACCACGATGAGGATTTCAGCATTTGCAGCCTTTGCCTTTGTCACTTCGACGGAAAGGTCGCGGGCCGCAGGATCGTAGGAGATTTCGTCGAGGATCGTGTAGGGCACATTGTATTTTGACATCCGCCCGTGGATGCCTTTCGACATTCCGGTGCCGAACAGGTCGTTGACGTGCATGAACACGGCGGTCTTTGGCGTAACGCCGGCAATGCCGAAGACTTCCATTTGTTCGGTAAACTCATCGTCAAGCAGCATTGGCACCGTCGGGAAGTTTCTGACCACGAATTTGTAGCCTTGCTCGGTGATCTCGGGCGCACTGCCGACATTGATGACCAAGGGGGTGCCCTTCTGTTCGGCGACCTGGGCGACCGCGGTGGTTTGCCCGGAATCGAAAGCTCCGATGAGAAGCTGCGCGCCTTCGTTGATAAGTTTTTCGGCATGCTCCCGGGCGGTATCGATATTCGACTCGGTGTCGCCGTTCATGATCTGCAGTTCAGGCATCCCCAGCGTCTTGAGGACGACGGGCGTGATGTCGACGCCCCGCTGGCAATCTTGGCCGATGCCGGCCTCGAAGCCTGATCGCGGCAAGATGACGCCGACCTTGAGCGGCCCGCCCTGAGCGCGAACGATGGCGGGTGCGGCGACGCTCGCGGTGCTTGCTGCCAGCGCAGCGGTGAAAGTGCGGCGGGTGAGATGAGCGGAATTCAAGCGAGGCTTACGGTGCATTGCGAAGTCCTCCCATGGCGCAGACCGTGGTGCGGCTTTGCCGGCATGATGCCGGATTCGTTTGCGGGGCCACAAGCTGCAAAAGGCCGCGGCTGACGGTTCTCACCGTCCCGGCCGTTATAGACATTGTTGACGTGGACAACAATTGCCGTCAAGACCACAACGGTGCAGCGGTCCACAGCAACCGCAGCGCTGCGGAGGACAGCTGAATGACCGGCACGCGCGGCGGCAGAACGCGCGCTCAGCCCTTGCGGAGTACGGCGCCGACGCAGCGCGGCTCGCGTCCAGCCATCGCGCTCGGCGCGCTTGACGGGCATCTGGGTTACTTCATACGGCGCATTCAGGTCTGGGTTTTTCAAGATTTCATCCGCGCGCTGTCGGCGATCGACATCAGCCCGGCGCAGTTCTCGGTTCTGGTGGTGATCAGCGCCAATCCCGGGCTGTCGCAGGCTGAGCTAGCCACAACGCTGGGGATCGAGCGGGCGCGCTTGGCGCGCTTGCTGCACCGGCTGCAGGGGCGCGGCCTGATCCAGCGGCTCGAATCGTCCGACGACGGCCGGCGGCACGCGCTGCAGCTCACATCGCAGGGCCGCACACTGCTGGCCCGCGCCAAAACGCTGGCGGCGCGCCACGAATGGCGGCTGATCGAAAGGCTGGGGGCGGAGCGCCACGGCATGCTGCTGCATGCGCTCCGCGACTTTTGATTCGCGCGATCAGCCAGCGAAAAGCCTTTCCACCGCAGCGGCGATGTTCAATAGCCGGCGATCTTGCCCGTTGCGCGCGATCAGCATCAAGCCGACCGGCAACGAGGGCCCGACCGGGAGCGGCAGCGACACAGCGCACAGGTCGAAGAAATTGACGATGGCCGTGTTGCGCAACAGCGCCGCGTTGCGCGCCGCGAAGACCTTCGTGTCCGCGACCTCAGCGATGGTGGGCGCGACGATCGACGTCGCCGGCATGAGCAGCACATCGAGCCCGGCGAGACGCGCATCCATGGCGCGCACGAGCCGATCCCGCTCATGCACCATATAAACGTAATCGGCGGCCGATATCGCGCAGCCGCGCTCGATGCGCGCCAATACGTTGGGGTCGACGTCCTTCGCGCGCCGCTGCAGACGGTCGCGATGAATGGCGCAAGCCTCCGGCGGCGAGATGCCGCCCCTGGCGTTGACCTCGGACATGCCGTCGAACAGCGACAGGCTTTCGTGTGTAAGGCGCGCGCCAGCACCAATGAGCCGCCTGATGGCCGCATTGAATGCCGAGGCGACAGTATCGTCCAGGCGGTCGAGCGGCAGGCCGTCGGCGATACCGAGGCGCAGGCCGGCGACCGCGGCCGGCTCCAGCGGCGAGAAATTGTCTCCGGCCATGACCGCATCAGCCTTGGCGCATTCGGCGACGCTGCGTGCAATCGGCCCCACGGAATCAAGCGAATAGCTCAACGGAAACGCGCCGTCGGTCGGAACACGCTGCCGGCTCGGCTTGAAGCCGACCAAGCCGCACAACGAAGCCGGGATCCGGACAGAGCCGCCCGTATCGGTGCCGATGGAGATTTCGCACATGCCGTCGGCGACCGCGACCGGCGCGCCTGCCGACGAACCGCCCGGCACTCGAGCGCGATCCCGCGGATTTCCTGGCGTGCCGAAATGGGGATTGGCGCCAATGCCCGAGAAAGCGAATTCGGTCATGTTGGTCTTGGCGACGATCACCGCGCCGCCCGCCCGCAGCCGCCGCACGATGGCGGCATCGGCGGCAGCCGGCTTTGCCTCCTCAGCCAAAATTTTCGAGCCGGCGCGCGTCGGCTCTCCGGCAACATCAAACAAATCCTTGATGCTCACGATCGCGCCGTCGAGCGGCCCAAGCGAGACACCGGCGCGCGAGCGGGCATCGGCCGCATCGGCTGCTGCACGCGCGACCTCCTGATAGACGGTGAGGCACGTGCGCATGCCCTCCCCCTTCGGGTCGGCAATGCGCGTGAGCGCCCCTTCGAGACGATCACGGGCTGAGATCTGTTTCATGTTCATTTGCGATCAGGCGCGCACCACCATGGAGGGCTTAAGGTCTTTGAGCGACGGCGCTCCGGCCTGTTGCATGGCAACCATCAGCTCGGTTCGGAGGATTTGCAGCACCCGCTCCACGCCCGGCTGGCCGAAGGCGCCGAGTCCCCACAAGTACGGACGGCCGACGGCGACACCCTTAGCGCCCATGCAGAGCGCTTTGACGATGTCGGTGCCGCGGCGGAAACCGGAATCGATCAGTACCGGCATCTTGCCCGCCACCTGAATAATCTCGGGCAAGGATTCGATGGTCGAGCGCCCCGCTTCATCGGCGCGGCCGCCATGATTGGAGACGATGATGGCGTCAATGCCGGTCTGCGCTGCTATTTTGGCATCCTCCCACGCCAAAATGCCCTTGATCACCGTTTTCATCTTGGTGACGTCGCGCAGCCGCTTGATGTAATCCCAGGTCATCGCCGACGATTGGATGTTTGCGAGGCCGCTGAGATCGGCGCCCTCGTAAATGGGATCGTTGCGCATCGAGGCCGCGAGGGAGGAGCGGTCGTGACACGCCGAGCATTGCCGCGTGTCAGTTCTCGCCATGCGTATCGCGGTTTCCTGATTGCGGGCGCCGCTGCGATCGACGGTGACGGCGACCGCGATCGATCCCTGCCGCTCCATGCTTTCGACGTGGTGCTTGGCGACCTCGAACTTATTGGTGGCGTAAAGCTGCGACCAGATCGGCCGGCCGCGGGCGGCGATTACATCGGCGACCGACGTGCTGGCCTGCGTCGACAGGATCATCAGGTGATCGCCCGTCTTCGCCGCCCGGGCCACACCCGCCTCGCCATCCGGATGGTAAGCTTTGTGTCCGCCGGTCGGATCGATGATGACCGGAGTCTCGTAGCGTTGGCCCAGAATTTCCGTGCTCATGTCGACCTTGCTGACGTCGACGAGCCGCCGCGGACGGAGCTGGAATTTGAGAAAACCCTGGCGGTTGGCGCGCAGCGTAACGTCGTCGTCGACCCCGGAGGCCATGTAACCGAAGTGCGCCGGCGGCACATTCTTGTGCATCACCGGCTCGAAGTCGAAGACGTCGAGCGCCTCCTTCGGATCCGAGATCAAGTGATTGTAGTCGCGCGGCGCCCACGCATAGGGGTCGGGTGCCCATTCCGGGTTCGGAGCTTCCTCGGCCAGCGCTGATAGGGCCGTGCCCGCGAACAGCGGACTTGCGGCGAGATATTTGATGAAACGACGGCGGCTCGCGGCTCGATCGACGACGCGCGTCATGATGTTGCTCCTCCCTCAGTGCTTTATGGCCCGTTGCGGCATCCTATCGGCCACCTGCGCCGTTGCAAACGGCGCGCCGAACCTGCCATCATCGGCACGTCCGATGACTCTCGAAGGAACCATCGCCATGCCCAACGGCAAGCCCACAATCTGCTTCATCGGCTTCGGCGAGGCCGGGCAGGCCATCGCTTCCGGATTGCTAGAGGCGGGCCGGGACAAAATGTCGGCCTGGGACATTTTGTTTCCCCAGCATGAAGGCGAAAAGTTGCGACACGCCGCCGAAAAGATCGGCGTGCGCTGCGCGGGTTCAGCGGCGGAAGCGGTACGCGGGGCCGATACGATCATTTCGGCGGTCACCGCGGCGTCGAGCGTCGACGCAGCCCAATCGATCAAGCTGCATGTTGCCGGCCGGCCTTATTTTCTCGACATCAACTCGGTGTCGCCGGGCCGCAAGCAGGAGACGGCGAAACTTCTCGGCGACACGGCACGCTACGTTGACGTCGCCGTGCTGGCGCCCATCTATCCGGCACGGCATCAGACGCCGATGCTGCTCGCCGGCGCGCACGCCGAAGCCGCCGCTGCTGTGCTCGCCGGGTTCGACATGCGCGTGAGCGTTGCCGGCGCCGAAATCGGCGCAGCCGCCGCCATCAAGATGGTGCGTAGCGTGATGATCAAGGGCATCGAGGCGCTGACATTGGAATGCTTTCTCGCCGCGTCGCGTGCCGGCGTCATCGACGAAGTCGCCGTCTCGATGAAAAACAATTATCCGGGCTTGGACTGGACAAAAGTCGTTTCCTACAATCTCGAACGCATGGCGTCCCACGGCGAGCGGCGCGCCGCCGAAATGGAAGAAGTTGCCGACACGCTGCGCGAACTCGGCGTCGAGCCGCTGATGACGGCGGCTACGGTCAAACGCCAGCGCGAAATGGGCCAGATCGGCAAGCAACAGTCGGTCCGTGCCTCGCTGCCAAAGGGCCGAGCCGAGATTCTGAGCGCAATCAGCGCCGCAGCGCGCGACCGGCACTAAGCCCCGGCCAAGAACAGCACTCATCCACAGGGGTGAGCGGCACCGTCCGTGGCCGGCGGTCTTGGTTGTTGCTACGATTTTCGCCGTTTTGCTGTGTTACAGAAACTCACACCAGGGGGACTCACATGCTGGTTTCGAGAACAATCTCATCAGGGTCACTGCTGCTCGGGCTCGCCTTTGCCGCGATCATTATTCCTGCCGGCAACCGCGCCAGGGCCGCGATCTGTCCGCAATTTTTGGCGCAATACTGCGTCGTCGAAAAGGACGGTTACAAACACACCGACTGGACAAATCCGTGCTTTGCCAAAGAGCGCGGCGTAAAGGTCGTTCACAAGGGCGCGTGCAAGGCAAAATAGCGGCTCGATCGCCGCGGCCTAAGCCCGGCGCATGATCTTGGCGAGATAGCCAAACGACCACTTC
>Ga0335078_10005162_pt1 | contig 19313 bp, 13 predicted proteins | sample Lox_Sample_32_FD_206711 | JGI IMG/M metagenome (GOLD analysis project Ga0335078, IMG submission 206711) | Soil microbial communities from Loxahatchee National Wildlife Refuge, Florida, United States - Lox_Sample_3.2 | ecosystem: Environmental > Terrestrial > Soil > Wetlands | place: USA... | reverse complement strand
CGGCGGGCGCCCAGGGCGAGACGGATAGCGATCTCCTTTTGCCGGCCAGTGGCACGGGCGATCTGGAGGTTGGCGACGTTGGCGCAGGCAATCAGCAGGACGAGGCCAACGAGTGCGGTCAGCACCAGAAGCGGACTGGCAAACTGGCGGCGTAATCCGGAATCGCCTTTGGCGGCGGGGAGGAGGTCGATAAACATAGTGAGGAAGCTCTTCTTGGTTTCCGGCGCCGCGGTGGAGAAATCCTTTTCGAGCACCTCCATTTCGAGCATCTGATGAAAGAACGGTTGCAGGGCAGCCTTGGCTTGTGTGAGGGTGACGCCCGGTTTGAGCCGTCCGAACGCGTTAACCCAGCGGCCGCGGCGGTTCTTCATGCTATAGAATTCGGCAAACTGCGGGCTCATTTGCGCTTCCATCATGATGGGGACACGAATCTGCGGCGAGAATCCGGGATCGGTGCCATCGAAGCCGGCGCGGCTGACCCCTACGATGGTGAGGGGGTACCCGTTCACCAGCAGCTTCTTGCCGATCACATCGTGGCTGCCCGCGAACCGGCTTTGCCAATAGCGGTAACTGATGACCGCGATGGGGTGGCCTCCAGGGGTTTTGTCGTCGTCGGGATTGAAAACACGCCCGAGGGCCGGGTCGACGCCCAGGACACGGAAGTACGTGCCGGAGACGAGTTCGCCGTCGACGCGCTCAGTTTTTCCGTCGGAGCTGATACTGAAGGCGGTCTCCCAACGGCAGAACATGCCGCTGAAGACCTGGTTATGGTCGCGGAAGTCTTGGTACATGGGGTAGGAGATTTTGTAGCGGCCGTTGTTGCTGCCGTAATGTGGGCCACGGCCCCACAGCAGGACGAGCTGTTGGGGGTCCTTGACTGGCAGCAGACGCAGGAGGATCTGGTCCACCAGGCTGAAGATCGCGGTATTGGCTCCGATGCCTAAGGCGAGAGAAAGGGTCGCGACGGCGACGAAGACCGGCGACTTTTTGAAAGCTCGCAGCGTATAGCGGAGATCGTGCACAAGGTTGCCCATAAGGTCTTATACTGGCCATATACGAAGAAGTTACGCGTATTGGTCCGTTTTTTTGAGGGAAACGCTCTCCGTGGCCGGAGGTTCGCTAGCACCGCCGAGTCCGCTGCCCAAATGGGCGACGATAATGCCTGAATTTGAAAAGGATGCGCCGTGATTCAGGACTCATCTGCCCGGGACGCGGCATCGTGATGGCCAGCCGCGAAAGGCGATGGCAAAATGGCGCTCACCGGCCCACAGGTCCGTGGCCTGCCCTGCCGCGCTTCCAGTAGTGGATCGGAGCCCACCCTGGGCATACGACCAGGCCTCGTGAGAGGCGCTGGTTGCCTTCACCCCGCGCATGGCGCGTAACCAGCCGCCACGAAAGTCGGTTGAGTTTGACGCGGCGGAGATTGGCTTCCTGGGGCTGGCGTTCAACCCGGAGTCGGCTTTCACTTCGACTCCCGCCGCGGTGAAGTAGGCAACTGAGGCGGTGAAGCAGACAACCGAAAACGGACCCGAACTTCACGTTCCCGCAAGTATCGGACATGTTCTCTGGATTGCTCCCGAGACGCCGGCCAACCGGAAGTTGGATGGGAGTACGAGGGAGCCGGGGCGCGGGAAGTGCCGCGCGTTTTGCCTGCCAGTAAGGGTTCTGAATGCCATCTGGTCCAACTGATCGGCTACGCCCAACCCAACGGCGCCTGCAAGCCTAGCTCCGTAAAGATTACCTGCGGCATCCTAAACCACATCGGCAAACGATCTCCCCGGTCAGCCGCGCTGTATGGCGCCGTTTCTTGTGCGTTCGTACTTAATCTTATTGAGGGTGCCGGGATCGCTGCATCTATCACGCTGCCTTCCGGTCCCCACGCCGCCTTCCGGTCAACGTGGACGCCTTTCTCCGCACACCCAGGGAAGGCGGACCACCTACCCCGCGGGTTCGAACGTGAAACAATGATCGGGAGATGACCGCCTTCGACCTCGAAATCCTCATCATTTGGATCGTCGCATTTGCGGAAGGTTTCTCGACGCTGGCCGTGGAGGTCGTCGCCATTCGTCTGGCCATCCCCGTCGTGGGATCGAGCATGACACTCACCGGAGTCATGCTTGGTGTCGTCCTGTTCGCGTTGAGCGCGGGTTATTGGCATGGCGGCGAGTTGTCGGCGCGGTGGGATCGCTCCCGGACACGCGCCGCTCTCACTCGTAACTTGCTCCTTACAGGCGCCATCTATGTGGCGGTCTCGTTTCCGGCGGAGGCCATTCTGCTGGGGAAGCTTCTGGACTCCGGGTTGAGCCTGGCGTTGGGGATCGCTGTCGCGGCTACGGCGTTATTCGCCCTGCCGGTGTACCTGGTGGCGCAAACCGTGCCGCTGCTGGCCGAGCTTACCAACACCGAGGGCAAGGCCGGCAAGGCCTCCGGCAAGGTCCTCTTCTTCTCGACGCTCGGTTCGGTGGCGGGCGGCATTGTGACTCCCATCTTCCTTTTTCCGTATCTGGGCGTCCGCGGTTCGACCTACGTGGTCTGCGGCTTGCTGTTTGGCGCCTCCGCTCTGATGGCCTCGCGCTGGATCGCGCGCTGGAGCATTCCCGGCGCCGGAGCACTGCTTCTCACCGCGGTGCACGTTGCCTCCGTGGCTGCCAAGCCGGCAAACGAGCGGTTTTCCTTCGACAGCGCGCACCAGAATATTCGCATCGTAGTCGAGCGCGGCGCTGCGGGGCGCGCGGAACGGGTGATGTATCTGAATGGCGGACGTGCTTCCGGAGTCTTTTCCGATACCGGCCGGAGTTCCTTCGAATATGTCCGCGAGGCCGGCCGCGCTTTGGCCGGCGTGCGCAGCCCCTACGTGCTGGCGATCGGAGCGGCGGGCTTCACGTTTCCCAGGGACGCGGCGGCCATGCCCTTTGTCGAGCGGGTGGATGCGGTGGATGTCGACCCGGGCGTGCGCGAAATCGCGGAGCGCCAGTTCCTCCGGCAGCCCCTGTCATCCAAGATCCGGTTCTTTCCCCTTTCCGCGCGCGACGCCCTGCGCAGATTCCGAGAACGCGGGATGCGATTCGGCTTCGCCTTGCTCGACGCCTACAGCGGGATGGGCGTGCCGGATGAACTGCTCACCGTCGACTTCTTTCGCGATGTGCACGCCGTGGCGGAACATACGGCCGTCAATTTGATTCTGGATCGCGACGCCGCGTCCGCTTTCGCCGGCAACGTTCTCGCCTCGTTTCGGAAAGCCTTCGGCCGCGTCTGGCTCAAGGACGTCAAACCGGGCGACGAGGACACCACCAATTTCCTGGTGACCAACTGGGAGATCTCCGGATCGGCCGAGTGGACCGGCGCGGGACGGATCTATACCGACGACCGGAACACCGCCGACCGGGACCACGTCGACATGCTCTGGGGTAGCGGAGAATAGGCGTGCGGCAGGCGCTTTCGCCCGGCGCTTCGGCCTGCCAAACCGTATCGCTTTCCACGCTGCGCTTTATGCCGTGCCGCTGTCCGCCGCTATGACCGCCTCCGTCCCGGACATGCGGAACCGGTACCCCAGCCATGGCTCGGTCAAAATGTAGCGGGGCCGGCCTGGATCCGGCTCCAGCTTCTTCCGCAACTGCTTGATGAAGACGCGCAGGTACTGCACCTCGTTGCCGTAGTCCGGCCCCCACACGGCTTGCAGGATCCGGTCGTGCGGCAGAGCCACATCGCTGTTCGAGACCAGGAAACGGAGCAGGTCGAATTCTTTCGGCGTCAGCCGCACCTCTTTGCCGTCCACCACGACCCGTCTGGCGCCCATCCGGATCTCCACGGCGCCGAACCGGATCAGGTCGGCTGCGGCATCGCTCGACAGCGGCGATCGCCGCAAGGTGGCGCGAATACGCGCCAGCAAGACTTCCATGCTGAACGGCTTGGTGACGTAGTCGTCGGCGCCGGCATCCAAAGCCGCCACCGCGTCGTGGGCGGAGTCGCGGACGGTCAACATGACCACGTGCACCTCAGATCGCGCGCGAATCTCCCGGCAGGTTTCCAGGCCGTTCATGCCGGGCAGGTTTACGTCCAGCAGGACCAGGTCGAACCTTTCCTCGCGCAGCTTTGCCAGAGCCTCTTCCCCGCTGCGCGCATCGGCCACCACGTAGCCCGCGCCGGACAAGGTCACGCGCATCACGCGCCGGATTTGGGGCTCATCGTCCACCACCAGAATACGGCCGCTGCTCATGCCCACCAGCGTAGGGCCCGCTCGGTAAGGAAGTCGTTAAGCGCGTGTCAGGATTCCATTAAGGCCCGCCCCCGCTTCCCTATGTTCATCCGTCCGCATCTGTGGTCTCATTGTTGTATGTTCGCTCGACGCCAGTTCTTGTGTCTCGCCGCGGCCGCCGCGCTCGGCGCCACGAAAATGACCGCCAAACAACGCGTGGATTGCGCCCTGAAAGGCCAGGACGTGGACCGCACGCCGTTCAGCTTCTGGCATCACTTCGGCCTGGAGAAACTGCCAGCCGAGCGGCATGCGCAGGCCACCCTCGAATTCCATCGCCAGTTTCACACCGACCTGGTCAAGGTGATGAGCGACTACCCGTTCCCGAAACCCGCCGGCAAGTGGTACGAGCTCAAAGTGGCCAGCAATCCCTTTCCCGAGCAGTTGCGGGCGCTCGGCTTGATCCGCGACGGCCTGCGCGGCCAGGCTTTTTTCGTCGAGACCATCTTCAACCCCTGGAACGTCGCGGAAAAGCTGTCCTCGCCGGAAGAAGTGCTCCGGCTCAAAGCCGAGAACCCCAAGACGCTTCTGGCCGCGCTGGAAGCCATCGCCGAGTCCGAAGTCAGCCATGCCCGCAAGGCCGTGGCGGCCGGCGCCGCCGGCATTTTCCTGGCGATTGCCAACGCGCAGGATGGCATCCTGACTCGGGAAGACTACGGCAAGTTCAGCGAGCCTTTCGATCGCATGATCCTGCAGGCGGTGAACGAGGCGCCGCTCAACATCTTGCATCTCCACGGCGACAAAGTCTATCTGGAGAGCTTCGTAAAAGGCTGGCCGGCCGCCGCCATCAATTATTCCAACTTCGGCACGGGAAAGCCGGTGGCCGCCATGCGCTCCCTGTACGACGGCGTATTGATGAGCGGTTTGGACGAACGCAATTTCCGCCAGCTTTCCGAAGCCGACTTGCGGAACCAGTGGCAGGCAGCGCGGGACGCCGCCGGGAAGAAATTCATCCTCACGCCCGGATGCTCGGTGCCTAACGATTCCACCGCCGAAGAACTAATCCGCCTGACGAAGGTCACCGGGGCGGGCGCCTGATCTCACAGGCCCCAGTAGCCAGTGGGGCAGGCGCTTGCCAACTCCAAGCCACCTTCGGAGCAGCGCGTCAGCAATATGCTAAACCCGGATAACTACTCCGCATGAGACGAACTCTCGCTGTCCTGGGATCGGCGCTCTTCTTCGTGCTGGCCCCCGGCGCCGTCGCCGGTCTCGTGCCCTGGTGGATCTCGCGCTGGCGCCTCCAACCTCCCCTGTTCGGGTTGTCTCTGTTCCGATTCCTCGGAGGGCTCCTGATCGCCGCGGGACTCCCGGTGCTGCTGGATTCCTTTGCCCGCTTTGCCTTTCAAGGCCTGGGCACGCCCGCGCCGGTTTTCCCGACGCGCCACCTCGTGGTTACCGGACTGTATCGTTATGTCCGAAACCCCATGTATGTCGCCGTGCTCGCCGTGATCGCCGGGCAAGGGCTGCTGCTGGGCAACCCCGCCGTACTCCGGTATGGGGCGTTCGTCTGGCTGGCGTTTCACCTGTTCGTCCTGGTCTATGAGGAGCCGGCTTTGCGGACAACTTTCGGCGCGGAATATAAGACTTTCTGCGCCCATGTCCCACGATGGATTCCACGGCTGCGGCCTTTGCGGAGTGTCGCCAACGACGCTGCGGACACGCACAGAGATTACTAACCCAGTGGGCCGGGGTTACAATGGGCCATGTTTCCCTACGACGCCGCGCTTCTTACCTTAGCCCAAACCGTTCCGCAATCTGTCTCCGGCGTGCTCCAGACTCTCCAGACGATCGACGCCACTTGTGTCGATGCCGACGGCCTGAAATGGTTCAACTGGCTGTATCTCCAGGTGACCCAGGCCGTCGAAGCGCGAGTCTCCGGCGGCGGATTCGCGGATCCCGCATGGCTGGCCCAGCTCGACGTACAATTCGCGCGTCTCTACTTCTCCGCTCTGGAATCCTTCCTCGCCGGCCGGGCTGCGCTATCTTGCTGGCAGGTTGTGTTTGACAGCCGCAACCAGTACGCCATCGCACGCATCCAATTCGCGCTGGCGGGCATCAACGCGCATATCAATCACGACTTGCCTAACGCCATTGTCGCCACCTGCCAGGCCACCGGTAGCACGCCGGATTGCGGCGGCGCGCACTACGCCGATTACAACGCGGTCAATTCCACGATTGACGGCCTGATTGAATCCGCTAAGCACACCCTAAACGTCCGTCTCCCCGGCGGAGCGCTCCCACCCGTCTCTCACTTGGAGGATACCATCGCGGCCTGGAGCGTGAGCGCCGCCCGGGAGTCGGCCTGGCAAAACGCCCAGCATCTTTGGCAGATTCGGACGATTCCATCGCTTACCGCGAGCTTCCTGGATATGTTGGACGGTTTTACGGCGGTAATCGGCAAGGCACTGCTGGCGCCGGCGCCATAATAGAGCAGCGGCCCACGCCGGGGACCTCGCCGGACTGATCCGCGAGCGCCCATCCACCACTCCGCTCCGGGAACTTAGCAGATGCCATGGGTGTCGAATAAGTTGGGTCCGAGAGCAACCAATAAGTCAAAGGAGGCAGCAGATGTTCGACGCTATTAGTGTCTCACAACCAACCAGGAAGCCGTGGACGGTGACGGTCTCTTTCATTGGGCAGGCTGGTCTGATCGCGCTGGCGGTTCTGGTCCCGCTGGTGAGCACGGAAGCGCTGCCGCACTTACGGGTCCTCGGCGGGCTCTTACCGGAGCCGCCGGCGCCCGCCCCCCCGCACCGGCCGCAGACGGCCGTGAAACCGGTCAAGACGGTTCCGTTCGAGATGCGACTGGGAGTCTTGCCGCTGCCCTCGCGGATACCGAAAGAGCCGGCGATGATTCAGGACCCGGACTTCGATCCGGGCGCCGGCGCAATCGGGGGAGTGCCGGGAGGGCTGGGCGATCCGGCCGGATCGGGCAATGCCGTGATCGAAAGCATCGGGCGGTCGTTGCCTGTGCCGGCGCCGCCCGCACCGGCGCAAGTTAAGGCGCCTCCACAGCCCGCGGCGATTCCGCGCATCAAGGTCGGCGGGAAGATTCAGGAGGGCAAGCTGATTTCCGGTCCGCGGCCCGTTTATCCGCCGCTCGCCCGGGCGGCGCGCATCTCCGGCGTGGTCCGCCTCCAGGCGGTCATCTCGCGTGACGGCGCGATCATGGACCTGCGCGTCATGAGCGGGCATCCGCTATTGGTCCAGGCGGCCATGTCCGCTGTGAAGCAATGGCTCTTTCAGCCGACTTATCTCAACGGAGATCCCGTCGAGGTGGCCACCGACATCGAAGTAAATTTCACTCTGCAACGTTAGCGCTCTGAATAGCCGCCGGGCCTGTGTCGCGGGCCGGCGGCTTCTCCACAAACCCGGCCGCCGGTCGAGATCCGGTTGCAGTCAGTCACTGCCGGCGAGTGAGTCGTCAAATAATCCGTACTGTATAACTCACGTTGCTGAGTTCCATGTTACACTTCGTCCGAGTTATCAGTCACAGGAGGACTTTGTGCGCCGGTGGTTGCCGTTGCTGCTCTTTCCGTTACTGCCGGTGCTGTGTTCCGCCGGAGAAGGGCCGGCTCAGCGTGGCCCCCTGCAACTGTCTCTCAAGCGCGCGGTCGAAATCGCGCTCTCTCCGGAAGGCAATACTTATATCCAGCTTTCCGATGAGAACGTGCGCCAGGCCAAGTCCCGTTCGGCGGAAGCCCGGTCGGCTTTGCTGCCCGATGTGGAAGCCCAGGCGTCCCAGACGGCCGCCATGCGCAGCCTGGCGGCCTTGGGCTTGGATCTGGCGACCAACCAGGCGCTGACGCAGGCCGAGAATGGGCTGACGGGCCCCCTGGCCTCGACCGAAAAAACTCTGCTGAACGACATTATTAAGGACATTCCGCGCGTCGTGGGTCCCTTCAACTCGGTGGATGTGCGCGCCCGGCTCACGCAAAGCGTTCTGGACTTCGGCAACATCCGCCGGTATCAAGCCTCGCGCGCGGCCTGGCGCGCCGCCAAAGACGACCGCAGCAGCACGGATAACACAGTCTCCGCCACCGTGGCCAAAGCTTACCTCACCGCCCTGCGCGCCGACGCGGACGTGGACGCCTATCAAGCCAACGTCTCGCTGGCCGACGCCGTCCTGAAGCAATCGCAGAACCAGAAGGACGCCGGCACCGGCACGGGCATCGAAGTCACTCGCGCCAAGGTGCAGCTCTCCAACGAACGGCAGCACCTGTTGATGGTCCAGAACGAACGCACCAAGGCCTATCTGCAGTTGTTGCGCGCCATGGGCTTGAATCTGGCAACCACCCTGGAACTCACCGACAAACTCACCTATGAGCCGGTCGAGGCGCTTAGCGTGGAACAGGCCCAGGCCGAAGCCCTGAAAAACCGTCCCGACGTCAAAGCGCAGGAGGAGCGCGAAGCCGCCGCCCGTTTGAATGCCAATTCCGTCAAGCTCGAGCGCGTGCCGAACGTGGTGGCCTACGCGGACTACGGCAGCACCGGAGTCAACGGCGAAACCGTCGCTCTGCTGCCGACGCGAGACTACGGTTTCGCCCTGCGCGTACCCATCTTTGACGGAGGCCGCCGGGACGCCAGGCGCGCCGAAACCGCGTCGCAGTTCCGCCAGGAGCGCGTCCGCACCAGTGACCTGCGGGAACAGATCGAACTGGAAATCCGCACGGCGCTCGATAGCCTGCACTCCGCCGAGGAACAGGTCAAGGTGGCGGAGGACGGGCTCGCTCTCTCTCAGAACGAGCTTACCCAGGCTCGCCGCCGTTATGAAGCGGGCATGTCCGGCAGCCTCGAAGTTACCGACGCCCAGACCCGCCTGGAACGCGCTCGCGACAACCGCATCGCCGCCGTCTATAACCATAACTTGGCCCGCATCGACCTGAGCCGCGCCACCGGCACCATCCTGACGGACCTGCAGCGCGAACCACGCGGCGCCGCCATGCGCCCCGAGTTCACTGAACCGGATCCTTGGCAGATGGACGCCGCGCAGCCCGGCGCCCGGTTCGCCGCCCTCTACCAGCCGCCCCTGCCAGAGATCCTCCCAGCCCAGACACAATCCGAAGCGCGGCCCGAGAGTCCGCATCCTGCAGCTCCTTCCATCGCCGCCCAGCCAGCGCCTACCCTGCGGACCGCCGCCCGCGCGGTTCGGCCAACCTCAGTTCGCAGGAGCGCCAGGAAGCGCGCCCATCGCAGAGCACCCGGGAAACGATCCGCCAGAAGGATGCGGCCGGCAACCAAAAACCACAGACCAGCGTCTAATCGCTAGGAGCTTGAACCGGCTCAGTGTCTGCGCATTGGTGCTGCCGTGCGGGAGCGGACATCGGGCGAATTCTGAATGAGCTCCCTGGGGTAGCGGTACCCCGGCAGCCGGTCGTCCCGCCGGCGGCTGCTATAATGGCTCTGGGTCCCTCGGATTTTAAATCTATGAACAGCCGTATCAAATACCTGGTGGTCACCACCTCCTCATTTGTCATGCTGGTGCTGGTTCTGGGCACTGTCCTGGGCCGTAGCGCCTCAACCGACCGTCCGTATCCGCAACTCGCCGTGTACACTGAAGTGCTGCACCGCATCAAAAGCGAGTACGTGGAAGAGCCGGACATGAAGAGCGTCACGCTGGGCGCTTTGAATGGGCTGCTCGAATCGGTGGATCCCTTTGCGAGCTATCTCAACGCCGATCAGTACAAGGACTATCTCAAGAACAAGGACGCCCATAAAGCCGATGTCGGCCTGGTGCTGTCCAAGAAGTTCGGGTTCGTCGGCGTCGTTGGAGCGGTGCCCGGCTCTCCGGCTGCGAAAGCGGGCCTGGCCACCGGCGACATGCTCGAGACCATCAATGCCGTCGCTACGCGCGACATGCCTCTCGCGTACGCCGCCCTTTTGCTCGCGGGCGAGCCTGGATCGTCGGTCGAGCTCACCGTGGTGCGCGTGCGGCGTCCCGAGCCCCAGAAAATCAAGCTGACGCGCGCCAATCTCACTTATCCTCCGGTGACCGCGAAAATGCTGGCCGACCAGGTCGGCTACCTCCAGCCGGAAACGCTCGCGCCGGGCAAGGTGAAGGAAGTAGCAGCCGCCGTCGAATCGCTTCAAAAGCAGGGCGCCCAGAAGCTCATCCTCGATCTGCGAAACTGCGCCGTGGGCGAACCGCAGGAAGGCATCGCGCTGGCGAACCTGTTCCTCTCCAAGGGCGAGATCACCCATCTCCAGGGCCAGAAAATCCCGCGCCAGGATTTCCAGGCGGATGCTTCCAAGGACATCACCAAGCTGCCGCTGGTGGTCATTACCAACCGGGGCACGGCGGACGGCGCGGAAATCGCGGCCGCCGCACTGATGGAAGATAAGCGCGCCGAAGTGGTCGGCGAACGCACTTACGGTGATGCCTCCCTGCGCAAAGCCATCACTATGGAAGATGGCGGCGCCATCATTCTATCGGTCGCCAAGTATTATTCGCCGGGCGGCAAAGCCATACAGGACGTCGGCGTCACGCCCCAAACGGTGATGGCCGAGCCGGAAACTCAGGTCGAACTGGATGAAAACGGCGAGCCTCTGCCGGAGACTCCCGAGCAACCCGAGAAGAAACAGGAAGACCCCCTGCTGAAAAAGGCCATCGAGATTTTGAACGGCCAAAAGACCGCATAGCCCTGGTTCCGTACCCGGATCCGGACTCCATCAAAACGTCAGGCGGCTGCCTAGCTGAAACGCGCGCGGGCCGCCCGTTCCGAAAATGTTCGGCGTTCTTTGCGACGCTTGACCGAAATTCGGCGCGTTCAGAGAGGCGTTATAACCGGTGAGGTTGGCGATGTTAAAAACGTTGAAGCACTCGCCGAGAATGGATAGCTTCCACCGCTCCGCATGCAGGCGAAAGGTCTTGGTCAGCCGCAAGTCCTGAGAATTGAAACTGCGCGGAAACGAAAAGTTCGCTGGCAACACGATTGTCGGGATGAGTTGCCCGAGTGGTGTGGTTTTGCCGGCATACGTTCCGTTGAACTGGCTCACCAGTTGAACTAACTCATTCTTTGCCGCGCTTACACCGAACCGGTTGTAGCCGATGCCCGGCAGCGGCGCACCGCCCAACACCGTTTCCCCTAACACTTCGATTGCGCCGTTGCCATTGAGATCGAGACCGGCCAGGTAGGGCTCAAAAGGCGGCGCACTTTGGTACGAAGTAATTCCCGATAACTGAAATCCGCGGGGCAGGTCCGCGACCAATGAGCCCGTCAGTGTCTGATGCCCCGCCTGCGGTCCCCAGCTCGCGAGCCAATTGCTGTTATCGACCAGCCCGTTATAGCCAACCTGGCTCGCATAGGCGTATGCCAGGGTCGCCATCGTGCGATGGGAAAAACGCTTGTCGGCCTTGAGCAGCAGTCCTCTGTAGTGGGAACGCGCGCCGCTGATATTCGCTTCGATAACTCCGGTCGAACACTCTATCGTCACATTGAGCGCTTGCCCCGCCTGGCACTTAGGAATCACAGGACCAGCCGCGCTATAAAAGTGGTTCAAGTCCGTATCGTTGATCAACTGATGCAGGTACTGGCGGTTCACGAAATCCGCGGTGACAACCAGGTCCGGGCGCACCTCGCGCTGTACGCCGATGCTCATGTGTTCGGAATACGGCAGCCTGAAGTTCTGCGGGATCAGGCCCTGCCCCGTCTTGAATAACTGCACGTTGCGAACGGAAAGATCGGTATTGCCGGCAGGCCCCAGTTCTTGCTCGGCGCCCTTCAGGAAGAACGGCAGTAACAGTTCCAGCTCCGATCCGCTGAAGGTAGTAGGCTGGCTGCCGAGGCTCGTAGGTTGAAGCGACGGCGGCAGGTTGGCGAAGCCATTGATCCCCGCAATCGCGCTGAAAAAGACGCTGTCTCCCAGCAGGGCGCGGCCCGAGCCGCGCGGCCCCAGAATGACTCGCTCGACGAATCGGTTGAACACATCCCACGTGTCATAGTAAATGCCGGCGCCGGCCCGCACTACGGTCTTGTTGTCTCGCGTGGCGGTCCAGGCGAAACCCAGCATGGGACTGAAATTGTGCGGCGAGTGCTGTTCGTACCCCAGTCCGCCGCTTCCAAAGATGGGCGCCAGATAGGCGGGCTTCGTCAGGTCGTGATTCAGCGCCCCGCTTTCATAGGACCATGCCAGTCCATAGTTGAGACTCAGCCGCGGGCGTATCTTCCAGGTATCCTCCGCGTACACATGGAAGACGTTGTCATGATCGGCGTCGCCGCGCTGGAACGAAGGCGGCTGGCTGGGATCGCCGACACCCGTTTGAAAGCCGGCGACCGGAAGTCGCAGCAGGTCCGCCATCGTGCTGAACGTGGCAGGAATCGGGACTTGGGACTGCGCCGGCGCCCTGGAGTTGAACTCCTGAACCATCTCGGGCGAATACAAGCTCATCGCCGCGGGATCGGCGTAGGCATAGCTTCCCACTCCTTTTTGATACTCCCAGTAGCCGCCCAATTTAATGGCGTGGGCGCCCTTTTGTACGCTTACGTTATCGGCGAAGATATGCCGCCGCAGAACGCGGCTTTGGGGCACCGTGGCAGCCTGGCCCAAGGCGAAGCTATTGACTCCCACAACCGTGATCATGGGCCCGTCTGTATCGTGTGTGTAGTCCCAACCAAGACAAGGCGCCGGACACTGTGCCAGAGTGGGAGGATTGTTTTTATTCGACCAGTAGGTCAGCGAGTATCGAAACTCGTTGACGGTGGCCGGCGTCAACGCACTGACAACCGAGAAGACTCCCGAGTCCGCCCAGTTCCGGTTTACGTTCCAGTCCGAGGGCAGGTCTCCGTTGCCGGGCGGCGCAAAGGAGTTGTTTCCGTCGTGGGAATAGCGTAGAAACGCATTGTGTTTCACGCCCATCCGCCAGTCCAGTTTTTCCGTGAGCTCGTTGGCGTGATACGGGCTGGCGGTGTTGGTTCCGAACTTCTGCAACAACGGATCGCTGGGAAAGGCGCTGAAGACGGCGGTCTGATTGATATGCTCCAGGCTGGAAAAAAAGAACAGCCGGTCCTTCTTGACGGGGCCGCCGAGCCAGTAGCCTTCCTGACGCCGCGCGAAAAACGGGCTGGCCGGCTCGTTCGGATCGTGCGCCAGATACGGATAAGCCGCCATGTTGTGATCGCGAAAAAAGAAGAACCCGCTGCCATGAAAGTCGTTGCCCCCGGAGCGTGTGACGACATTAACGGCGCCGCCCGCGCCGAGCCCCGTCGAGAGATCGTAATTGGTGGAAGAGAGTTGGAACTCCTGCACGACCTCCTGGGAAAAGTTCTGTTGGGTGCCCCCCGTGATGGAGTCCTGCACCGTGGCGCCATCCACCGTGATGCGCACCGAGTTATTGGCGGAGCTGCCGCCCAGAATGGAAACATCAAACTGCTTGTTGTATTGGCCCACCTTGTTGGGCGACGCCGTGACACCCGGCTCCAGCATGGACAACTGCAGAAAATCGCGGCCGTTCAGGGGCAGAGTCTGAATCCGCTCGTGCGTGATGACACCGGCGACCGTGTGGCCCGCATAGTCGATCTGTGCGGCTTCGTCCTTGATCGTGAGGACCTCGCTGGCCGGCCCCAGCTCCATGGGCAAGTCCATCGTCGTCACTTGGCCGGCCTGCACGGTGGCCTTCTGCTCGAGAGTGCGGAAGCCCGCGGCCACCGCCGTTACGGTGTAGTTGCCGGCCGGCAGGGACGCCGCCGCGAAGGTTCCCTCGGCCGACGTGGCGGCGTGCCGTGCGAGGCCCGTATCCTGGTTGGTCACCGTGATATCCACGCCCGGCATCACGCCGCCGCTGGTATCGTGTACCGTCCCCGTGAGGGTGCCCGCCGGTGCTTGTGCCCATGCGGCGATCCCGCTCCAGACCGTGAGACTCACAAGCGACGCTAAAAGCTGCAGCCGATCGAACATGGTCGCTTCCTCCGTGGGCGCATCCAGGCCCGTAATGTACTGGAGTATCATACCCTGATATCTTTTTCAAGACCTGCGGTACCAGTTAAGCGACGCCGCGGTGTCTCGAATCTGTAACTCTCGCCCTCCGCGGGATCGGAGACGCGTCGCGCCTCCGCCCCGGCGCCGATTCGGGTAAGATGGATCGAGCACCCAGACCCGCCATGCAACAATACGATCTCCTTGTCATCGGTTCCGGCCCCGCCGGACAGCGCGCGGCCATCCAGGGGGCCAAGTCCGGGAAGCGCGTCGCCCTGGTCGAAAAGCGCGAGGTGGTGGGCGGCGCCTGCATCAATACCGGCACGATTCCCAGCAAGACCATGCGCGAGGCCGTCCTGCACCTCACCGGATTCGCGTATCAGGGCATCTACGGCGTCAATTATCGCGTCAAGGAAAAGATCACGATGGGGGACCTGGGCTTCCGCGTGCAACATGTGATCAAGACCGAAACCGATATCACCCAGGCGCAGCTTTCGCGCAACGGCATCGAGGTGATCTACGGCACGGCGAAGTTCCTGGACGCCACGCACGTGCGCGTGGAAAGCAGCCGCGGCGTATCGGACTACGAAGCCGGCGTCATCATTATCGGCACCGGAACCAAGCCTGCCGTTTCTCCGAAGGTGCCCATCAACGGCCGCACGATCATCAACAGCGACCAGATCCTGCAGATGCCCGATATCCCCAAAATCCTGATCGTGGTGGGCGGCGGCGTGATCGGCGTCGAGTACACCTGCATGTTCGCCGCGCTGGGAGTGCGCGTCATCCTGGTGGAGAAGCGGCCGCGCCTGCTGGAGTTCGCCGACGCCGAAATGATCGAGGCGCTCTCGTATCATCTGCGCGACCACCGCGTCACCATGCGCCTCAACGAAGAAGTGGAAAGCGTGGAGGAAACGCCCGCCTGCGGCGTGGTCGCCAACCTGATGAGTAAGAAGAAAATCTCGGGCGACGCCCTGCTGTACGCCGTGGGCCGCCAGGGCAGCGTCGAAGAGCTCGACCTGCCGGCCGCCGGCCTGGAAGCCGACAACCGCGGGCGCATTCCGGTGGACGGCTGTTTCCGGACCAAACAACCCCATATCTTCGCGGTCGGCGATGTCATCGGATTTCCCAGCCTGGCCTCCGTTTCGATGGAGCAGGGCCGCATCGCCGCGGCCACCGCCTTAGGAATTCCGGTGCACTCCAACCCGGCCACCTATCCCTATGGCATCTACACGATCCCGGAAATTTCGTTCATCGGCAAGACCGAAGAACAGTTGACGGACGAAGACGTGCCCTATGAGGTGGGCGTGGCGTTTTATCGCGAGATCGCGCGCGGCCAGATCCGCGGCGACACCACGGGCCGGTTGAAGCTCATCTTTCATCGCGAGACCAAAGAAATCCTGGGGGTACACATCATCGGGGAAGGCGCATCCGAGTTGCTGCATATCGGCCAGGCCGTCATGATTCTGAAAGGCACCGTCGAGTACTTCGTGGATACGGTGTTCAACTATCCGACGCTGGCCGAGTGTTACAAGGCCGCCGCGTTCAACGGCCTGAACAAACTGACGCGATTATAGAGTGGAGATATCGACATGGGGCAGACGATCGGCGTGCTCGCGACCAGGCAGATCGCGGTAGGCGTGGTGGAAGACCATGCGCTCACAGGCCCGGTAACGGTTTTTCCCGAGGCCGGAGAGCATCCCGAGGGGCTCCGGACCATGACCGGCGACGCCATTGCGGAACTGATCGGCACACAGGTCCTGCTGGCCGCGCAGGAAAGAAAGATCGAGAGTGTGGGCGTGGGCTTTCCCGGCGTGATCCGCAACGGGATCGTGGAGGAGTCGCCCAACCTGCAGCAGATGAAGGGATTCGCGTTCGAGGCCGCCATCTCCAGCGTGCTCGGCAGAGGCGGGCTGAACGTCCCCGTGCTGATCATGAACGACGCCGACGCCGTGGCCGCGGGCGTGGCGGCTACCCGCGGACACCTGGAAAAACTGGTCCGCATCTGGTACCTGGGAGACGGTGTCGGCTTCGGACGTTATCCCCGGTCTGACGGCGTGTGGGAAGGCGGCCACATGGTCGTCTCGCTCGATCCCAAGGAGCGCTACTGCGGCTGCGGCGGCGTGGGGCACCTGGAAGGCATCGTGGGGCACCGCTCCATGCGGCTGCGCTTCCTCGACATGGAGCCGGATGAAGTTTTTGCGGCGGCGCGCGAGGGCGACGCCCGCTGCGCCACTTTCGTCAAAGTCTGGCATCGCGCACTGGCGGCCGGCTCGGCGACCAGCATTCACCTGGATGGACCCGGGAAGTTTTTCATCCTGGGCCCGAACGCCCGGTTCGTCGACTTGGGACTGATCGCCCAGTATATTCACGAGATGGTCAAGATGACGCCGTTGCAGGGAAGCTTGTTTGAAACAATTCTGACCAGCCACGATTTGGCGATCATCGGCGCCGCGGTGAGATGACCGTGGCGCAGCCTTCCGCTTGCCGGGCGGGACTTCAAATCCGCCAATCGGCGAATTGAAGTTCGCCGCCAGTTCAGGACCGGCGCTACCAACCCATCTCGCGGATCTTGTTCAGGATGTCGTCGCTCAAATGTTCCATGCGCGCCGGCCTGCGGATCAAGGGGCGGGGAATGACGGCCGCCAGCCGGGCGGCTTCCCCCCGGCCGATGCGCGCGGCCGGCACGTGGTAGTACTGATTCGCCGCGGCCTCGGCGCCGTAAGCGCCGGGTCCCCATTCGATCACGTTCAGATATCGTTCCAGCACCCGCCGCTTGCCCAGAACGAAATCGGCAACCGCGGCCAGAGGGAACTCCACCTCCTTGCGCACCTGGAACAGGGCTGGCCGCCTTCTTGCTCATTTCCCACCAAAGACTGTCGGCCTGCTTGGCAACAGTTCCCTTGCGATAGGGCCGCCGGTGCACCAACGCCTCGATCCGCCCCTGCATCTGGACCGCGGTGGTGGGCGGGTCGACCCACTTCAGCGCTGCCAGTGCCGCGCAGCAGCAGGTATAAAAGCCCGCGACGAGCGCTACGATCCAGAACAGTAAGAAGCGAATAGGCTGCGTTTGCGTTTCGGTCTGTCCGCAATCCGGCGGACCGTCACCTTGGGGGATGCCATCTGCAATGTCCGGCCCTACTGTATCTTTACCGAATAAGGCATCACGCGCAGCATGCCCCCGCGCGCCCACATTTCGAGCGGCCAGTCGCGCAACAGGGGCCGCAGGCGCGATTCGAAGACGCCCTCCGATGAGCGGCCGAACAACAGGTCGAGAATGCTGCGGCGCGCCGGATACATCACGACGGTTACGTTCTCCGAAGCCGGTATCCGGGCTTTCTGTTTGACTAATTCGAGAGCCCGGTCGAGGCCACCCAGATCGTCCACCAAGCCGCGCGTCGCGGCCTGCGAGCCGAGCCACACGCGGCCCTGCGCCAGCGGTTCGATCTGATCGAACGTGCGCCGCCGCGCCTCCGCCACCTTGCCCACGAAATCGCGGTAATTGGCGTCGATGCCCTCCTTCAGTTTCTCCAGCGCGGCCGGGGTCAACTCGCCGTAGTCGGAATCGATGTCGGCGAAGCGCCCGCGCTTGATCGAATCCTTGGTGACGCCCAGCTTGTCGTAGAGCCCGTGCAGATCGGGCTTGCCGAAGACCACGCCGATGGAGCCGGTCAGAGTGCCGGGATACGACACGATGGGATCGCCGGTCATGGCCATGTAGTAGCCGCCCGAGGCCGCCGTGTCCGACATCGAAATCACCAGGGGCTTCCTCTTGCTGAGGACGTTCATCTCGCGCCAGATAGCGTCGGAAGCCACCGCATCGCCGCCCGGAGAGTTGATGCGCACCACCACGCCCGCCACACTGGAGTCGCTCCCAATGCGGCGCAGCAGCTTGTTGAAGCCTTCCGCGGCGATGCCATCGGCGCTATCATCGTCCAGGCCGCCGCGCGTGATCGTGCCATCTCCCACCAGCATGGCAATCCGGCGGCTGCCCTCCAACCCCAGCGAGGCGGGCGAAATCTTCAGGTACTTGGACGTGCCGATCTTGTGCAACTCGCCGCCGCCGGCCTTCTGCCGCAGGTCGGTGAACATCTGATCTTCGTAGCGGAGCTCGTCGACCAGTCCTTCGTGGAGCGCCTCGCCGGCCAGAAACGGCCCGCGGTCGAGCAGCGCGCGCACTGCCTCGGGGCTCTTCTTGCGGCCCTGCGCAATCCGCGTGATGAGATTGCCATAGACGCTGTCGAGAATGCTGTTCATGACTTCGCTGGTCTCCGGGCTCATCGAAGTGCGCGTGAACATATCGCCGAAATCCTTGTACTTGCCGGCATGCTCGACCTGCACGCCGACGCCCAGCTTATCGAGCGTCTTTTTGAAATAGATCAACTCGATGCGCATGCCTTTTAGGTTGAGCCAGTCGGTGGGGCCGAGGTAGATGCGGTCCGCCGCGGCCGCCACGTAATACTCGCGCGAACCCGGCGTTTTCAGGAAGGCGTACAGCGGCTTGCCGGATTTCTTGAACCGCTCGAGATCGGCGCGGAATTCCTCCAGCTTGCCCCAGCCCGCGCTCAGCGACTCGGGCTCGAGCGCCACGGCTTTGATGCGCTCGTCCGCCGCGGCTTCGCGCAGCAACATCCAGACTTTGGTCACCGTGGGCGCGCCGTGCCCGGCCAGGGCGCCGAACGGCACGTCGAGCGGCGGCTGCTCGGGGATGTCGCCGCTGAGTTGCAGCAGCAGGACGGAGTTTTCGGCGATCGTGGGCGGGCTCTCCCGGAAGATGCGCACCGTCGCGAAGAAGAGCACCAATAAGGCCAGGATGCTCAGGATCACTCCGGTAATCAGGCCAAACAGAAACTTCGCCATCGTATTTCTGACAGTAACACAGGGGAGTGGATGGGCCGCGGTTCAGCGCGGCTCGACTCGCGCGCACGCGCCGGCGCGCTTATTCGCGCGCATTCGCGGACAGAATCGGGTAGTAGCCTTCGCGGGTCTGGACGATGAGACCCTTCCCGTTCACCGTGAGGCTGATCCTGCGATATTCCGTCCCGGAATTCGATTGATCGGAAGTGTAGCCGAGACTATACTGGTTGCGCAGCTCTTCCTGCACGCGCTCGTAGATCTTATCCACCGGCTGTTTCTTGGAGACTTCGAAGAA